>Ga0315331_10001379_pt1 | contig 18155 bp, 25 predicted proteins | sample M160m34915metaG_FD_203456 | JGI IMG/M metagenome (GOLD analysis project Ga0315331, IMG submission 203456) | Ammonia-oxidizing marine archaeal communities from Monterey Bay, California, United States - M1 60m 34915 | ecosystem: Environmental > Aquatic > Marine > Intertidal zone | place: USA...
CGCCAAGGGGCACAAGGGGTTTGTAACAAACAAAGAAATCCTAGAGATCATGGATGACCCCAGGTGGGCAAAGATGGACTCCAAGGGAACAGGTAAGATCGTTGCAACATACGTCGCGTTGGCGAAGGACTTGTCTTACACCAACACATCTGAGCTTACTGAGGGTCAAAATAATGGATTCCCTAACGCCGTCATGGCGACCCTCCCAGAGGATGTGAAGTACCTTCTCTATGAAAAGTCTTCTGACGCCGACGTAATATATCAACCAGAACTTCTGAAGCAAGGACCACAAGCCAGGAAGAAAAAAGGATTTGGCCATAGTCAAGGTCAATTCTCGATATATGCAGAGGGCACTCAGGCCCTTAGATCAAGAAGACTGGGTGGTAGGATTCAGCACTCAGGCAACAGCCAGTGGGAGAAGTCTACTGCCACTCCATACGGTGAGCAGCTGGCCTACTTTACTCGCAGATTGCAGGACAAGTTCAGCGACGTCATGCTCCTTCAGCAGGACATCGAAGAGTTCAGAGGGTCTAAAGTTCCTGAGAATCAAGACTTTGAAATGTCCATCGATCTGTACTACGGTAAGATGCGGGAGGACATGGAGAAGCTGGAGGTCAACCTGCAGGATATTGGTGCTGCACTCAAGGCTTCGGGCAACACCATCGAGGAGCTTTCAGATCTGATGTACGCCCTGCACGCACGCGAGAGAAACACAAACATTAAGGGTAAGCGTCCTGACTTGGAGAGTGGCTCTGGTATGACCAATGAAGAAGCAGAGCAGATCATCGACGACTTGTTGACGCCAGAGCTCCTTGACGTAGCCAACATGGTGTACGACATCTTGGACGACACACGCGCCACGATGGTGAATGGTGGGCTTGAAACCCAGGAAGTCGTGAGCCACTGGGAGGGATTGTACGACAACTACGTTCCGCTTCCTGGCTTGGCCATCGATGAGAACAGCGAAGAGAGCAACAGCTATCCTACGGGAGGCAGTGGTTTCTCCGTGTACGGACCTTCAGGAAGAAGGGCCAAGGGTCGTAAGTCTAGAACAGGCACCAACCTCGTGGCAGCAGTCATCTCTCAGAACCTTGCCACCAAGCAGCGTGCTCGTAAGGACGAGACCATGAGGGCTTTGCACGAGATGATTCAGCAGAATCCAAACGAGAATGTGTGGCGACTGTACTCAGAGCAGGCACCCATGACCAAGCTCGCGGAAGATGGATCTCAGAAGAAGATGTCTCTGATCGAGATGAAGGCCCACACCAATACGGTACCGCTTCGTATCAACGGGAAGCAGCACTTCATTTACTTCAAGGATGTTGGGTACGCTGACGCACTCAACGGATTGACAGAAGAGGAGGCAGGCAGCGCAGTCAAGAACATGGGCAAGTACATCTCTTTGCTCAGGGAGTTTGCGACGGTGTATAACCCAGCGTTCTTTGTCTCCAACTACATGAGAGACATCGGATCTGCCGTGTACAATGCCATGGCTGAGGTGGAGAGAGACGGAGGTATCATGACCGATTTCGGTTTGAAGCCCATGAAGTTCTCGGCCAACATTGTCAAGACATCATTCCAGGTGCTCAAGCCACTGCTTAAAGAGGGTGTGTTTGGGGCTGATCTTTCTCCTGAGATGGCACAGATGATGCAGGAGTGGAAGGAGTCAGGCGGTCGCACGGGATGGGCATACTCTGATACACTCAAGGAGATTCAGGCTAAGCTTGAGGCTGCATCTGAAAACCCACAAGACAGCAAGAAGATTCTCAAGGGATTCTATCAGGGCAAAGCCATCTTTGAAAAGATCGAGGCGATCAACGAGGCCTTCGAGAATGCAACTAGATTTGCGGCTTACATCGAGGCAAGAAGAGCTGGAGCTACAAAGCAGCGTGCAGCACAGTTGTCCAAGAACATCACCGTAAACTTTAACAGGGCGGGTGAGGCTTCCTCTAGCTACAACTCAATGTACCTGTTCTTCAACGCAGCCATGCAATCTGCTGCTAGGTTCACGAGAACCATGGCCACATCCAAGCAGGTGAACACTCAGTCTGGTGCCACGAAATCTTGGAAAGACAGAGCCACTGCTCCTGCGAAACTTGCTGGCGGTATCGTGGCCTTCGAGGTCATGAAGACCATGTTCAACATCGCCATGTCTGGTGAGGATGAGTCAGGTGAGCTGTACTACAACACCATCCCAGACTACATCAAGGAGAGAAACTCAATTCTCTTCTACGGAGATGGGCCAAATGACTACGTGAAGTTCCCGCTCCCATACGGGTACAACACATTCAACAACATCGGACTCACCATTGGTGAGATTAGCACTGGGCAAAGAGATGTGATTGCGGGTGGTGCCTTCCTCGGATTGGGTGCGGCAAACTCGTTCTCTCCTCTCGGCTTCGGTCAGGGTAAGAATGTGATTGAGCGCTTCGGTCTCGGCTTCCTTCCGACTGCCTTGAGGTTCCCAGTTGACTTGTACGCTAACACTTCATTTACTGGCAATCAAATTGTTAGGGAGCAGTATCCTTTCGGTGCCCCCGTACCAGAGTGGACGCTCTCGTTCAGATCTGGAGAGAACGCAAAGGCTTTGGCCAAGAAGCTGAACGAGATTACAGGCGGTACCGAGAACATCAGCGGCGCGATTGACATCAACCCAGATCCGTATGCATACCTGCTGTCGTCTTACACCGCAGGCCTTGGCAAGATGGTGGGGCAGGTTGCAAACCTGAGCCGCATCGGATACGAGATCGGAAAGAGAAAGGTTGAGCGTCTGCAGAACCTTGAGAACATGGATCAATTCCTTGATGAGCTCACCACCATGAGACCAGAGGATACCGTGCCACTTCGTAGGGATCAGATTCCGTTCATGAGAATCATTTATGGAAGCGAGAACGTGTACTACAGCTACGATGTATTCAAGGAGAATGTAAACGAACTAGGTCAATACGAAAGAGAAATCAAGAAGGGCACAGAAGACATTGACGATCTGGACTTCACTGGCATTCAGGAACTTAGCGAGATGCTGAAGCAAACAAAGAAAAGCCTTGAGGTAATCAGAGAAGCCAAGCAACAGGCTCAGGACATTGAAGACTACATCGATAGGCTCAACGCAATTCACGACCTGACCGAAGCAGAACTTCTTGAGATTAAGTTGTTTAACAAGTCGTTCTATGAACTCAGAGGTCAATACACTGACCCTAGATCTAGGAACGCAATTACAGAATCATTCTAATGGAGAACAAAAAAATCAAAGACACAGGCCTCGGTAAGTGGCTCAAGTCAAAGGCACCTAACGTGCTTGACGTGGTGGGGGATCTACTGCCTGACCAGGGAGGGCTTGGGATCGTGAAGAACCTGATCGAGAAGGACCCTGACGTGAACACCGACGAGGGTGTTGCTGCTGTCGATGCAGAGATCCAGTTTCAGAACAACGTAACTGAAAGATGGAAGGCTGACATGGGCAGTGATGTGAAGCTTGCGAAGCTGATTAGACCCGTCACGCTCATCGCTCTGATGTCAATGTTTATGGTGACCATGGTGGCCGACAGCATGGACAACTGGGCATTTAACGTCAAGGATTCTTACGTAGATTTGCTGCAGGTTCTTATGCTCACCGCCTTCGGTGCATACTTCGCTGGTCGAACAATCGAAAAAGCAAAAAAATAATTATGGAAGAGGACTTTGAAGACATCGGTTTCTTGGATCAGGATAAGCTGAAGAAGCAGGAGAAGAAAATTGAAGACGGAGAAATTACCTGCAACATCGACAGCCCAGAAGACTGCGAGTCATGCAGCGGCTGATAGGCCTCATATTTCTTACGCCTCTGTTTGCCGTGGCGCAGCAGGGGTGGGTGTCCATTGCTATTCAAGGGGATGGTTACGGAGAGGAAACCACTTGGCTGGTTAGAGACTCAAGCAACGCTGTAGTTGCAGGGTCTGCTCCACTTCAAGGTGCGTATCCGTATGTCGAGGCATTCCTCCCACTGCCCCTAGGTGATTACACCTTTACTATCTACGACTCCTTTGGTGATGGTATTTGCTGTGGCTTTGGGGAGGGGTGGTTCTCGATCAATACCTGTGAGTTAGACACCACGGTGTACGACTTCAGCACGTCAGAACAAACCATTCCCTTCGAGGTACTTGCCTGCCCCCCACCCATCTTTGGGTGCATGCAGGTGGGTGCCATCAACTATCACCCTTGGGCCAACGCCCCTGCCCCTTGCGACTTCCCGCCAGCGCCATGCGAAGAAGGATACAACAACGTCCTTATCACAGTTACGCCTGACACTTATGCAGCTGAGATCAGCTGGGACCTGATGACGTTCCCAGATGGTGAGATTGTTGCAGAGGGGTCAGGCTATTCTATTGTAGGCGCTCCCGTTATGGAGGCTGTGTGCCTCCCTGTTGGGTCAGAGTTTAAGGTCAATGTATATGACACCTTTGGTGACGGTATGTGTGGAAGCTGCTACGGGGGTGTCGATGGGAATCTGCTTGTGTCCAACCTGTGTGGCGATGAGCTCTACTATGTTGGTGACACCACTCAGTACGAGAGCATTGGCAGTGACATCATTGTTGTAGACCCATGCTTGCCTCCAGTGCCTCAAGGCTGCACAGACCCATGGTTCACGGAGTACGATCCGTCTGCTGTGATTGACAATGGCAGCTGCCAGACAGAAGTAATCCTTGGGTGTACTGACCCAGGGTCGATCAACTACAACGAGAATGCCAACACGCTGGAGACAGAAGACAACTGTGACTTTACTCTGACACTTACAGATGGGGCAGGTGATGGCTGGTTCGGTAGCTGGATTGGTGTCCAACAGGGCGACGAGATCTGGGGGCCATTCACCATGTACCCTGCGGACGAGTTCGAGAAAGAGATTCAGATCCCCTTGTATTCTGGAGAGGCAGTCAACGTCATGTTCTTTACGCAGGGCAACGCAGAGACTACAGCCAATCAATGTGGGTTCTACTTCGACGGACCCAACGGAGTTTTCATGGAGGGCGGAACCAACCCATGGTCTGACGCCATTAAGAAGTTCCCATTTAAGTACGACGGGACCCCTGTATGCGGAGACTTCTGCATACCTGGTGTCGAGGGCTGCACACTTAGCTTCGCCTGCAACTACAACCCAGACGCAAATGTGGATGGGGACTGCACGTTCCCCATTGAGTACTACGGGTGCGACAACGAGTGCATCAACGATGCAGACGGCGACGGCGTGTGCGACGAACTGGAAGTGGCGGGCTGTCAAGACCCCGCAGCCTACAACTACAACGAAGCAGCCACCGACCCAGCAGAGTGCGAAGAGGTTGTGTTTGGGTGCACCGACCCCACCATGTTCAACTACAACGAGCTGGCCAACACCGATAACAACAGCTGCATCCCGTTCATCTATGGATGCACGATCCCTGAGGCGCTCAACTACGACCCCATGGCCAACACCAACAACGGTAGCTGTGAGCTGCCTATGCCTGGTTGTATGGACCCTGACGCTGCCAACTACAACGTGTACGCCAACGTTCCAGCTAACGAGGACTGCCTCTACGATGCAGGCTGCATCACTGGTCCTGGTGAACCATACTGGGCCAACGACTATTGCTACTCATGGGTGATCGAGGTTGACCCTTACTGTTGCGAGGTGGGGTGGGATGCGGTGTGCATTGAGATGTACGAATACTGTAGTCAAGGGGTGACCAACGTGGAGGCCGTAGCAATGGGTTTGATTCACTTGTATCCCAACCCAACAAAAGGAATCATCAACTTCCAGGCACCTGTCGGAGCATTTGCAGACGTTTACAGCGCCTCTGGTCAGATCGTAGTATCTGGCACTACATCGGGGCAGATCGATCTTAGATCGCTCCCTAACGGCGTCTACGAGGTTGTCGTAAATTACAAGGGAAGGATTGTCGTAGAAAGAATCGTCAAGCAATGAGATACATCTTAACCATACTGCTTCTCCTGCTGGGCTTCAACGCTTCATCACAGACAGTAAGGAAGGCGCTCAAGTTTGCCACGTTCTACACTGCCTTCAGTGGTGGTAACTCACTGTCAGACAGAGAGGTATTCTCTGTGGCCAACGGGCTGCAGACAGACGTGGTGGAGACACCGTTTGACTTTGCCTTTACGGCGGGGGTGCGGAAGATCGCACGATTTGGGTACGAGAACAGAGCCAACACATTCTACAACGGTACAGAGAAGTCATACGGAGATGCGGCCACCATCGGCAAGGTGAGTGGCTTTGAGTTCTTGTTCGAGGGAGACTACAGGAGACAGCAGGGTGTGAACTACCTGGATCAGGACTACTTCCTCAGGTACGTGGCAGACAAGTGGATCACCAAGGTGGAGTTTCTTCAGGATGGATTCGCAGACGTGAGATACTTCGAGGCATCTCAAAGGACGAGAGCTAAGCTAGGCAAGCTCTCCCTCAATGCGGGCATCATGCAGAGGCTGTCCGAGCCATACGGATACGACCCACTGAGCGAGTGGTTGCTGGACAACAATCAACTTCACTTCACTTCACTCGCTCTGCAGGAGGGGTACAACATTGACGTGAACACGGGTGAGTTCTTCAGTCCCGACGGCACGCTCGTGGCCAGCAGCTACGAAGTGTGGGAGGAGGTGGTAATCCCTCAGGCGCTCGAAGATTACGTAGACAAGAAGCGTGGTGAACTAGACAACCAATGGGTTCACTCCGTGGTAGTTGGCTTTGATTACTATCACTTCACCAAGACATTCTGGGTGCATAGCTGGGGCAACCTGATCCCCTATCACCTAGACACTGATGGAGAGTACTCGTATCATAGGTTTGTTAACAGTGGTCAGTGGCTCGATTACTCTGGTGGACTTATCTTTGGTAAAAGATTTAACAAAAGCTTTGGAGTATTCGCAGAGGGGAAGTACCACAAGTACTGGGACAGATCGTGGCATGACTTCTCTCTGGGAATCAACTATGTAATTATTTGATATGGCTCAGCAGATTGGGGAGGACACTAAGATTACGCTAGACCTAAAGACAATAGGTATGCTAGCTGCGGGGATTGGTACAATCGTGGCTATGTGGTTCGCCCTACAGGCAGACATTGCGGAGGCAAAGGAACTGCCTATCCCACCTTCCCCTGACATCACGCGCATGGAGTTCGACATGAAGGACCAGCTTGTCCGTCAGACAATCATGAGCACACAAGAAGATATCACCGAGATGAAGGAGGATATCAAACGAATTGAAGAAAAGATAGACCAATTAAGATGATCAATGAAAGCAACACTAACCCTGCTTGCATTCTCTGCGTTCTTCTGGGCGGCCACTTATGTGGACGTTGCGGAGAATAAGGGAGTATGCGGATCAGGAGTATGCGTCGTCGAGTTCAACGCTTCGTTTAACTCAGGCAACAGTGTACCCTGGATCGAAAGCCTGAACGATTGCGAGACATCTCGTGTTGACATCGCGTCCACCCCGTCGATGCAGGTCGAGCACAAGATTGTCGTCGTGCCTACTGTCGTGGTCTTTAATGAAGGCGAAGAGGTCAAGCGCTTTCAAGCCAACATCATGATGACGCTAGAGGCTAGCCAAGATGATGTGCAGGAGGCAGTAGACGAAGTGCTGATGAGCGACTTTTAATCGCTCTGTTTTTTCAACAGGTCGTAGGTCCGACAGTCAATCTGTTTAATAGGCTCAATGAAGTTCTCGTCGCAGTATTCGTTGATGCGCTTCTTCTCCTCTGGAGTATTGTTTACACACGTGTGCTGCGCCTGATAGCTCGCGTTCTGCTGGAGGAGTCTGTCGATTTTCATCTTGATCTTCTTGTGCCTGTTTGTTTTCATGGACCGATAAAGATACTCAATATCTCTGGTCGTATTCCCACACCCTGTACGACATTAAGTTCTTGATATCGTGCAGTTTAAGGATGGAGATGACGTCCTGCCTGTCCTTGCGCGTGTACTTTTTTAGGTAGGCATCTCGCTTGTGATCAACAGCCTCATCCCTCACGTGCTTCTCACAAAAAAAGGCGAGCTCCTGACGATCAACGATCGAGAACCCACCTTCTTCAGGCATATCAAATGCGATGATGTTAGCGCCACCGTAGAGCCATCCCTTATCTCCCCTTACATTCTTGAACTCTACCCATATCTCATCAGGTAGATTGTTGCCCTTGACATCAACCCCCCATCTCTGTCCTTCGCTAGACATAGCTAGCCAATAGTCGATGTGCTCGTGGATGTCCTCGGTGTGAGTCGACTTGGTTACAAGCAGTCCCTTGTTTCGAGCTGCCCTAACAAACCTAACCTCAGCCATGCGTCCTGTCGCATTGCTGTACTGCCTCCGCTTACTTGACTGCATCCCTGTACTCAGAGGTTGCAGATCTGATCGTGTCGACTTCGTGATTGAGCCACTCTCTAAAGTCTCTAATCACAGACTCGATGCTTTCTGAATCGTATCTTGGTGTGCCTTCATCATGTATGCTTTCATACATGTCTGTGGTGGCTTGATGGATGCGGTCGCATGAATCAAACACCAATCTACTGAGTTCAGATAGCTCCATCTTCGATTGACTTTAGTATTTCCTGAATAGCTCGGTCGACTTGAGAGCTGTTCTTCGCTAAAAATACAATATAGTCTGAGTCACAACCAACTAAAAACCTAAGAAAAAGTTTCCATCGCATAGGAAAGTCGTGATGAGACGGTAGATATCCCTTGGTTTCTATGATCCACTTGTGATCTCTCCCCACAAAGTCAGGCTTGTATGTGATAGGGAGCACGACGGACCCCGTTCGGTCCGCCATGTCCTTACCCTTAGCAGTCATCTTAAAGTACTTGTTCGGGAACCTGAACTTCTCCATGAGTTCAAACTGATGTTCCTCGTAGTCAAAGGCCAGCCCGTATTCTTTCAGCTGATCAGCGCAGTACTTCTCTATCGAGCTAGCATAACGTCCCAAATGTTTTTTCTTGGCTGAGCGCCGCTTAGGAGTACGTGTTTTCTTCTTCACAAAATGAAGTTACCAAAGCTTATTTGGAAAATCAATTCGCGGTGGACAAAAAGTCTATCGCCATTGGCATCGTCTTGGCTTCTTCAAATGTAATTGGTTTGAACAGAGGGCGTTGCCCAAGCCATGAATGAAACCCTGTGTGTGATAAGTTCATGACCATGCGGTGTGGTTCCTCCAGTGGTGTAGGTCTACCGCCTGTCTCAACTTCACGCACCTTGCGAACGTGTATCTCACTCATCTTGCGGATGTTGTGGTCAGGTGATTGAACCTTTCGGTGAATAGTCACGAAGCAATCGGCTCTGTTTACGAACTTTCCACCACCCTCTGTGTCCTCTGCATACGGTGCAACAGGCAACCCGTCATCACCCTTGCGTCGTTGCGCCTCAGTGACGGCGTGCATGTTCAACCACACCGCTACGTTGTTGGCCTTACTGAATGTCAGGAACTCTGACGCCGCCTCGTAGTGGTAGTCGTGTACACCAATCTTGCTGTTGCCCATGTCCAGCTTGAGGCTGTTGTATGGATCGACGAAGATGGCGTCCACTTGCTGCTGCTTCATCACCTTCTCCATGAATACGATGATGTCGCTGTAGCTGTACACTGCGTTGTTGCTGATGACTACGAAGTGATCCTGCACCCACTTGTATGCTTGCTTGCGCTCGTTGTAATTCATGTCCGCCACCTTCTTGTCCATAGCGAACTGCATCAGGTTCATCTTGACGGATGCGGTACGGTTCTCCGAGGAGTAGATGATCCACTTCCAGTCGTGACGGATGGCTGCGTTGGCGATCATGTACAGAGCGGTGGTGGTCTTGCCTACGTTGGAGTGCCCGTTGATGATGACGAACTCACGCTTGTACCTGAAGTACTCGTCAAGCTGTGCGTCGCCAGTGTCTAGGCCGAGCTCAATCTTGCCCTGCGAGTAATCATCGATCCACCTGAAGTCGTCGTCATCTGAGGAGATGAACGACATGTCTCCATCGTTGATGAGCATCTCGCGCTTCGCTGTCTTCTCGTCGTCGATCAGCTGCTTGATAGGCAACACCTTGCCGTACTCGATACCATCGCGGATGGTGAGCTTGGCGTGTGACTCGGAGTCGATGTCTCGCTTGCATATCTCACGGAGCAGTACCCGTACCGCCTCGTCCTCTTCGATGCGACCAGCTGCAACGTAGCCACCGCACAGACGTGATGCCTGCAACAGGGCCTGATGCTTTGCACCGTCCTCTGCTTGCCGAATCATGCGGGCAGCCAAGTTGAGGCGTTGGTAGTCCGTGTGATCGTATGCTTCGTTACTTGGTGTCTGAGCAAGAGACTGCTCACTGCTTAGCGCACCGAACTTCTTGCTCTCATCTTTGATGATGATGTCTGGGTCATACGACTCGTAGCATGCACGAGATTCGTTGATACCTGACTCGTCTACTTCAAGCCCGTGTTGCCGCTCGAAGTAGTTGACCAGTGCCCTGAAGTGATCGCGGTGTCTCTCAGGGTTTGTAATCTTGACGAGAGCCTTGACTCCCTCTCCACTAGGCGATGTCCAACACGAGTGTACAAAATCATCCGTGGCCAGAGACCTCTTGGTTGCCTCAACATCCACGTGATCAAAGTCGAGGACAATGAAACCCGAATGCTCAAACAGTGCATCGTCAGCACGAGACGAAAACTCCCCGCTGAAACAAACAACGGGGAGAGACTTCTTCCTATCCTTCCTGCCAGATCGAACTTCTTCAATCTTCGTAGATGACTTCCCATTCTGGATTCGTTGAAGTGCTGTCTGAAGAGGTACGTGGTGAGGATTCTCCTTGTCGAAGACGTCCTTGAATATCGTTACTTGCATTGTCTCGTGCGATCATAAGGAGGATAAGGTAACCTGCCAGGTCTTGCAACGTATCCTCCGTTGCGTCAACGAGACCTGCGTTCTTGATGCGCTTGAGCTTGTCGTCAATACGCATCTTAATTCCAGCGACAGCATTGGCTGGGGAGAAAACATTCAGCGGTTCGAGTGCTGAGTTTCCATACTTCTCGTTCTTCATGAGGAGCAAGTCCTCAAGCTCCTTGCACTTCTGCTTGATTTGATTCTTTGTGCTCATCGATTGTCAGCGTTGAGTTTGATATAAACTTCTTGTCAAGTATCTCGCGGATGATGATCTGCTTCTCTGCCTTGGCATTCTTGCCATACAACTCCAGCCCGAGACGCCACATGGTCTTGATGTCGTACCTGCGTATGTCATTTGGGTTGGTAAAGACGGATACTATCCACACGACACGCTCGTGTACAACCTTCCGTTTCTTGAAGGCGACACGAGCGGTCATGTAATAGATAGGTGCCCCCTTAGAATGGGAGGTCACTTGTTTCAGCTTGCGACTGAGCCTTCTTCTCGGCGCGTCGCGTCTTGGCTGCCTCGCTGTTAGGGTCGAACACAGAGCAGCATGGCTTGCCGTTCTTAGACATGAAGAGCTTGAGGTAGACGTTACCACCCTGCCCCTCGGCATTGCGAGTGGTGGTGTACTTCTCAAGCATCTCCTTGAGTTCGCTGTCCTTCAGTTTGACAGACCAAGATGAGAGGTTGCCCTCGTAGTAACGAGGTTCTTCGGTGTACCCAACGAGTACGGAGTCATAGCTTTGATCGCTCATGATATAAAAATTTAATTAGGAAAAATGTTTGTGAAAGTATAGTGGACGCAGAACAAAAGTATCAAGCGCCACAGAATTTTAATTGTCTTATACAATGTACTCGGCATAGTGATGGTCGGATTGACGATCCCCGTCGAGCCATTTGCTAATGTTCTCAAGGGCCTCATGGAACTTCATCTCACCCTTGAATAATGTTTCATCAGAGCACTTGACGTCAGCGGGGTAGAAGGGGTATGCCTTCTCCTGAACAACCCAGTAGTAATCCTTGATGCCAAACACCTTGGTGTAGATGTAGGCTTGGATGTCGTAGCTGAAGCTGTTGACGTCGTACCTGAACTTGTCGACAGACCGTGATGACTTGGAGTCCACGATGAACTCCCCGTCACGGAGGCAGTCGAGGAATCCTTTGAGTGGCACACCATCAAGGTCTACGTTGAACTCAACCTGAAACTTACCGCCTGCAAAACGCTTGTCGTACAGGCCGCAGTCCTTCAGGCGCTGGATCATCTCATGCGCTTTCTTGACGTCCTCCTCACTTGCCAGGATTTTGTCTGCGTTCTCCGCAACTTGCGCCGCTTCTGCTTTCCACTCCTTGTATCGTTTGGTAGACCTAGGATTAGCCCCGCCAATAGAGTCGACGATGCTAGCGTCATCAAGAGTGTAGTAGACATCTTTAAATTTTTCTGGTTCGAATAACAGCAGGTCATAGAGTGACCCAAAGTGCAGGGCGTCTGATTCTTTCTTGAGCTGACCCCTCATGTACATCTCCCAGAGACGCATGTCTCCGAGAGCGTACTTGAGTGAGGAGTAGGACAGGTGTGGCTTGCCGACTGCTTCAGTCAGTCGTTCTCTCATTGTCTTGCTTTGAACCATTGCTCTACAATTTGTTCGATACCTCTGTATCCATAGTGATGTTCGAAGTGACGAGCTACAGCAGACCTAGCATCCCTGTTGGTCATGTGCTTGATGCGCTTGTAGTAGTCCCAAAGTATTTCTCTCTCGGCTTCGTGTCGCCTGTCAAGCATGTCGTCGATCTCCTTGCGGGATCTCAACGCACAAACTTTTGCAAGCCTGCAACCTGCTTCTCGGAGAGCTGGTCACCATACTTCTTGGTGATGGCGGTGAAGGCTTTTTTCTTGTCGGTCTGCGACTTGATGTACCCTACTGCCTTGTCCATGATGTTCTCGACTGGCGCATCCAAAGCTTTGCTAAGCTTCTGGACCTTAGGGTTGTCGACCATAGCCTGCTGTTTTGCGATTGCTTCTTCGACTTCATTAGCTGACGCAATAGACGTGTCGATTCCGATTCCAAGCATTGCAAGGGCACGACCGATGGCTGAGGTCTCGCAGTTCTCCACGAAACTAGTCTTGTTGATGCTGCTACCTGCCCGCTCCTCGTGTGCATGGCCGTTGGAAACGACACGACCCGATGTGTCTGCGATAGTGGCCTTACATACTGCGACCTCACCGTCAAGCACGGGGAACTCAGTTGCAATAGTCCAGTTCTTGTACTGCTCTTCTTGGCGAAAGAACTTGATGCGTTCGTTGACTTCAACGTACTGCTTGCCACGGATGTTCGTGGTCTTGAACTTGTAATTAGACATGAATTAAATTGATTTGATTTGTTGATGAGTGGTGACAAATGTACTGACGGCTCGGCTTCTATCCAAGCCTTCGATGAGTGAATCCCTCCGCTTCTGCAGCGATAGTATGGTTAGATTGATAGTATCAATCTCTGTCTCAAGGCTTACGGCCCCGCCAACTTGATGGTTACTTCTGGGTAACAATCGGTGACGACGTGCAAACTTCTCGACAACTTCGAGAGCCTTGGCGTAGTTGAATCGGTACTGCGGAGAGCTGTTGTAGTATACATCGTGGAGCTTCTCGCAGTGCAACGCGCTTGAGTGATCACGCTTTCCGATCATGGTGGCGAGCTGTCTGCATGTGCCGTATGGACGAGCAGCATTCACTAGCGCAGCACGCAACTCTACCTTACCCCTCAACCTGCTTGATGGTTCTACATATTCACCCAGCTCGTACTCGAAAGCGATTCGGATGTTGTCTAGAATCTGCGGGGTGTCAGCCCCCACAATCCTTGTGTCTTGTTTATTCATTGTACATAAAATTAGCTTCTTGTTGCAGGAATAGATAGTGGTGCATTGATTTCATGATGTCAATCATACCCTTGTTGAGTGCCTCGATGAGGCCTGACTGGTTGACCTTCATGGTCTGTTCAACACCTAGTTCATCAAGTGTTTTCTCCTGTGCGATGACGGTCCTGAAGTCGGACATAAGGTTCTCTGATACGTCCTGTGTTGTGCCGAGGAACGACTCGCAAATGTATATCGGATTAAGCTTGAGCCAACGCTCGAAGCCAAACTCATTGATGTCAGCCATGGCAAAGCCAAGTCCTGTTGCCTCGTAGTTGGTGGCCTCATCCCCCGTGCTCACCATCCACTCGATCACTTCCTCCTTTGTCATTGTGTAGTTTGTTTAGTTCGCGCTCCATAAGTCGTCGCCGAGCACGCTTGCTCTTGCTTTCTCCTGCACTGATGTTGCGAAGGAAACGTAGATACTTATCCATATACTGCTCTGTCTTGGGTAATCATTGTGTCGAACTTGAGGCCGTCTCGGTTGTCGTGATTGTCTGTAAACCAATGTGGGTTCTTCTTGGGGTTGTACTTATAGTGTGTCATGGCACTGGTGTCTAGGGCGAATCTCTCGTTATCCCATACCTGATAGTCGTCACATGAAATCCATGCGCAAACCGTCTTGTTCTCCCCCTCCATGATACGCTTCGCTGTAGCTGGACGATTGCCTAGCTCACAGTTCTTCATGAAGATTGACTTGGAGTTTGGGTCGAAGTAATCCTTTGTATTCTGCTGTTTATCAAACACTTGCCACTTCATGTAGTTGTCACCACGGGCTAGGTGAAATCGTACTCTGTATCTCTTCATCTTGTAGTTTTAGTTTCATTTTGGATTCCCAATCACGGACCATGCAGTCAAGCATCATCTTGTCATGAGAGGATGCGGTCTCCTCGAACCGCTTCATGCGGGCCTCTATCTTGGACCACTGGTTGTCAAGGTATTCGTCAGTCATATTCGAACTTGAATTTGCCGAGCACGTTCTTCTGATCGACCGTGAAGTACACCCTGTGTGGGCGACTTGGAACACTTGGGCTGTCGTGGATGCGCTCTGACTCGTCATCCCAGACCGACTCAATCCATGTGCCGTCGAGTTGATTGAAGACGTAGTAAAGGTCTCCCTCCTTGAACGGGTAGGGGTTGTCCTTCTTGGCGAGTCGTCGCTCAAGCATAGCAATCTGGTCTTCCTTTAGTGCTACAATCTCACGTTGCTCACGCCATGCTTTCTTCATGGTAATCTCCTCGCGGGTTGAGTCCTTGTATGCCTTGGATAGCTCGTCGAGTTCGCTCTTGAGTTCTTCAATCTCCTTGGTGTACCCCATGCTCCTGTCTCTCTCTTCGACGAGTTGAATCTTGAGCTCACTGACCTGATTTTCGCGGAGCTGAATACAGTCTTGCATGCCAGACCTGTCGGACTTGAGATGGCTGATGGTGTTGGTATCCGCAAATGCAGCTTCCTTCATCTCATCAATACGCTCTTCCAACTCTACGCTCTCATCGAGAAGCCTGTCAGCGTAGTCCTTCATGCTGTTGTACTCCTTGGTGAGGAACTCAACCTTCTTGGTGAGTGACTCCTCACGCCCTGTCTGTTCGTGCCACGACTTGGTTGCCGCCTGCTGACGGAACTCCATCGACTCGATGGTGGCGTTGGCACGGCTGATGGCTGACTCGCAGTACCGCACAGCGGCTTCGAGTTCGTTCTTGTTTTCTTGTACTGATGTCATGGGTTGACGGGTTTGTGAAGTTTGAGACCGAGTTGGTCAGCGGCATAGTTGATGTGCTTCTGTGTGGTCACGGACCAGTAGCCAAGCTGTCGGAGGGTGTCCCCCTCCACTCGTGCCACTGGTGTGCCGTAGCTGTAGACGGTCTTGCCGTCATGCACTAGATTCTTTGTGTACTTCTTGAATTTCATTAGTTGTGGTAGATTGATGAGAAGTGGTCAACGATTCCTCTGCCGTATGCAGTGTGGAATCCGTAGCTATGGGTGTGCATCATTGGTTCGTTGGCCAAGATGAACCTGAGTAGTCTCCACTCGTCGAGGTCGAACATTGATGCCGTCTCTTCGAGTGCTTCGAGCAACATCTCTGGGTCGTGGCGGATAGCCTGCCCAAGGTCGATGCGTATGTAATCTCTGATGTCTTTCTCTGTCATGCGTTCTGTTCTTCGTGGATTGCAATGATGTGCTCGGCCATCTGTTCTTCGAGGCGGTCCACCACCTCGTCAATCTGATCGTCTGTGAACCCGTGGGTCCGACGTAGATACTTGACGAGTAGTTGGTACCCGCTCTTCACCTCTGTGTTGAGGCTGTTGGCATTGAAGCAATCGCTGATTGCAACTCGGATGTCGAGGTCGGTTTGTGATTCTATAGTCATGTGTTCTTGAGTTTCTTGGGGATACGGAAAGCGTGCATGGTGTAGTCGTCGAGGTCGATGAAGGCCTCGTTGCGGTAGTACACAGAGGAGATGAACTCACCCATCTGTGCAAGGTTGTGCAGGGATTGGTGAGGATTGTCGTCGGTGCTGTTGTCCATCACATCGGAGGAGACACGAGCCACAAGTGACATGCACAGGGGGTTGTAATCCCATGCCACACTGCAATCTTGTTGGTCCCACGTCAGCCACATGTGCTCGGTGGTGCCACTGCCTTCGTAGCGTGAGGTATCAACCTCGACGATGCGGAACACCTCGACGCTCACGTCGTCGCCATGCTCTGCAACGTAGTCGTCGTGGCTCATGTCCTCGGGGACGCAGGCCTTGTAGTCGTCAGGGTCGTTGGTCATGGTGACGTAGGCACTGGCTGGCATGTAGTCGTCGAGGTCGATGTTGACGCACATCTCATCCAATCGGTAGCCGTCGAGGCATTGGTTGATGTGTTTCTGCGCGGCCTCCTTGGTAGGGAACCAGTTGCAAGTGGTGTCGGAGTAGCCTTCGTAGAGGCCACAGACAGCGTGGATTACTGCATATTGTTTCATGCTGATTGAATTGAAGTTTGAAAATGATTGATAAGTATTGTCTGTATATATACTCTCTTCACTCTGTTCAGAGAGATATATACATACATACTATAGAAGGGAGGAGGGGAATCGAACGCCTCCTTTCGCTGTGAAAACAGCATACGTGTGCTACCAAGCACTCCCTTGAAAGTAGTGGGGGTGTAGTGACGTTTCACCAAGCACCCCCGTGGTCAAACTTCAATTAACCAATTTCGTAGGCTGTCGCCTCTGCATCTTCTCGTCGTAGTGAGAAGCCCAAAAGTTTACCTCTTCATCGTGGAGGCGGAAGCTTGTAGCCTCGCTGAGGGCTGCATTCCATACGTCGTCCAACCACACTCCGTGGTCGTTAGGTGCTCCCTGCACATAGGAGGCAAGGTGTCCTGATTCATTGAGTGCCTTGACGGCACGCTCGCATTGTTCTTGTGTCATGATTCGTTGTTTTTGCATTTGGGGCAAATCTCGTAGCGTGGTTTGGCAGGGACATATCCCTCACCCTTACACACCTTGCAGTCCTTGTCTATTTGAGTTGCTCGGATAAGCTCTCTCATAGGTCAATGATTACGCCCTTATCTTCGAGGGCTTTGGTGATGTAGTCAGGGAGTTCGAAGCACCCATCGTAGCCTGTCAGGGTTGCCTTGTCTCCGTCGAAGTCAACTTCGAGGACACCCTCCGCATAGAAGCGTTCGCCTGCTGTGTCAAGGTCGTAGGTTTCGTAGAACCCTCCGTACCGAAGTTCGGGGTCAACGCACACCTCGGTGTCCATCTCTACGTTCTCTGCCTTGTCGATGTCTACGTCGTAGGCGGTTCGCATTGATACGAAGGGGATTGTGTGCTTGAAGGAATGTGTGAATTTCATGTTATGAATTTTTCTGAGCATCGTCTGCCCATGAAACAAGTTGGTCGATGGCGAGCTTGGCCGTTGCTGTGCCTGCTTGTGGTGTGTTCGAGAGCATGGAGGCCATGCCCTTCACGTCGTCAGGCACAAGCCGAGCGCACCGATTGAGGTCGTTGAGGCGACCACCGAAGTGGAAGTCATTGAGGAACAGGACCGCCGAACCGACGGGCTTTCCGAAGAAGTTATCCAATGTCATTGTTTCTGTCGTAGGGGTTGAGTTCAAAGCTGACGTTCCACGTTGCTTGGCAATCTTCACATTCGTAGTCGTAGTGCCAGTTCTCGCCGTCGCTTTCCGAGTTGAGGAGGATACCGACTCCACCACACTTGTGGCAGGTGTCGTAGTTTCTGATTTGCTCATCCATGTCAAAATGTAAGTGAGTGAACGATTTCGGTGTCTGACATGACTCCTGCATCTTGCAGGTACTTCATGCAGTGAGGTACGGGGATGCCCTTGTCGGTCGCATCCTTGATAAACTTGTTGGCTAACATCAGCCGTTCT
>Ga0315331_10001381_pt1 | contig 18151 bp, 18 predicted proteins | sample M160m34915metaG_FD_203456 | JGI IMG/M metagenome (GOLD analysis project Ga0315331, IMG submission 203456) | Ammonia-oxidizing marine archaeal communities from Monterey Bay, California, United States - M1 60m 34915 | ecosystem: Environmental > Aquatic > Marine > Intertidal zone | place: USA...
CATCACGCCAACTTGGGGCAGCAGTAAGTACACGGGTTTCTTTTATGGCGTCAATTCAAAATATGCTACTGCGAGTCGCTCAGCTTACGAGGCCAAAAGTGGCTACATTGGAACTGATCTTACATTCAGTTGGATTAATACCATAAGCGAACGCTGGCAGTTCGTTGCTGGCACACGCTGGTCAGTTTATAAAGGTGCCGCAAATGACACTAGTCCGCTATTCACAAAAGACTACGGCATCGGTGTATATGCTGCATTCACTTGGAAATTCTGGGAAAGCCAGCGCCGCACAGTAATACCCAACTAAAGGTCTACGGCATAGAAAAGCGCCACTTCAGCTGCTTTTATTTAGTAGACGATATGGTATACATACCGCTACCATAAAAAACACACCATCGAGGCACGTCATGCAAATCACTCGTCGCACCCTACTTCAAGCCGCTACTGTGGCCGCTGCCACACCTGCTGTGGTCGCATGTTCACAACGTGATGACCTTCCCCTACCGGGCAATGCGCCAGTCGGTTCGTTTGGTAAAGAATCGACAGCTGAAGAGGTGACCGCAGGTCTCGACCTTACCGATCAAACCATACTGGTCACAGGCTGCAACTCGGGCATTGGTTATGAAACTATGCGGGTACTAGCGCTGCGTGGCGCGCATGTGCTGGGCGCTGCGCGGACTGAGGCTAAAGCAATCGATGCCTGCAGCAGCGTTATTGGAAAAACGACGCCGGTAGTTATCGAACTTTCGGACTTTGATTCAGTTGTTCGGGCTGCTGATAGCATTAAAGCCGAGCATATAAGCATTGATGCGATTATTTGCAATGCGGGCATCATGGAGCTGCCAGAACTGGAACAGGTGTATGGCATAGAAAAACAATTCGTGGTCAATCATCTCGGTCACTTCTTGTTAGTTAACCTGCTACTCGATCAAGTTAATGCCGCAGATCAGGGACGGGTGGTCATGGTGAGCAGCGGTTCCTCCACTCGGCTGGCTCCGGCTGAGGGTATCTACCTGAATAACTTATCCGGTGAGGGATGGTATGAACCGGGCACCGCGTACGGGCAGTCCAAACTGGCTAATGTGCTGTTCTCGCTCGAACTCGCAAACCGCTTCGATGGCACTTCAGCCACAGCAAATTCTCTGGCTCCCGGTGTTATTCCAACCAATCTCGGGCGTCACATGCCCCGCTGGAAAACGCTAGCACTGGAGACCATTGGCAAGCCCTTCACCAAAACCGTGCCCCAGGGCGCTGCTACCACGTGTTACGTAGCTGCAAGTCCCGAGCTAAGCACCGCATCAGGATGGTTCTTTAGAGACTGCAATCCATATCGTCCCGGCGGCAATACTGAAAATGCCGAGCTCGCCGCAGAACTGTGGATAAAATCGGAAGAAATACTCATGCCTTGGTTAAATCAGGGTGCGCCTGTCGCGTTTAATTACGCTTTCGGCGGCCTGGGGATGCGCTAACAACTGCGGCGGCAACGGCTACCCTGGGGCTAGAATCAGATGGAGCAACCATGAACCGTCGACAGATACTGCTGGCAATGGCCGGGACAGGGCTGGCTCATGCAGCTAATACTGCTAATGCAACAGCAACACCGACACAAAACCTTGTCGGCAATAAGCTGCTTGACGCCTATGTCCGACTATCCGGTAGCTTCGATGACCGACTGATTATTTGGTGGATGGACGGCAAACAATACGCGGTGGTTAATGGTAAATCTCAAGCGCTATTCGGCATGAAGGTGGGCATGTTTCATCGCTTCTTCCAACAGACTGATGGCAATTTCAAGGTCGCTTTTTTTGAACTGACTTATTTCACCGATCTTGATAGCGGTGTGCTGCTAAAGGAGTTCAAAAACCCCTTTACCGGAAAAACAAATCGGGTAAGACACACCCGCCTCGGCCCAGAGGTCCGCCTACTAACAATGAATGGATTATCAAGCCCAGACAACCCTATGGTGAAGCAGTACTCATCAAGCCTCGGTCCTGCCCGTATTATTAACAACCAAGTCTGGGTTCCCACTTCGGTAGAAGGCATTATTAAGTTCCCCAAGCCAACTGCGCCGGAAATACTGCTGAGCATTTACACCACGATAAATGGCAATCTGAGTGACGCCCTCGACCGCGACAAGATGTCAGTACCCTGCTCGCTGGCATTCAACAACACACAACCCTGGATACCGTGGATGGGGCTTAAAGACCACCCAGGGCATCTAATGGGAGTGGCAAATGGCTGCAAAATGGAAGCAATGGAAGAACTGCCTGAGGACTATTTAGCCTGCGCGCGCGAAGTGCATCCGCGCTACATCAATGACCCTATTGCCGCGCTGAGCAGACAGACCCTGCTTATTAGAGAAAGCACTTAAGCTACGAGCCCATCAAGCACAGACGAATACTGTCGATATTTATCCAAAAAAATCTATCTAACTGCCAGTTAAACTCAACAAAAATTCCTTACGGGTCTCAGGTGTTGTCTTAAATGCGCCGCCAAGTGCGGTGGTGGATGTCTCGCTGTTCGAATCCATAACACCTCTCGCTTTAACGCAATGATGGGTCGCAACGATGTGCACCGCAACGTCATCCGTTTCGAGTAGCGTCTGCAGTGCTATCAGTATCTGCTCTGTGAGTCGCTCCTGTACCTGCGGGCGCTGAGCAAAAAACCGAATAATTCGGTTGATCTTGGATAAGCCAATAACCTTTTTCTGCGGTATGTAAGCCACGGCTGCACAACCATCGATGGTAACGAAATGATGCTCACATGTGGATGACAGATTAACGCGACTGATCTTAATCATTTCGTCGACCTGCATTTTATTCTCAATCACCGTGACTTTTGGAAAGCGCCGGTAGTCAAGCCCAGAGAAAATTTCCTCGACATACATCTTCGCTATGCGCCGCGGTGTATCCTGTAAACTATCGTCACTGAGGTCTAGGGCCAATACCTGCATAATCTCTGTGAAACAGAATTCAATTTTTTGCTTCTGCTCGGCTCTGCTCAAACTATTTGGCAGCAGCGGTGTTTCAATCCCTCGGGCTTGCAGCGCATCGCGAACCAGCAACGCCTCTGGGCTCAGCTTTACCAGCATGCTACTCGTTGGCTCAGTGACGCTAAAACCCAGAGAATTAACGGAAAGTTCTTTGGTAACGGCGGTGCTTGCGAGCGGATTCAAGTAGCTCATGCGAATAGTCCCTTCTAATAGTGTGTTATTTAGGCAGCTTCAGAAGACTATTCGCCCAGCAGCAGCAAAGGGTTTCACAACTGAGCCACAACAATATGAGTGGTTAGTCTTTGTTTTGTATGAAAAAAATTGATAGCAGTCAATAATCCCCGTATTTGTGCAACTTTTTAATGTTGTTTACAGTCCATTCATTTGTCCTGCTTCGTCAGTGCAGTAACTCGCAAACGCACCCTGTGATGCGCTACTGTAAAGCCGGAGATTGGATGGACCTCCGGTGAGGTAGGCTCAGCAAAGCTGTGAGCGACTCACCTTAGAAAAATCGACCTTGCCGGAATACGGCCTTATATTACTGGAGTTAAACATGTCTAAATTGAAAATTGCTATTGGTGCTGCTGTCGTAACGGGACTGGGTATTGCTGGTGTAGCTAATGCTGAAGATAACGACAAACTGTTCTCGATGGATGAGCTCTCTAGCGGTTATTTAACCGCTGGTGCTCACGAAGGCTCTTGTGGCGAAGGGAAATGTGGCGACAACAAAAAAGATGACGATGACAAAAAAGATGGTGAAGGCGCATGCGGTGGCGACAAAGCTTCTTAAGCATTACGTTTAAACGCATGAACTTCACCCGTGGAGACTAAATGCTCCAACAAACTATCGGCACCCTCTTTACCAGAGGGTGCCGGTCTTGGTTTAAGGCGCAGCCTTTTACCGGAACTGCTCGAGCAGCAGCCGGAAGCCGTTAGTTTTTTTGAGGTCGCGCCGGAAAACTGGATTAATGTCGGTGGCAGTTATGGCAAGAAGTTTCGGCAGCTTACAGAATGTAAGCCTCTGCTGTGTCATGGTCTATCCTTGTCTATTGGCAGTCCGGCGGCTCTCGATTTCGAATTACTAAAAAAGCTTAAAGATTTTTTTAAAACACACCAGGTCGCTTTATACAGCGAGCATCTGAGCTACTGCAGCGACCACGGTCATCTCTATGACCTTATGCCGCTCCCGTTCACTGATGAGGCGGTGCACTACGTTGCCGGACGAATCCGTCAGGTTCAGGATTTTCTTGAGCAACGTATCGCCATGGAAAATATTTCTTATTACGCCGCTCCCAGTCCGCATATGCAGGAGACGGCCTTCATAAATGCTGTATTGGAAGAGGCCGACTGCGACCTACTATTGGACGTGAATAACATTTACGTAAATAGCATTAACCACCGTTACAATGCAGAAGATTTTTTACTTGCTCTGCCTGCGGAACGGGTGCGTTACTTTCATATAGCCGGCCATTATGTTGAAGCCGAAGACATTCGTATCGACACCCATGGCGCTGCGGTCTGCAACCCCGTCTTTGAACTGCTGGATAAAGCCTACAACCACTTCGGTCCACTGCCGACATTGTTAGAACGCGATTTTAATATCCCTCCCCTGAAAGAACTATTAACCGAAGTTAATCAAATCACTAAAATACAGTCCACTCATGGCAACACGGAGCGGCGAAAAATTGTCTGACTTACGACAACAACAAGTGGCGTTCGCAGCACACATTCGCGACCCCGAAGTGCACCCGCCACCAAACGATATCGAAGACCGTCGGATGACAATTTATCGTGAATTGTTTTTCAACAACATTAATGCGTTTTTAAGCGGGTATTTCCCTATTGCAAAGTCAATAGTGGGCGATGAACGATGGGCTGTGTTAGTTCGTGGCTTTTATCGCGATCATGCAAGTCGCACCCCTTTATTTACCGAGCTCGCCTGCGAATTTCTAAACTACCTCGCCAACGAACGCATTGCGCCAAAAGATGAACCGCCTTTTATTACCGAACTTGCTCACTATGAGTGGGTTGAAGGTGCGCTAAACCTTGCCGCCGATCCAGAGTCTGACGAAAAATTGCTGGATGGCGATCTGCTTAAGCAAGCACCTCAGGTGTCGCCGTTAGCATGGCTATTAAGCTACCATTGGCCTGTCCATGAAATCAGCGCTGCACAGCAACCCACGGCGGAATTAGATACGCCCATTCATTTTCTGGTTTACCGGAATGCTGTCGACCAAGTCGTATTCAACCGATTAAATACAATGAGTGCTTGCCTACTGCAACTGATCTATGGGCCGGACAACACCACTACAGGAAGTGCGGCACTCAAAATGCTGGCGCGGCAAATGCAGCATCCCGAAGAGGATAAGCTTATTTCTGCCGGAAGCACAATGCTCTCAGAATGGCGGGCAAAAAATATTATTCTCGGCACCCACTCCGTTTAAGAATTCGAAAGAATATACAGAAATTGTCGGGCTTTGCGGGCCAATGAGAGGGCATAAAAAACCATCATGAAACCACCTCGTATAACAGGTTAAGCGCTTTTGCTAGCCATGGCGCCGATGCCTGCGAATATAACTGCCGAGCCATACATAACCGGCAACACCAATAACCATGTTGGCGGTAGCGCCAGCAAAAAATAACCCGCTCACACCCAGCCACCATTCGAGTAACAGCGCCAACGGCAGAAACACAAGCAATGCGCGGCATACTGAAACCAATACCCCCGGCAGCGGGAAGCCCATACCGTTAAACCCGGCGCACACTGACATCACCATGCCATAGCCAGCGTAGCTGAGAGCCATGATTCGCAGATACGTAACAGCAACCTCGCGAATTTCAGTGGTCTCACTAAACAACGATGCCAGCGTCGGCGCTAGAAAGTACAGCACCACCGACATACCCAAGCCATAGCTGAGACAAAACTTGGCAATCATTTTTCTCGCTTCCAGCATACGTCCATGTTCGCCAGCCGCAAAATTCTGTCCCATAAACGGACTGGTTACCGCCGATACAGCGTAGAATGGTATCAGTACCAATGGCTCAATTCGGATACCCACACCAAAACCGGCAACAGCAACAACACCATAGCCTGCGATCATTGCAACGATAAGGCTATTGGCAATCGGCACCACGGTATTCGTCAGCATGGCAGGAGCGCCAATACGCAACATCTCAAGCCAAGATGAGCAAATTACCGCAAAGCTGGCAAAAGGCGTTGCAAATACCCGCAGCTTGAAATGCAAATACGCGATAGTGCCCGTCATAACAATAATATTAGACGTGAGTGTTGCTAAGGCAGCCCCCGCTATTTCAAGGCGGGGAAAGCCGAATAGTCCGAAAATCATTATAGGATCGAGGACAAGATTAACCAAAGCGGCCAAAGTAATGATCTTGCCCTCGAGCATTGAGTTACCGCGCGCGCGCATCGAAGCGAGGCAAATCCAGCACACCGCATTTACGGGTGCTGACCAATACCAAATACTCATAAAATCGGTAATCAACGGCATTAAATTATCGGTGGCACCGAGCGCGCGGAACAGCGGGTCGATGGTGAATAGACCAATCGCCACGACAACCAGCATCACAATAGCGGCAAGCATCACAGTATCGGTAGTTTGTCGGCGAACCATTAGCTGGTCTTTGCGTCCGGCCGCTCGCGATATAACCGATGCAGCGCCCGCCTCAAAACCAATAATCACACTCGTCAGCAACCACAGTACCGGGAAACAAAATGCAATAGCTGCCAGGGGCATATCGCCAAGGCGCGAGATGAAAAATAGATCTACCGCGTCAAAGGAGATAATAGCCACCAGCCCGAGTGCCATTGGCAGGGCCTGCTGACGCAGATGCTGCGGCACCGAGCCTGTGGTGAGATCTGTAGCCAAAATTAAAACTCCGACAGCCAGCGAACAAGGCTCTCATTCTGCCAGAATTGCTGAGGTTACAAAGGCTATTACACCAGCAAAGCAGCTCGCAGCCACCAACCAAACAGCATATCCGCACCGTGATAGGCGATGACTGCCGCGCTTGTTTACATCGAGTGACACATTACAATCAGGGTCTTACGAAAACAGAATTCGTCTATGCTGTGGGAACCGCCGCTCCGGAGCACACTATGAACATTAATAACTGGTATGCCGCCTGCATCGCTGAACATCTCGACGACAGACCCCAACAAGTCACCATACTGGGTGCCAACTTGGTGTTGTTTCGCGATGATGCTGGAGCTGCTTATTGTCTGAGTGACCTGTGCATTCATCGCGGCGCCTCGCTGTCTATCGGCGAATGCAAAAATGGCACCATCATGTGCCCGCAACATGGCTGGAGCTACAATGGTGAGGGCAAGTGCACGCTGATTCCTGCCGGCAGCAAACACCCTGCTAAACCACCAAAACGCGCGCGCGTACCTGCCTATCCAGTGCAAGAAAAATACGGTCTATTGTTTGTTTTTTTAGGCGACATGGCTGAAAACGAGCGCCCTGAAATTCCCGACATCATGCCAGAGTACGATACCGGCGACTGGCATATCGGCATCATTCCTCGCAACAAAGACATTAGCTACATGCGCATGCATGAAAACTACAATGACCCCTGTCATGTGCATTACGTCCATGAGTTCGCTGCCTGGTTGCCAAAAGGCGTAACCATCATCGATCATGAAAACTCAGACAGGCATGTTAAAGCTTTTCACGCATCCTGGAACGCTAAGGGGGAGTTTAATGAACACATTGGGCTCATGATGGAGTACAACGTCATCAGCTCCGTATCACGCAACACCAACTATCAGCCAGACTACCCGTATCAGATTGTAACCGCCTATGTCACACCGGTTGACGAATTAAACAGTCAGATATTTATGATCATGCTGATGGCTAAAGAAACCACAAAAACATTCGGCCTCGATGGCAAAGCACTAAGAGGAGCCAGTGCCGAAGAACATCAAGCGCTGGTGGATATGACACGCGATCAGGTGATGGATGAAGACTATGCGGTGCTAAAAACAACAAGGCCCCGACTCTCGGCGCCATTTACTGAAGAGTTATTGGTGGAAACTGACCGCACTCTTGCTCAGGTGAGAAAGATCACGCAGGAGTATGCTGTGAAAGCTGGGGAAATCGATACCGCCGCCTTATCCGACTTGATAAATAGCCATATCCATGTCATTCCCTGCCCCGGTCATAAGGCTGATCCGAAAAACTGGGTACATAAAACAGTGCCGCTAAAAAACAGCACCAGAAAAGACGAACTAAAAGCTGTTAGCTAACACCCTCAGCTCCTCTTAAAATCCGTTTTCTATCGGTACACACACCCATGAGAAAACTGCTCACTCTGCTAGGCACTGCATTTTTTCTGTTGCTCGCAACGGTATTGATCTATCTTTTCAGCTTGCCAAAGTTCACAGAACCTTCAGCTGAAATAATTGAAGCCAATCCTGAGCAACTCGCCCGCGGTGACTACCTGTTTAACGCAGTACTCGGCTGCCCTGTTTGCCATTCCGAGCGCGATTACTCACAATTTGGTGGTCCTCCGGTGGCACCATTTGGTGGAGGTCGTGCTTGCTCTGACACCGGCAAGCCACTGCCTGGTCTTGCCGAGTCCGGTGGACTCCCCGGCACAATTTGCTTTCGCAATATCACGCCACATGAGACAGGTATTTTTGACTGGACCGATGGCGAAGTACTTCGCGCTGTGCGTGAAGGTATCGGCAAAGAGAATCAAGCCCTGTTCCCGATAATGCCGTATTTTATTTACCGCAACTTATCAGACGAAGATGCCCAATCGGTAGTCGCGTATGTGCGATCGCTTGAAGCAGTCGATCACTCCCTTCCCGATACAGCGATCAACTTTCCAGTGAATTTGGCAATAAGGCTACTGCCCGATCCGCTAAACAGCCCGGCCCCTCAGCCGGACACGAACAACCCTATAGCCTATGGCAAGTATCTTTCTACGGTAGCCCGCTGCTCCTTTTGCCATTCACCGCGAGACTCGCGCAGTCGCCAAGCCATAGAGGGGCTAGAACTCGCTGGTGGCGTCGAATTTCAGGGACACAATGGTCTGATGTACTCCACGAACCTAACACCACATGCCGAAGGCTTGGGTGAAATGAGTGAAGCAGAATTTGTCGCCCTGTTCAGGCGCACTAGCGACCCTTCCGCCGCAGATATCAACCTAATGCCATGGACGTACTACGGCAATATGTCCGACGCCGACCTCAGCGCGATCTTTGCTTATCTTCAGTCTGTGCCAGCGGTCAGCTATTCACCCTAGCAACACGATAAGAAGCGGCATAAGAATTCATGCATTCTCCGGTTATTTTGCGGTAACTTGTCTGCTATGGTTCAGCCAACCAAGGGGGATTACTTGAACAGCGCTCAACAGAAAAAACTGCCGGTATCGGCCTACTTCGGCTATGGCGCTGGTCAGGTTGGCGGACAGATACTCCGTGACACACCTGCACTGATCCTGCCCATCTATATGACCACTGTGCTGGGCCTAGACCCAGCCATCGGTGCGCTGGTTATCCTGATCGCTAAAATCTGGGTGGTTATTGCCGACCCCATCGCAGGCGTGATCTCTGATAAAACCAACACCCGCTGGGGACGTCGCCGCCCGTTTATTTTAGCTGGTGGCCTGATCGCTGCGGTTAGCTTCCTGATGCTGTTCTTTGTGCCTGATATCAAAGATCAGGCCTTGTTTATCTACATGACAGCAATCTATCTATTGCTAAACACCGGCTACTCGATGTTCTCGGTGCCGTATCTGACAATGGCGTCTGAAATGTCGGATGATGCGAACGAACGCACCACCATTTTGTCGTTCAGAAACGCTGCTCTCGCAGTGGGCTTGTTAGTAGGCGGAGCCCTGGCACCGGAGATTATCAGCCGGGCGATACAGGACTATGGACAGACCGCACAACAAGCCTATGAATGGATGGCCCTGGTGGTGGGCAGCGTTATTATGCTTTCTACCCTATGGGTGTTCTTCGGTACACGGGGCGCCAGAGGCACACCGGCTGATGAAATCACCCTACCGTTGCTGGAGCAAATTAAAACCGCGTGGGCAAATAAGCCGTTCGTCACGCTCATCACGGCCAATATCGTGCAATACATCAGCGCGGGCATCGGTTACGCCGGCGGCCTGTTCTTCTTTGCCTATGCAATGGGGTTTGGCGCACAATCATTCAGCGTTATTGCCATTTGGATTGTGGTTATTTGCTTCTCTTCGATTGCCGCGATGCCCATACTGGTATGGGCCGCAAAGCGCTGGGGAAAAATGCCAGTGTATAAATGGTGCTTATTTTTATACGCTATTTGTATCCAGTTTTACTGGCTGGCCGATAAAGACTCCATGTGGATCGTCTGGCTAATTGCAGGTGGTATAGGCTTCTTAAACGGCGGCTTTATTCTGATGTCATTCTCGGTACTCACTGACACCATTAATTACGATCGTATTAAATCAGGAATCAGCCGTGAAGGCGCTTTGTCTTCCGTTTATTCGGCAGTAGACAAGGTAGGCAATGCCTTAGGCTCCGCTGTTTTCCTCGTGTTCCTTTCATTCATCGGCTTTGTTGAATCGACTGATGGCAGCATGGCACCACAGAGTGACTCGGTGAATACTTGGATTGCGTTTGCCTACATTCTGGTGCCGGCCATACTGCACTTGAGCAGTATCCTGGTACTCAATCGCTACAAGCTGGAAGACTATAAAAAGCAGCCCAAGTAAGGTGGAAAGGCTGGGTTAGAACCTACGATGAGAACCTGGCACAAGCTCTCGGCTATCCGCTTCGCCCCGGCACTCCGTGTCGCTCTGACACAACTCAACGATGCCGGCCCATCCTTACCGTAAATCTTGACCCGCAGTTCGCAACGATTACTCGGGTAGACATAGGGCATACGTCTGCGTATAGGCTCTGCCCGCTGCTTGTACAGTTCCGCAGATTTCGCAGCAATATCAGGCTGCCATGGCATAATTCAAGCCATCCAACCAATCGGCAACCGTGCGCTAGCGGCTGCCCAAGCGGAGAACAGCATGATCTTACTAACCGGAGCTACCGGTAAAACCGGTGGCGCAGTAGCAGAATCACTCGCAAAACTAGGCGTACCTTTTCGCGCCATTGTCAGAGATCAAAACAAGGCCGCAGGGCTAAAGAGCTTGGGTGGCGAACTTGCTGTAGGCGACCTTTCTGACAGAGCCTTTCTTGACCAGGCGCTAGAAGGCATAACCAAGGCCTTTCTGGTATTGCCGAACGTGGAAGATCAAGAAGTGATGGAAGCGCAGTTTGTAGATGCCTGTGCGGCAAAAGGCGATATCCATCTGGCATATCTCTCATCAATGGAATCGATTCCTGGTTGCGCCACCACCGTCACCAAAATGCATGTCCGGATAGAAGAGCACATTCGCAACTCCGGCCTCAACTACACAATGATTCGTCCAACCTTCTTCATGCAGTTGTTTATTGGTTCAGCCGCTAAGATCAAAGAAACCGGCAACATCGTCATGCCAACCGCTGATGGCACCGTTGTTCCCACCGACATCCGTGACGTAGGCGATGTCATCGCCAAAGTACTCACCGAAGACGGTCACGAAAGCCAAAGCTATGACATTACCGGCCCTGAGTTACTTACTCTGGGCGAAGTCGCAGCAAGGTTCAGCAAAGTACTTGGTAAAGAGATTAAGCATGTCAGTCCGCCCATGAGTGCCTACTCAGATGTACTGCGTAAAGTAGGTTTTCCGGAATGGAGAGTTGAAGCCGTCACAGGTGAGCTCGGCGGTATCGCCGCTGGCATGATTGATCATAAGACTGACCTAATGGACGAAATGCTGGGTCGCCCCGCACGCAGAATTGACGATTTTGTCGCCGACTATGCACACCTTTTTAAGTAAGCGCTCATGAACAAGCGTCGGTGGCTTACAAACCACCAACTTGTTTACCTGAGCTGACAACCCACACTACACCAAGGTGTCGGCAAGTGGGCCTTGCTGTTTTCGGGTTATTACCCAATAACTCACGACGGCTATGGCCCCCACAGTCACCAGCATGTTGAACGTCAGAAACATTGGAACGGAGATCGCCAGTGCCATGTTTCGCGCAACATTAACGACGGTATGCCAAATAGCCGCCATTAAAATACTTTGGGTTTTATCGTGGATTAGCGTAAGCCATATCGTGGCCGACAAGATGCCCAAGCCGAAACCCATAAATTGCACAAAGCCAAATTCGGGGCGTGACAAGAACTGTGGCAGATGCCAGAACAGCCAAAACGGGAACAACACTAAAGAGGCCAACAGTGGACCGCGTGACTTTCGCAGCCAGGGTATAGCAAAACCCCGCCAACCGGGCTCCTCACCAAATCCCTGAACCATGCCACCGACGACAACTAATTCGAACAGTCCAATAGCGGTTAAGTAATACAACGATTTTTCGGTAACAAACTGCGGCTGCTGCCCAGTGTTTACCCATGAAATGGCAACTGCTATAGCCAACAGCAAGAACGGGCTAAGGCAACTGAATAACAGCCAGACCTTAGGCACTCGCCAGTGCAGCAACCCACGCAGGATCACAGTCACACCGGCCGTGCCACGCAGCGCCTTCATAACCAATAGGGCAGCAACCAGCGGCCCGAAGGCTGCCAGCATTTCGACTGCATGCGGCACATCCGTATCGATGAGCCCGCGGCTCGATAACGCCAGTGGCGCCGTTAAGCTCCAGGTAAGCCCATAGGCCAGAAGCACATAACTGAAGAACGGGTAACGCTGGATTAAATCCCGAATCATGAGCAAAGCTATGCAGCAGGCTTAGATGGGATGCGTACTTGAGACTCGACAAAGCCATCCAACTGGCAAACAAGATCACGCCACTCCGACAATCGTGGGTGGCCACTGTAATCGAATTTGTTGCCGAGGCTGGTCATTAAGTAAGCAGCAATCGCGAAGTCAGCTATGGATAAGTCGCCGACAATAAATTCTCTATCTTTAAGCTGCAATTCCAGCACATCGAACAATGGATCAATCACAGCCATATCGGTCTCATCACCGGTTTTAAACCGACCCATTAAGGGCATTAAATGACAACTCTGCCAGTGCAACCAGCGATCAACATCTGCTCTGCCGCGAACATCTTCAGGCAAGGAATGAGTTTGCGGAAACTTTCGGGCCAAATAACTTAAAATGGCGTTGGATTCCCACAGACTAAAATTGCCATCCACCAGCACGGGCACCTTGCCCATTGGGTTAAACGCCAGAAACTCGTCAGTAGACGTCTCTTTTTTGGCAAAATTAACCTGATGAATGTCTACCGGCAAATCGAAGTGTTTAACAAAAGCGACAACCTTGCGGTTGTTCGGAGTAATGGGAAACGTATGCAGTAACATAGTGCGGCTCGGCAGCGACATAATTTTGGGACACGTCTAGTATGCCCTATTGTGCATAAAAGCACAGGGCGTTGCCGCTGGCAGGCCAGCTACTCGATAAGCTCGCCATCCCACTGGACGGTGCTGCCGGTTAGCTCTATAGGGAATTCATCCATTACCTGAATCATGCCGGCAACGCTTTGTTCAATAGGTATAGCATTGGTGCCACCCGCATCGGTTTCACCATGAGTTAGAACGCGTCCAGGCAATAACGTGACAACGCGCAGCCCCTGACGCGTCCAGCGCAGTGCGATCTCTAACTGCATGGCATCCAATGACGCCTTACTGGTTTTGTACAGTGAAAATCCGGGCACCGGTATACCCCGCTTGCCTTTACCAGTAGTCAAAGCAGCCATCAACTTGTGATCACTCTTCTTAACATTGGGATAAAAGGCTTCTGAAACCTTCAGCGGACCCATTACGTTGATTCGATAGGTACGGATAAACTCATCGTAATCGATAGTACCGACCATCTGCGATTTCTCGGGGCCTTTCATCAAGCCTGCATTATTCAGCAATACATCAATCGGCTGATCTTTATATTTAGCGGCCAGCGCATCAATACCCTCGTGGTCTAGCAGGTCAAGGCGCTCAACAACGACATTAGGATGATCTGCCGCATAGGCATTTAACTCTTCGGCAGAATCCGGGTTACGGGTGGTCGCAATAACCAACCAGCCGAGGTCGGAATACTGCTTTACAAACTCGAAACCAATGCCGCGATTAGAGCCGGTAATAAGCACAGCATTCTGCGCCTTCACACCTGTTTCGCCTTGGGCAAATATCGGTGCAGTTATAAGCATAGCGATCACGACTAAGAGCACTCGTCTAAATAAATTCATCACCACCTCCAAAATTCAGTCATAGAGAAGCACAATAATGGTGCTCCCGCCAACGTTACTCGCGACCTTCAAATACTTCGGCCCAATAGGTGTTGCCCTGTGAAAACCTAGCAGGCCAGCGAGCACCTACACGAGGGTTAAACATGAGCACCAGTCCAAAACACTCCGTCAAGTCGCCATCCACGCCTGGTACATCGCTGAAGTTGTAGCACATACGGTCTTTCTCCCCATTCTCTCCTTCGGTGCGCCATTTACCACCGATGCCTTCCACACTATCAATGGTGTTATCGGGGTTAAAACGAGCATTCACAATTACGACTTCGCCATTAACCTTAATTTCATAACGCATCGTGTTATTAAATAGGAATGTCCAGTAGTCGGGATGTGCATCACCCTCCAAAGGATGGGGCCGATCTTCGATGAACGTAACATCGACCTTAAAGTCATCGAAGCCTTTCACCGGTGTAATGACTTCAGCGACCTCACCGAAGACCATATTTGTGTCAACCTTCGGCCGCACACAATGCATCCATTCATAGGGGTGAACACCAATACGCTGAATAGCAAAACAGAAGTGGCGCTTGTCGCGCATGCGCCAGATGCCGGTAAGGCCGCGGTTGTTGCCGGTTATGGTTCCATCGTCATTGAAATAGGCGACGAAGCTATAGCTGCCGTCTTCATAAGGGATAGTGAACTTTACTGTATTGTTCATATACAGCGCCCAGAACTCGGGGCTGCTGCTCTGCAACTCGGCATCCAGTCCACCGGTTACAAGAGTTGCGGTTTTCGCCTCATCCCAATCCACAGAACCGCTGCTGCGAAGCACGTAAGCGGTTAAAGGCAGAACCTTATCCGCTGGAATATTAACGGCCGGCATTGCATTACCCGGGACTACAGCGCCGGGGTCCTGCACGTAGGCGGCGAACAGCTCCGGGGTCCAGTTACGCGACTCATTCTTCAATGCATCTGAATAGGCGAACCCAGGCTTAGTGCCCAGCTGCCGCTTAAATAGCTCGTGCAGGTTAGGGCCTGATATATCAGCCTGGCCTTCCCCAGCGGTGTGACAAAAGGCACAGTATTGTTGCCAGGTTTGCTCGCCTGCAATCATGTCGGCGTCTTTTAATGCCTGCTCAGAATAATCATCTGCATGTGACGTTAGTGTAAAAAAAACCAACGCAAAACCAACACTAAGCGCCATTATCACTTTGTTCATATTATGCGTTCCATTAAACCCAATTCAAACATGGTCCATTGTTGCAACAATAAGAGCCCCGCAGAGTATGAATGGCCCGAAAGTCTGCTAGATGGACTGCCTACAGGCATGATTTGGCAGCCCACGCGGGTTCAATAGTCACGAAACCAGACCAATAGGCAGTCAGCTTTTCCACAGGGCTGCGATTAATCTTCAAATAATGCTATTTCTTGTTGCTGAAAATGCTACCTCAAACTGCCCCGAGTGAAAATAAACGCTCGCCTATTGAACTCATGATCTACAGGAGAACACCCATGAAATCCCGTCTTTTCATAGCACTGCTTGGGGCCGCCCTCAGCATGACACTATCAGGCACCGCCAACGCCGGTGCTCACGGCGGTCAGGCTGTCTCAAAAATTGAAGACCTGCCCGCGCGCAATGGCGATTGGAGCCCTCAAGAAGTCGCCGAAGGGCGCGCACAGCTTATTCAGGCATTCGATGCCGCATGGATACGCATCATCCACAGCAAGCGCTACCAGGATGTGCTGGACAGCGAACCCACTAATATGCCTGGCGCATCAGAGAACTACATCATTCGTCTGGTGGATTGCCTCCCGCAACCTGAAATTGCCCCGTGGCCAGAAAAACCGGTTGGCATGTTTAAAGACATTCTCGATACCGGCGTTATTCGACAGCTCACACAGGGCGTTCCTGAAACTCAAGCAAACACTTCATGGTACTTCTCGGGCGTGAGTCAGAAGTTACAGGAAATGGTCATTGATGATATCGCTAGTCACTACAACACAAAGTTGAAAGTTGAGAGCATTGTGCTGGCGCCAGGTCGGTTACCGGCAACATCAATTCTTACTGCCAACAAAATTGATTTCATTTCACAGCTAAATGCTCTTGGTGGCAACACGCAAGGCATGCGCCGTCGCACATCACGCCGTTTTAGCTGCACAATGTCGGCATCAACTCAGTTCATTCACATACCAGCAAAATCTGAACTGGTCCAAGAAATAAAATCTCTTGGTGATCTGGTAAATCGCCCAGATATCTCCGTATGCGCTGGACCTCTCACTACACAAACTGCACAGGCATTCATGCCTGAACATACGGTTAAGACTAAGTATGTTAATGACCTCACTGTCTGCGATAAAGCCGTTAAAGATGGAAAGCTGGACGTCATCATCAACCCACTGAATGACCTTTCAATAGCTGGCATTGATGGCTATGTTGCCGTGCCGACCATGATAGTTGCCGGCACACCGTTATGGGTAGCTGCCGAAAATATTGCGTGCGACGACGATGGTAATCCCAAAACCGAAGACGAGTGCTACCGCGTAGACTAGTGGTGTAAAAGCATAAGTTCAAAACCAAAAAGGCCGCGGCATTCGCCGCGGCCTTTTTGTTATCAGCTTTAATACACTTGAAACTATCAGATAATAACTTTATGTGATTTGCTACTTGGTAAACTGGTTTAATCCAGCGCAGGTAACGGCTCATTTTCAGCTGCATAAACACTGAAGCTTGAATCATTCTTGCTGCCCCACGAGCTCGCAGGTGGCGCCTGAAAGTACTCGGGGTAACGCTCTTCAGTAATCTTTCTCAGCGGTGCAGGAATATCATCTATGGTTTTGAGCTTAGTCATAAAACTACGGAAAATTACTGAACCGTCGGCCTGGCCCTGACGCATCCATGGCAGCCATGGGCCCACACGCGTCCAAGTACCATCGTAATGAGCGCCTGTAACATCCTGATTAGCAAGCTCCTCGTAATTAATAACGCGCTGGAAGATTTCGGCAATACGCAAGACTTTACCGGCAGACTCACGCGGCCATTCTTCAGGCGTCAGCTCACTTGGAAATGCAGTATGCACCTCAAACGTTGAGAAGACTTTGTCGCCAAAACGCTCCCAACCCAAAGGCAAAGGCACTTGCATTAGTGTACCGTCAAAATCCATCTCAATCGCAACGCCAAATTTTTCGCTAACGATGAGGTGTGCATTCACCGTCATATTGTGAATAGGCTTCACATCACAGATTTCGCCAGTGTAGGGGTTCTTCCACTGATCAATAAACTCGCCGGTTTTAAGGTCTTTATAAAAAGCCAGTTCACGGTTATATATTTTAAATGAGCCGTCAGATTGCTCTTCTGCCCGGACTACGCCAAATCCTTCAAAACCGATAAGTGGCTTCAACGGACGATCACGACGTGTATCGCCAAACACTGTGCCTCCGAACCAGCCCGGGGTTTCTATTGAGGGGTCAAGGTTAGCCGTGGCTTTAACAAAAGCACGTAAGCTCTGAGCAGGATCATTGAAATCCACATTCTGCATATTAGGCTGAGCTTGAGCCTGCTGACCACCACCGTTTGAGCCACAGGCGCTTATCATTGCGCCGCCGGCCATCAGGCCGCCAACACCGGCAATAGATTTAAGGGTTTCACGCCGACTGCGGCTTTTATTTGTCCAATTATCGTTCATATGTTTGCTCCTCAACGGGGGGTTGAAGTATACCCGAGCTTTAATGGTGAGCGGGGCACTTGCTCAAGAAAATTCTACACCGATGGTCATTGGTGGCCGACGTCTTTCCACCCTGTGGCGACCAAATATCCGTTAAGAGTCATTAGCCCGGGATAATTCGCCTGCAGTGCATCGACATCTGCATCGTAACCAACTTGGTCATACCATTGAAATAACGGCCGTATGGGT
>Ga0315331_10001383_pt1 | contig 18148 bp, 8 predicted proteins | sample M160m34915metaG_FD_203456 | JGI IMG/M metagenome (GOLD analysis project Ga0315331, IMG submission 203456) | Ammonia-oxidizing marine archaeal communities from Monterey Bay, California, United States - M1 60m 34915 | ecosystem: Environmental > Aquatic > Marine > Intertidal zone | place: USA...
CTCCTCTGAATGATATTCAATTAGTTTATCTCTCAGAGATATAATAAAATTACCATTACCTGCGGATGGATCTACAAATGTAGACTCAGGATTTTTAAGTATATCTTCTGGTATCTCATTTACCATTTTATTACATACTTCTAATGGAGTGAAGACTTCAGCAGTAGTATCAATACGATCATCAGATCTTTCAATCTTTGATCCTGTTAGTTTATTGTGTTTGTTCTTCATCTTTCTGCTCTTGCTTACTAAAATTCCTCCACTCACCATCATCTATAAAGATCATTTCTTCATCAGTAAGATCAAATCCATTCACAGGTATTTTAATACCATTTAACTGTCTTTGAGATAATTGTCCATCAATTCTTCTAAGATAATCAAACAACCATAGTGCTAACTTAGAACTTAAAAATGGATAATCTTTCTTATGAAAATTAATACGTCCTTCACCACCAAGTTGAACTTTAGGATACCCAAACGTATGAAGTGTGCCATCTAATACTCTCTTCTTATCACTTCTAATAACTTCTAATATCTCACCATCCTGATTATGTGCAATTTTTCTATAAAGATCATATTCAATTTTCTCCAATGAGTGTGGAAGAAAATAAACATCTTTAATATCATACTCACCATTTACATCTGAATTATCATGCTTAATAGTAACCTTTCCTTGTTTTTTACCATCAACATAAGTCCAACTACAAATAGGACAATCTATTGATGGAAAATAAGATTCAGTAGTATAATCAATATTTTCTACAGAACCATCTTGTATTAAACTATTAAGTGTAGGTGTGGGTTCATTTAAAACAGTAGATTTAGTTAATGCACTAGGTGGATTAATAAACTTCAATACTCCACCAGATTTAAGGATACTTTTACCCAAATTAATAAAAGATATGTATAAAGTATTATTTCCATTCTTACCCTTCTTTGATTTATTTTTTGGGTTGTTGAAAGGTGGATTACTAATAACTACATCAAATTTCATATTTTTGTAAGTTGAAAGAATGGGACGTTGTTTAGAATTAACTTCTAAATCATCAATTTGACACTCAGGAATGAGATTCTTTAAATGTCTCTTAAAATATGAATAATACTCACCACAAAATATATTTGCATCAGGATACTTCTTATGAAGGGCATAAGCAATAGATCCACTTAAAGCATTTATAACTAAAAAATTTCTTTTACCCTTATTATATACTTCTTGTATCTGTTTGTCAACAAGTTTATATGCTAATTCTATAGGAACATAAACAAGTCCTGCATCAGTCTTTCTCTTTGTATTAATAAAAATATCATCATGCACTTCTTCAAAAGATAAAGTGCTATATGCCTCTTTTTTACCCTTTAAGAACTCTACGAAAAAATTATAAACATTGTTTTTTATCAAAGGATTTATTAACTGTTTTGCAACACCCAAAGGATATGAACCAAACATCAAATTCATCTCCTCACTATCAATAATTTCTGAAGCATTATAGTTATTTTGAGTATATGCAATCCAAGTCATTTCAATACCCATTGAAATAAGCATATCATTAAGAGCATCTAATTTTTTATCATTAGGAGTAGTAGTAAATCCTTGAGGACTAATATTTTTTACCTTTGATTTATTCTTATCAGAATATACCGTAACTTTTTTTATATTAATATTATTATTATACTTTCCCAACTTCGTGAAATCTATTGAATTTAAATCTATTCCAGATTGTAAAATAGCATTAGCAAGTTTTCCTCTATGTGGTCTAGGATTACTTAAAGATCTATAATAGTCATTTACCTGACTTATAATCTCTTCAGGAGTTACTATTGTTGGTTTAATACTATTAAGAAGATACTTAGTAAAAGGAATAGATTCTAAGTATTCAACTTGACTACCACCACTAAGATCAGAACTCTTTCTCGCAGCAATTCCTAATGCTAGATCAATCTGATTACCAGGACAATGATTATATAATTGAACTTGATTCTTTCCTTCTACCTGACGAATAGCACGACCAATTAACTGAGATAACTCAGTAGGACTTGAAATCTTATCAAATAAATTAATATGGCTAATTTGAGGAATATCTGTACCTGTTGTAAATTTACGACAAGTTAAAATATTAAGAGCAGGATATTTTTCTAGTAGTTTATCAACACACTGTTCAAGTGTTAGGTTATTTCTCGTAGACATTTGTTCGAGATTCCACGCATCAATAAAATATCTCGTTTTAATACGTTGATTAAGAACCTTAGCAAGATTAGGATACTTATCTGCTGCTCCATCTCCATCTTCACCAGCAGGAAGAACATCTAATGAAACTCTCTTATCTGAAAGATTAACATTTAAATGATTTTTATTCTTAGGTAATACCTCAACATACTTAAGACCATATGTTTCTACAATATCCTCAATATAAACATATGCACTATTATCATCACGAACAAACCATTTACGAGGATCATATCCCTCTTCAATATCATATGCTGCTTTAATCTTATCACTTAACCCTGCAAATGGCGTATCATAAGATTCAATAGCAATGTTAGGAAGTTTAGTGTATTCTCTATGCTTTGATCCCCATAATAAATCACGATTAACTATAGTATTTTTATCATAAGTATCAAGAAAATTATATGGAGTAGCACTAAGATCAAGAATAGCAGATGCCTGTAAACAATCAAGAAGAGTAGAAGTTCTTTCTCCACGATAGAACTTATGACCCTCATCTCTTACCCACAGATCAATCTTACCATTTAGTTTATTATACTTACCTCTAATTGTTGAATCACCATTCTTATCATCATAAAAGAGATCTTGAGCAGTAAGAAGTAAAAATATAACCTCACCACTATTAGTTCTTTTCTTTACATCCTGTAAAGAGGTATTTTCCCATTCTTTCTTAGTCATATAACTATATTTCTGTTCTCTAGTAGCAGATACATCAATATTCTTTAAACCCCTAATAAAAGAATTTAAAGTATCAGGAATAGGAGTGGTAATTAATACTAATCCACCTTTCTTTATACTATTAAAATATCTAAGAACTGCTACTTCACTAATAAGAGTTTTACCAATACCAGTATATCCAGCAAATAAACAATTACTATCCTTTAATAATGTATCAACAATCTCTTTTATTGCATCCTCTTGACCAAATCTAGGAGTAAATGATTCTAATCTCTCACGAGAATCAGAATTATAATATTCAATTGCTTCTTTTACAAGATTTTTAATATATTCAGCAGGATTCTCAGCATCAACTCTATAAATTTCATCAGATCGAATATCAACCTCCTCCTTTAACAGATATACATTCTTATCCTTTAAAATATATTTTGAAACAGGTTCATCCCTAAGATCTCCAGTATAAAATGCTGCCACTTTATAAGGGACATAGATCATTTTTGCTCTGTAATCAGGATCTCGCCACCTATCCTCTGGATCACGATTATTCTCTGTCATCCCAACATGAAATATGTCTGGTTGAATAGTACCAGCGATATAGACTGTATTGTCCATCAGAAAATGATTATATAAAGGCATTATAAAACCCCCTTACATAAAATGCAAGAGGGTCTGTGCCAGTTTAATTATTGGTTAGAAGCAGTCATTCCAACCACTACCATTATGACATTGTAGTTTGTTGGTAGTAGTATTATACACTAAAGCACCAGCAACAACAGCAGCAATAGCATTTCTCTCTGTGGTGGTCACTTTAGGTGGTAACATAAACCTGTTAGTGGTTGTTACACCAACTGTACCTGCGTCAGCAAAATCAGCTACTGCTCTTATATTGTTAGTAGTACCTATACCAACACCAGCAAAAATAGCACCTCCATCTACACAGTTGATACCATTTGCTGTAATTACATCTGTTCTTATACCAACAACACCTGTATCTGCCACAGTAAATAATGTAGAAGCAGTATTATTAATTCTTAATTGGTAATCATTTGTAGCAGTTGTGCCAATACCAACCGTACCTAAAAGATCAGCATCACTATTTACTTCTATACTATTGAAAGTAGAAATACCTGATGCAGAATTAACATTTCCAGTTAAAGTAGCAGATACAGAAGGAACAGTTATTGAATTAGCAGTTATTGAACCTATTCTACTTATATCATTGTCACCAAATTCAACATCACTTCCAAAATATGCTTTATTAGTAACTGTAGAAGTTCCTACCACATGTAAGGTATTAACAGGTTGAGTAATTCCTATACCTAATGAACCTGAATAGGTTAGTGACATCAAACGAGCATAATTTCCTCTCCTATGCCAATGGAAATCTCCTGTGCTAACTCCTGTACTACCTGCTTCGAGATAGAAATTAACATTTCCTTGACCATAATTAAGAAAATCTAATGATTTTGATCCACTATATGGGAAAGATACCGCAGTATTTCCAAATGCTATTGCACCATTATTACCTGCAAGTGCCTTTCCTCTTCCTAAAACAATCCTAGACAATCCATCATTAGATGTATCTTTTTCACTCAATATTTGAAGTTGAGCTATAGGATTTGTAGTTCCAATTCCAACTGCTGAGCTTCCATTAGATCCAAAAGATCCTACAGTTGAAGTTAATAGATCAGTAGAATTTAATAATGAATTAAATGTAGCACCAGCAGAAACAGTTAGTCCACCAGTTACAACTAACTTATTAGTACCATCAAATGTTAGATTAGAACTGTCATCTAAAGATCCAGAAGTACCAGCAACTACAACTCTTCCTGAAGTTAAATCAGAAATAGTAGCAGAACTTAAAGTAGTTTCTCCACCTGATATATCCGCACCACCATTACCATCTATCTGTCCTGTAAAGGTTGATACACCAGTAACAGTTATACTACCAATACCAGCATGTTCACTAACATTAACCTCATCACTAAATGTTGATACACCAGTTACATTTAAATAACTTGCAGTTACATTTCCAGATGAATTACCTGTTAGTGGACCAACAAAACTCGTAGCAGTTATAATACCACTAGATTTAATATTACCTGTTTCAGAATTTATTCCTACACCTTTCTTTCCAGAATCATCAGGATTAGAACCAACTTGGAAGGTATGTCTAGGATCGGTGGTCCCCACCCCTACGTTGCCTCTATTGTATATACTGGTAAATCCCAGTCCAACATCCATATCTTCCCATTGAGATGTTGGTAAATTACTTAAAGTAGAACCATCACCATAATAACTCGTAGCAGTTATAACCCCACTTAAGGACGAAATTGTAACTCCTGTTCCTAATCTTACTTCAGCAAAGGTCGAGATTCCAGTTGTTGTAGAATTACTGTAATCAATATCACCAGTTATTGTTACTCTTCCACGAACATCGAGGACTTGTGCAGGAACAGTAGTTCCAATACCTACTCGTTCTCCTGCAACAACTAGAACGCTGTCATCAACTTTAACGCCTTCTCTAAAATTAAATGTCTTTCTGATATTCGCCATCTATAATCTATGCCATTAGATTTTTAGTTATTTATGTAACTCCAGAAGCGGATGTTGAACCATAAACAGCACCGTTATTAGTAATAGTAAGAGTGATGCCACCTGACTTACGAATTGCAGCACCAGCAGCACCAGCATCACCACCAGTACCAGCAGTGCTGGTAGCACCGTTTCCACCTGCTTGTGCAGCTACAGTTGTTTCTCCACCGTCTCCACCAGCACCTCCTTGAGCACCATATAAACCAGTTTGTCCTGCTGCACCTTCACCACCTGAAGTAGCAGTACCAGGATCTCCTGCTCTAGTGGGATCCATACTACCACCACCTAGTCCAGCAGGAACTCCTTGACCGCCACCACCGCCTCCACCTGATACTTTATCAACTCTATCAGACATCCAAGGCATCATTCTGTCTTCAGTTCCACGACCACCGCCGCCGCCACCGCCTCCTCCGAAGCCACCAGCAACAACACCACCACTCTTAATATCCACTTCAGTATTTCCAGTTCCTTCATATTCAATACCAATAGCACTGGTTCCAGATTTTCCAGGAAGACCATCATCTTCTCCTCTCTTTCCTAAACCACCATCTCCACCAGCACCAAATACTTTACCAGAAGGTCCAACATTTACTGTAAGTTTAGTATCACTATCCCAACTACCAGTTCTTAGAGCACAATTAGTAACATTACCTGTAACGGAACCAATAGTTTTATTTACAACCATATGAACTTTCTTTCCAGTTGTACTATTTGGTTTTTCTTTAAAACCACCAACAACAGCTGTTGTAGGATCACTATATCTAACACTACCCTTTTCTGGTCTATTTTCATCCACATTAAAATAATTAACGATCATGTTCAATCGACCATTATAAAAATCACTAAATTTTATTGGACCACTTTGAGGAATATCTGTATTTGAAGATGAACCTGCATTAGTATCTAATGGAAATGAAATTCCACCATAAGTTTCATTAATCCTATATTTACCTAAACCATATGCTCCACTACCTGGAGTAAATGATCCTTGTACTCCAACATCTAAAGAAGATTTAATTATGGTTCCCGAAGTATTTTTAACAGTAAATGCTACGGCACCTGGATTATGAAACCAAGTATTGGATGGTAATGTAGTAGAAGTAGTATTTTCTACAGAAACTTCTAAAGTATGCCTTCCTTCCTCAACATATGTTGTTGTAGTAGTTGAACCACTTGAATCACCTACTTGAGAAATTACTGGTGTACCATCAAGTTTAATACTACCTTCATGGTCTGCTGATATTTCAAATGTTAAATCACCAGAACTTGTAGGTTCAAGTAGATAAGTTGTAGTATGTACTGTATCTAATAATGGATCAGTAGCAGAAGGATAAACACCGTAAGTATTCAAAAGAGATCCCCATCCTGTACTAGCAACTGAATAATTAAATCCTTGTGTTGAATTAGCAAATTCGGATCCATCAATATTTTTTGTTATTACCCATGCTACTCCAGCAGGATTATTATTCCAAGGTTGTCCATTATCAACATTAGTTACATCTGCTTCAATATAATGTTGATCCTCCGTAACAGTAAAACTATAAAATGCTGAATTTAATTGAGGATCAGTTACAACAGTTGACCCTAGAGTAGTACCATCCAATCTCAATGTTGCACTATTATCTGCCTGAACTTCTATAGTATAACTACCTGCAGGAAAAAAGATCCTCCATACGCCAGTATGAGTACCAACTAAAGGATCTGTATTAGTAGGATACACACCATAATCAACCAAGAACTGTGACCAGTTTGGTGTGCTTGCATTACCACCACCTAATCTTGATAGAACCCATGCTGCCTGTGGATTCCATTTTACCCACAGTACATCATAAGATTCTTCTTGATTCGCATAAGATCTACCAAACTCTGCTTCAATCTCAGAGTATTTTATTGCACCTGATGCTTGTAATGCCATTGATCAATTACCTTTTAATTGGTTAACTTCTATCTTAAGTTCTCGAAGAAGGTTATTCTGCTGCTTAATTGCCTCAACAAGAAGAGGAACAAGTTTTTCATAGCTAACTGCCTTAGTGCCATCCTCTCTAGTAGTAGTTACATTAGGCAATCCAAGTGCTTCAACCTCTTGTGCAATTACACCAGTGTCACTTCCTGTTTTACCTGATTTCTCGTTCCAATCAAATGTATTACCACTGATAGACATCACCTTAGTAAGAGGGTCTGAAATAGGTGTAATATTATCCTTTAATGTTTCGTCAGAAGTTGCAAAAGCAGTAATATCCGCAGTAACCTCTAAAGCACCTGTAATCTTAATTCCTGTAGAATTAGTTAATAGACGCTCAGTACCATTATGATACAATCTTACATAATTACCATCACCACCACTTTCATAACCAAACTTACCAACTATACTATTATTGGTATATATTTCAACATTTTGTCCAGAAGTAGTTCCACCTTCAATCTGAATGTGTTCAGTACCAGCAGCAGCTTGAAGTTTAATATGACTGGTATCACGAAATATTTTAAAGTCAGGAGAAGTTGAAGTATTACCAAAGGTTGCCTCTGCACCAGTATTAAAGTGAAGTGCTTTTTCCGACTTATCCCAGAAAGCTGCTGTTGCTACAGTAGAATCATAGAACTGTACATCTCCATTATGAACTGTAATGTCAGGAATTGTAATGCCAGTAGCAGTAACTTCAAGTCTAGTAACTCCAGCATCCTTTATCTTTAAATTACCAGTTGCAGTTGAGACCTGCTCAATTATACTCTCACCTAAAGTACCATTATGTCCAATTTTTAAATCTTTATCATCACCAAATAAAGCATAAACATTATCTTCAAAAGTAACATCAGATTCAAAATTAGCACCTGCTAATGAAATACTTTCAAATTCAGTATTACCTGTGAATTTAATATCTCCATTGAAAGTAACATCACCATTACACTTAATATCACCATTAAATGTAACAGGACCATCAAATGTTGATAGAATCTTATTAGATTTACCACCTTCTACATTAATTCGGTCTCTAACGATTACTTCATCAAAAACCACACTTAAACGTGCAGGATCTTCACCAGTTACAGTTGGTATTGGAGAATCAAATGTTCTTTCTTGTCCAGTAGAAGAATTAATTTTCTTATTACCAATGAAGAAGTCACCTCTGTTGTTCATACCAGTGTAAACAACAGTACCACAAGATCTTTCTTGAGACTGTGTTAAGAACTCTTCCCTTTCATTCAATGTCTTAACTTGAACCTGAGGTAAACCAGTTGAATAGTTACCTGGACCATATCCAACATATTCAAATGTATGTCCAGATGCACGTAAGATAGATGGTCTACGGAACTCAACAGGAAGTGGTTTAATCTTTTTAACAACTGCTCCATTAAGATGTTTAGACTTTATAGTTCCTAAAGCACCACGAATTACACTTATCTCATTGTTACTAGATCCAGAAAGAGTAGATGAGGAAACTCTCATTATCTCATTTCCAATCTGTATGTAAGATCCCAATGGGAATCTAGTCATGGTTCCTATACCAGCAGCAGTTGGAAGTGCGACATTAATAGTAGTAGCAGCAGCTAAACAATCTGCTACAAGTTTCAAGGTTTCTTTATCATAGAATGATAAACCTCTAGTACCAAGATTCTCACCATCTTTATCAGAAAGTGCATTGTTAGCATCCATTCCCAATTTATAGATGACACTAGATCCAGAAATATCTGTAAGACCAACTACTGCTTTAATAGTATCAACATCACTAACTTCACTAACAACAAAATCACCAAGTCTTGAATTAGAACCGTTTAATACTCTGAAAGAATTTCCAACAACTAATCCATGTGCGGTAGAAGTATTAAGTGTTAGTACTTCATCAGTCCAAGTAGTAGATCCTACACTCACAGACGGACCAAGATCAAGAACATATTGTCCAGCATAAGGAGTTGGATCTCCAATACTCTTTGCGATTGAGATTTGAGTGTGATTAGGAACTGTTGCGATTTTATAATATCCATCAGTTTTGGTTCCTATACCAGTTACCTGAACAACATCTCCAACGTTGTTGGCAATACCAATATCGGTTCCTGTGCTAGTGATAGTATATCTCGCAGCACCATTACCAGCACCAATTCTAGTCTGATCAAAGTACAATGCCTCAGAACTATATCCACCACCCTTCGCAATAATTTCAACACTACTTACAGCACCACCAGTAACAATTACTTTTGCAGTTGCACCTGCCCAAGTACCAACTGATGGATCTGAATTATTCTTAAGTAGTTTTACGTTTTGATGTGTACCAGTTATGTAACCAGATCCTGCAGTAATAGTTCCTTGTACTATTGCATTATAATTGTGTCCTCTATCAAAAGTAAGAGTAGCACTTGTACCACTATCACTTACAGTTGTAATTACATTACCTAAACCAAAGTCTTTGATAAACTTATCTGTACTTTCTCTAGTTAAACTATCTTTTAAGTAATTGGTTGCAACCTCACCTAAAGGACTTCTCTTAGTTGTTGAAACAGTAGCAGAAGGATTAGAACTTAAATTATCCCTATCAGTTTGTGGATAAAGATCAGCCACATTCTGACTATACTTAAGATCAGTAAACTCCTCTGGCATTACGTTACCAGCATTTAGAACAAATACATGATAGATACCATCTTGTATTCCTTCAATATAAGGAGTTATAGTTTCATTCCTGTAGATATAATAGTTTTGACCAATATCACTTATTTCATATCTTGGAAGATCTGTATCTCTAGTTGTTACATCATTTGTAAATGTACCTACAGTATGTAATAATCCATCAGTGTCAGTCGTTGGATACTTAAAGGACTTACTATCAACAATTTCACTAACAGAAAAGACACCATTGTATGCAGAATTTGCTGCTCCAGCAGTATTATTAGTACTTTTTACATTTTTAATAGTGACCTTATCATGAACATTTAAATTATGAGGAAGATCGGTTAAAACAGTAACAACACTTGATGAAACTGTACATGTGCTAATGAATCTTGGATTTCTACCATACTCCCAATCATCAGCATCTATAGAAGTTAAACTGAAATCAGCAGTTGCTCTTGCTCCTGTAGTACTAGAATCTTGAATAACAAAACTTTCTTCTGGATTCTTTCCATTTACAACTTCTTTAGGAACAACAACTCTCATCTTGTAGACTTTATCATCAAGAGATCTAGAGTCTTCTGTTCGAGAAATATAACTTACATTGGTAGTACCCTCATCAGGAAGATCGGTTACAGGTGAAGGAGTATTAGCAATATCTAACCAAACACTATTAGCAGGATCAACAGTAATATACCAACCAGCAGTCTCTGTTACTACAGTTGAAGGAAATTCAGGTCTATAAAATTTAACATCATTACTATTAAACTGTATAGGAGATCCAATATCACCAGAATCTTTATCATGAACTCTACTTTCTATACTTAATTTAGATCCACCATAAATTGTGATTGCTTCTGAATTTTCAGCATCTGTAAATGAAGATGCTATTCTAATTTCTGTAGTAGAATCTACAATAGCATAATAAAGAGTATGATCATCTAGATTTTCAGGAAGATCTGCATCATCACTAAAGACTCTAATACTTTCACCAGTTGTTAATTCATGTGTTCCAATGTTAAATTTATTATTAACTGGACCAGATAAAACAGGATATTTCTTTACACTTACACTACTTCCCATGTAAACAGAAAGACCTGCACCTACTCCACCACCATCAACCATCTGAACAGTGGCACTACGGGTAACTCTATTTGGATTAGATCGTTTTCCAATAGATACATATAATATTTCTTGACTACCAGAATTAATTCCTACCTGTCCACCTCTTGCACCAACACGATATCCTGCGGTTAAAGTTGGTGGAGCATCACTATCGTTTGTAAATCCATTAACATAAAGATGACTATTAATACCAACAGCAGCAGTTTTTACAGCATCAATCTTGAACCAATCAATCTTAGTTGTACTTTCTCCACTAGTTTTCGCAGTTGCAACGATTGATTTTGGTGTAATGATTGAAGTAATAAGTGCAGTATTATCTTTTTCAAAGGCTTCTGCTTTAAATCCATCAGAACTTAATGATAACTGACCAAAGTTAGAGTTGGAGTTTGTTATAGATGCGTCTCCACCAGTCTCTGCACCAAAATGCTTATTATATCCAATAGCAAACACAGAAACTATCTGAAGAATAGCATCATTAGTAATACTAACGTGTGTAGTTTCCCATCCAGATCTATAAATTGCATCAGAATCTAAATGATAAACCTTATTTACATCAAGAGCAGAAGATTGTGCTGCTAATTGACTACCAGTTGTAATAGTACTAAGAGATATACCTTCATAAGTTCTATTTGATTTATTATACTTAACAAATGCTCTATCATCTTTCTGTAATGAAATACCAGTAAACTGGGCAACAACCATTGAACGGAAACCAGTTGCCTTCTTACCATCTGCTTTCATTCCCTGCATACCATAAACTGATCTCAATGAACAGTTAAAGATATAAGGAGATGCACCTTCTACAGTATCAGTCTCAACAGTTACCGTTGCACCAGAAACACTAAGTCCTGTACCTGAAGTACTAGCAGATAATCCAGTTAGACTTCCATTAATTAGATAAGTAAACTGAGTATCACTAAGAACCTCTTGAACAACTGAAGAAGCATTGTAAGAAATTACAGTATTAGTTCCTTGACTTACTCCATCAACCTTAATTGGTGTTCCTTGGTTTAATCCATGTGCCTTATCAGTTGTAATTGTAATAAGTCTAGAAGGAGTTGATCCATCACCAGAAATAATATTTGATATAGTAATAGGATCACTTGCAAATGCACCAACTATTTCATATTCTGGTCTTCTCTTAGCAAAACCTTCAGGATTAAGAGGATACTTATCTGCAGCAGGAATTTCTTTTGTAGATGCTGAAGCATTAAATGCATTACCTAATTTATAGTAATACATGTCGAGATCAGTTTTCTCATATCCAGGTGCTGCTACATTAACACCATCTGCATACTCAAAACAAGTTAACTTATTATGAGAGAACAATGGAGTAGCTACGTCATTTACACCATCAAAACTCTTATTATTAGTATATACAGTTCCGTCTGTGGCACCATCAAATAAAGAGAACTGCCAGAAATAACATGCACCAGTAATTCTAAAAATAGCAGAACTAGGAACAGAAGGATCTATTGGGTTTGGAACATATTTTGGTCTTATCTTTGTCTTTCTTAAATCTAAACCAACTAAAGAAGTTCCTCTAGGTACAACAACACCACCATTTACACTATTAAACTTATATAAAATATTATTTTTTTGCTCTATATCAAAATTAGAAGTCAGAGTTAATGTAAACTCATCTTGTGCATTCGACTCTCCACCATTCGGGGCAACCGCTTTTGCTATAGTAGGATTACCAGAATCAGGTTTTATTGCATATCCTGGACGGTTATCAATAATATGCTCACCAGGATATACAAGTATTGTTGTTCTTTCTATATAATCGTTATTATCACCCGACACATAAGAGAATCTCGCTGCTTCAATCAGTGCTCTCTGAATTGTCTTGAATGGTTGTGCTAACGAATTACCATCATTGTTTATACTATCGGAAGAATCAAGATCATTAGGATTAACATAAAGTATCCTTCCTTCAATGTTCTTGATAAAATTCTCTAATCTATTAAGAGGCATTGTCTTATAACGGCCAAAATATTTCTATGTTTCTATTTAGTCACCTAAAAAGTAAGTTATTTTTTATATCTCTCTTGTTGATAAATCTGCATACTGAATTTGTGACTCATCTAACCTATCAGTACACACTTTTAACACTCTCATAAACTGATCAGGATCTTCACAAGTCACTTCTTTTTCCTGTCCTTCTTCACTCAATAATAAAAATTTACGAGAACATAAGTCAATTATAATTCCCAATACTGTATCATCATCCATTAGGACACACTCATACTATTTTCGTAGTATATCATACGAGATCTGATGTGTCAAGATACAGGGACAGAATCTTCCCATAGATTACCTTGAAAAGTACCAAAAGTAGCAACTAATACAACCCTATTCTTAGTATAAGAAGTTTCTACACAATGCATACATCCAGGAAACATAATAATATCATCCTCCTTTGGATCATGACTTTCATTAGCCACTAAAGTTTTACCACCAGCATCTGTCAAATATATCAAAATTTGATGATGTGGAAATTGATGGTCAACATGTTCTTTAGTCCTTTGAACTGGAAATATTGGTGTCATTAAATTTATATTCATCCTGTAAATACAAGATACATTAATATTATTTTCATCGAATATTTCATATAAGACATCACCCACTAAAGATATATGATTAGAACATGATTGAGGATATAAATGTCCAAGTGATGGTTCTGGTCTCTCTAAAAGATTATGAGAAAAAAATTTAAGAGGATTTTTTTTGTCCTCAGGATGAGCATCCCTTATAAACCAAGGAAATTCATGACTAAAAATAGTATTCTTTAAATCAATATAATTACAGGTTTTGGGATTCTGTAATTTTTTAATAAGACTCATTTATGTATATCACCAAGGTAGTGTTTTATTCACTTCAGGAGGTGCTGGAGGATTCTTCTTAGATTCTATCCATGCCTCTGCATTTGTTTTTGTATTACTTGCAGCAAGTTCGTCTGCTATCCAACCCTTAACAACAGTCTCTGATAAACTACCATATGCTACAAATCCAGCAGCAGATGTTCCACCAGAACTATCTACAAAATAAGTATCATAATTTGTTTTTGTAAGCTTTGAAGGATTTGAATCGTCAACAGAGACAGTTTTGATTGATACTTGTGAAACAACATCTGTTCCATCGTTTAATACTATTAAGTCACTAACAGTTTCAGTATGAGTAATTGCCATATTTTAATACTCCATAGCTACGATAGATGAACCTTTTAATATATCTAGGGGATCACTTGCACCATCCCCTTGTGATATATATTTCGCAAAAACAGCATATTGAAGTGTGGGATAAGAAGTAGCAGTAAGACCAGCATCAGGGCAATCAAGACCAGCAAAAGCATTGAACCTTCCAGACCCTGAACCAGAATTTACACCCATAAGATGCTCAAGTGCCAATTCTTGACCAACTTGAGTAAAACCACCAGATGTTCCTATTCTTCTCATAAGTTTGAAATAAACATATACTCCACCACTATCATCAGTATCATTAGTAGCACCATATGTAAAATTCATCTTTGATGAAATTATCATATCACGATCTGCATCTTTAGAAATTTGACACAGCAGAATTTGTTTATAAGTATTATTTGAAAAAGAACCATCATCTGATCCAAGCACATTAGTCGCTACCCTAATAGAAGGAGCACCTCCTCCTCCACCACCTCCCCAGGTGGGAGGAAGATCAGTTCCAGCACTCGTTAATACTTCTCCTGCTGCTCCATAATCTTCTGATCCAACATGACCAATTCCAAAAGCACCTTTCCTATTAACACAGAATCTTTGAGTTCCTGTACTACCAGTTCGTATTACTTCATCAATGACTCTTATTACAGAATCAGCTTCAGTACCATTATCAGCGTACACATCAATTGCATAACCTTTAGTACCAGTTGGATCCTCAAATTGAAGTTGACCACCTTCTCTAAAAGCACCAGGATGTTGCTTAAGACGTAATTGATAGTCACTATTATATTCAGCTACTTGAGACCCATCTATCGTAAATTCTATGGTTCCACCAGAACCTGAAGTGTCTACTACTTCAACAGAGGAGTCTCCTTCTTGAATTTTATCAAGAGCAAAACCAGCACTATCAAAATCTATTGTAAGTTGAGTACTACTATTTCTAGTAACATTGACATTTGTTCCACCTGTTAATTCTACATCATCATTAGTGTTTCCAGATTCTGTCACACCTTCTAATCTTATCTTCGTAGTTCCAGATGGAACTAATAAATCATATAGACCACCAGAACCTTCTTCACCTTTAAGTCCCTTATCACCTTTATTACCCTTTTCTTCTACATCACCTTTTTGTCCTTTTTCACCTTTCTCCCCTTTAAAGTCACCTTTAATTCCTTTTTCACCTTTTTCACCTTTAGCACCCTTATCATCTATATTACCCTTATCACCCTTATCACCCTTTTCGTCTCCCTTTTCACCTTTCTGACCTTTAACATCTTCACCTTTCTGACCTTTAACATCTTCACCTTTCTGTCCTTTATCTCCTTCTCCTTTTTGTCCCTTTTCACCTTTCTCACCTTTCTCACCTTTATCTCCTTCTCCTTTCTGCCCTTTTTCTGCTACTTCTCCTTTCTGTCCTTTATCTCCTTCTCCTTTTTGTCCCTTTTCACCTTTTACATCTGAAGGATCACCTTTATCACCTTTATCAGCTTCATCTCCTTTCTGTCCTTTATCTCCTTCTCCTTTTTGCCCCTTTTCACCTTTCTCCCCTTTAAAGTCACCTTTAATTCCTTTTTCACCTTTATCACCAACTTCTCCTTTCTGACCTTTATCGCCAGTTGTACCAACTTCTCCTTTCTGACCTTTTTCACCTTTCTCCCCTTTCTGCCCTTTTTCTGCTACTGCACCATCTTCACCTTTTTGTCCCTTATCACCCTTTTCTCCTTTATTACCTTTATCTCCATCATCACCTTTCTGACCTTTATCTCCCTGTTCTCCTTTCTGACCTTTATCACCTTGTCCACCTATTTCACCTTTCTGACCTTTCTCACCCTTTTCTCCTTTCTGACCTTTTTCTGCTACTTCTCCAGCTTCACCTTTTTGTCCTTTCTCACCTTTCTGTCCTTTCTGTCCTTTTTCACCCTTTTCTCCTTTCTCTCCTTTCTCACCTTTCTGTCCCTTGACACCAAGATCCGCAATATTTACCCAAGCACCATCTTTTCTTATCTTTAACGCCATAATTTATATCTTTTGTCTATTTATTAAGGGAATGTAGTTTGTCCAGTGGAGTATCCAGCAACAAACTGAATCCAGTTATAGGAACCAGCAGTTGTATTATCACCTGATGTCTGCCATCCTAATGCTCCAGAATTATTATCAGTGCAATCAACACCTCTAATTTGTATACGTTTATGATTATTGCCAAGGAACATTATACCATAACTCTGAGAATTTGAACCATTAGTAGTAGCACCTGTTGTGGTTCCATAAACATCTCCTCCACATTGTCCACCCACAATATGAATATCATCTGCATCTGATGCTACATTAATACCATGATATGTATCACTAGAATCTGTACTATTAACAGCACAATGTGGATTTGTTATATGTATTTTTTTAGCACTAGTTCCACTAATATTAATACCATGATATCCATTTCCTCTACAATCTGCATTTGTAATCCAAAGTGTTCCACCAAAACTAGCTCCAGTTTCTAACCCATTCTGTCCATTAGAACTCATATATTGATTCTCAATCCAGATTTGAGTACCACCATTTATATAGATTCCATCCTCTTTATTTTGATCAACATCACAATTCTGCAATCTAAAGAATGCACCTGTAGTAGCAGTACCAGCACTCAATGTTGAATCAAAATCAATACCAATCTTAGAACGTAATACAGCACAATCATACATCCAAATAGAATTAACATAATTCTTAAATAAGAATCCACTAGAATAATCATGCCTACTACTACCACTATGTACAGCATCAATTATAATATTTTGGAATCTTATTTGATCTACACGAGTATCACTTCCCTTATCAACCAATATTCCATATGTACTGTTAGCAGAATTGGGTTGTGCTCTTATTTCTGTATTTCTAACAGCACTTGCACTATATCCAGTTATATTAATTCCCTTACAGAAACCATTAATATAAACTTGATCGATGGTTATACCTTGTATATTAGTGGTTGATTCACAATCAATAGCAATTCCATCTGTTTTAGTAACACTCGTATCAATACGTAAATTTTGAATAGATATTGATAATGAATTAAGTATCTCAATACCATTAGCAGTTGTACTTGTTGATCTAATGAGAGATCCATCTGCACCAAGTGGGAAATGAGTAGAACAACCTTTTAAATTAATAGCATTATCTGCACTATCTATTAAAAGAGCACTACTAATTCTGTATATACCAGCAGGGAAATATACAGTACCACCATCATAAGTTCCACCAGATAAAGAATCTATTGCTGCTTGAATTGATGCTGTATCATCAGTGCTATCATCACCTACTGCACCATAATCTTTAACATTAGCAACACTCTGAGATATATTTCTCCACTTATTTGTTGAACCATCATATATTAATGTCTGATTCTTAGCAGGAGAAGCAATTGTTGTATCTGTAAGTCCAGATAATGTAGATGAACCACCGCCACCAGAACCATTAGATGCTGCAGTTATTCTACCTTTTGCATCTACAGTAATATCAGCATTAGTATATGATGCTGCACTTACTCCAGTAGTATCTAAATTCCAAATCGTTCCACTACCACTTACAACTACATCACCCTTATCACCATCTGGTACACCACCACCTGATCCACCACTAGCAGTTTCATCATACCATAAATCACCATCACAAACTGTGTAACTACCACCTGCTACACTAGTAGGATCATCTGTTTGTACAAATTTATATCCATATGCA
>Ga0315331_10001388_pt1 | contig 18101 bp, 15 predicted proteins | sample M160m34915metaG_FD_203456 | JGI IMG/M metagenome (GOLD analysis project Ga0315331, IMG submission 203456) | Ammonia-oxidizing marine archaeal communities from Monterey Bay, California, United States - M1 60m 34915 | ecosystem: Environmental > Aquatic > Marine > Intertidal zone | place: USA...
CGTATAGCGCGCCAACGCCTTTGGGGCCATACATTTTGTGGGCCGACATTGATAACAAATCGACCTTCATCGTTTCCATATCAAGCGGGACTTTGCCGGTACTCTGGGCTGCATCCACGTGCAACAGCACGCCCGACGCGCGACAGACCTCACCAATGCCGGCTACATCATTAACTACACCAATCTCGTTATTGGCATGCATCACGGTAACGAGAATGGTGTCTTCCCGTAGCGCTGCCGAGATCATTTCCGGCGTGGTAAGGCCCCGTTCATCGGGGTCAAGATAGGTCACCTCATACCCCTCGCGCTCTAGCTGCCGACAGGTATCGAGCACCGCTTTATGCTCAATCTTGGAGGTAATAATGTGCTTGCCCTTCTTGTGGTAGAAGTGCGCGACGCCCTTGATGGCCAAATTATCCGATTCAGTGGCGCCAGAGGTCCACACGATTTCTCGAGGGTCCGCGTTGATCAACTCCGCGACGTGATTGCGCGCATCCTCAACTGCTTCCTCGGCTTTCCAGCCAAAAACATGGGAACGGGACGCAGGATTACCAAACACACCCTCCGTGGAAAGGCAGGCTGACATTACATCCACCACGCGCGGATCGGCGGGTGTCGTCGACAGGTAGTCCAAATAGATCGGTGTTTGTACGGTCACCGGTGCATTCATGATCTGTTCGTCTCTCTGGTGATTAATTGACTGGCGCGATCCACTGTATGGACGCCCCGCCTTATCGTACTGAGAGGGTCTGCAAGACCCCCTCCGTATACTTTTGTAGGGGTCTCCGCCCCCGCCCTTCCATCAGATCACCTAAACTGATCTGGCTGAGAAAATCATGGATCTGTCCCGACAGGTCCTCCCATAAATGGTGGGTCAGACAGGTCTCTCCCTGATGGCAATTTCCCTTGCCCTGGCAGTTGGTCACGTCAACGGACTCGTCCACCGCGTCAATGATCTGGGCGACAAAAATATCCGCCCCATTGCGCGCCAGGCGATACCCACCCCCGGGACCCCTTGCAGAGGTCACCAGCTGTTCACGGCGTAGCTTGGCAAACAGCTGCTCAAGGTAGGACAAGGAAATCTCCTGCCTGCCTGAAATATCTGCCAGAGACACCGGTCGGCTGCCGCCGTTGATGGCTAAATCCAGCATTGCGGTGACCGCATAACGGCCCCGAGTCGTCAGTTTCATAGACCGAATTGTGCTATTCCCGACTATTTTAGTCAAGAATAAGAAAAAGTGGTTTTAATCGCTGCGGCGGCCCGCCGTTTTCTGGGTTTCCGTGAGGATCCCTCGCAGAATGTTGAGTTCCATTTCGTCCAGTCTCACCCGGTTGTATAGCCGCTTGAGGCGCCGCATGAGCTGCCGCGGCGCCTGTGGATTGAGGAACTCGATATCGACCAACGTCTCCTCCAAATGGGCGTAGAAACGCGTCATATCGTCTGCGGTGGCGAAGGGTGTGTCCCACTCAGCATCTTCTGGCAGGTCCGTCCGATCCTCCAGCTGCATCATTCGGCACTCATAGGCCACAATCTGGACCGCCATCGCCAGATTGAGACTTTGGTAACCCTCGTGGGTAGGAATGTGGCAGTGCAAATTGCAGCGCTGCAATTCATCATTAAGCAGTCCCCGATCTTCACGGCCAAAGAGAATCGCCACGCGCTCGGAACCGGAATGCGCGGCAATCCGCTCGGCGCAGCGCCGAGCATCCTGCACTGGCCAGGGAATGCGCCGCTCGCGCGCACTGGTACCCACCACAAACTGGCACCCGGCGATAGCCTCCTCGAGGGTGTCAACAACGCGTGCATTTTCCATCACGTCTACTGCGGACGCGGCGCGCCAGGTCGCCTCCGGCGCCGGGTATCCCTGGGGAGCTACCAGCGTCAATCTCGTCAGGCCCATGTTCTTCATGGCGCGGGCGACACCACCAATGTTGCCACTATGAGTCGTGTGAACGAGGACGATATCGATGTTGTCAGGATTCATAGCGTGAAGACTCGCGTGTGGGGCAAGAGGGTGGATCGGGCGGACGGGTTGTCCCATCACGCACCGGTCTGGGTTGGAAAGGCCGGGTCGGATGACCGCACAGAGGGAGAGTCTACCAAAGTCGTATCCGCTACTCGTTGCCCCTGTTATCATGCGCCGCCTTTCATCACCGGAACTGGCAATGGAACCGACGGCATCCATGGCACTGCGCGCCGCACGCAAAGCGGGAGACTTGATCGTCCGGGCTTCCGACGAGATGGATCGGGTCGGCTATCAGGCCAAGGCCGCAGCCGACTTTGTAACCGAAGTCGATATCGCGGCCGAGAAGGACATTCTTTATCACCTGAATAAAGCCTATCCGGAGCATCGCTATCAGTGTGAGGAAAGCGGCCTCTCAGGTAACGAGGAGTCAGACTATACGTGGGTGATCGACCCTCTTGATGGCACCAGTAATTTCCTGCGTGGGATTCCGCACTACGCTATCAGCATCGCCTGCCTGTATCGGGGAAAGATCGAGCACGCTGTTGTCTATGACCCCGTCAGGCGAGAAGAGTTTATTGCCTCTCGCGGTCGTGGCGCACAGCTTAATGGACATCGCATCCGCGTGAGCGACCGTGTGGAGATCAGGGAATGTTTAATCGGCACGGGCGTGCCGTTTTTAGATCACTGCGATGAGCATCTGGACTGGTACACCCAGTCGCTCGCGGCCGTAGCAGGGCGATCCATGGGCATCCGCCGTGGCGGAGCGGCGGCGCTTGATCTGGCGTACGTGGCGGCTGGCCGTCTCGACGGCTTCTGGGAAATGGGTCTGAATCAGTGGGACATTGCTGCCGGTGCCTTACTGGTGCGCGAGGCAGGCGGGCTGGTAGCCGATCTGACGGGCGGAGAAAGCTGGTACGAGTCTGGCAACGTGGTGTGTGGCAATCCCAAGCTGTTGCGGCAGCTGTTGCCCCTCGTTAAATGGACTGCCGACTAACCGCCCGTATTGTCGGCAACCGCGTCAAGGTATTAAGCCGTCCTGATCTGCACCCTCGCGTTCAGGCACCATGACGTCCTCTTTGTTGACACCCAGCTGCAACAGCGTCGTCGCGGCGACATACATGGAGGAGTAGGTTCCGACCGCGACCCCGACCAACAGCGCCACCGCAAAACCAAATATCATCTCGCCGCCAAACAGCGCCAGCGCCGCGAGCACCAACAGGGTCGTGAGCGACGTGACCAACGTTCTGCCCAACGTCTCGGTCAGCGACACATCAATGATTTCACTCGGACTGGCGCGCCGAATCTTGCGCAAATTCTCGCGAATACGATCCGATACCACGATCGTATCGTTTAGCGAGTACCCCACTACCGCCAACAGAGCCGCCAGAACCGTCAGGTCGAACTCGAGTCCGGTCAGCGAGAAAAAGCCGAGTGTAAAAATCACATCGTGAGCTAGCGCGATCACTGCACCCAGCGCAAACTTAATCTGGAAACGAAAGGCGACGTAAAGCATCACCAGTCCCAGAGCAGTCAGCATGGCGATGCCCCCGTCGTCGCGGAGCTCCTCTCCAACCTGTGGCCCAACAAACTCGATGCGGCGAAGCTCAATATCCAAGTCGGTTGCGGCGCGAAGCTTATCTACCATCAGCGCGCCCTGCTCATCGGAATAGCCATCGGGCAGTCGCACCAATACGTCTTTGTCAGTGCCAAAGCTTACGACCACCGCACCCTCGTAGCCTTCCTGATCCAGCACAGCGCGAATCGCACTGAGGTCGGCACTGTCGCTGTAAGCGACTTCGACCAGTGTTCCGCCAGTGAAATCGAGGCCCCAATTGAGTTGTCGCACGCTGAGCGAGCCGATCGCCGCCAGCAGAGCCGCCGCTGACATCGCGACGGCGATCCAGCGCCACTTCATAAAGGGTATGACTTTCATCCGGCTGCTTCCTCAGTTCCTGCCACTTTCCGCGCGACACCGCCAATTGCCAGAGTCTTCACGCGCCGGCCACCGTAGATCAGATTGATCAACGCACGGGTTCCCATGATCGAACAGAACATCGACGTGATAATGCCCACCGACAGCGTCACGGCGAAGCCCTTGATAGGCCCGGTGCCAATCGCGTACAGAATAATGGCAACAATCAGGGTAGTGATATTGGCGTCAAGGATGGTCACGATGGCGCGGTCGAAGCCTTGGGCAATCGCCGTCTGGGGGGGCGAGCCACCGCGGATTTCTTCACGGATCCTGGCAAAAATCAGTACGTTGGCATCGACCGCCATCCCCACCGTCAGCACGATTCCCGCAATACCTGGCAAGGTCAGCGTGGCACCCAGCAGAGACATGATACCCACGAGTAGTACCAGGTTTCCCGACAGCGCAATCACTGCCGCGACACCAAAAACGCGGTAATACAGCATCATAAACACGACGACCAACGCCAGCCCCACCTGAACCGACCTCATCCCCAGCTGAATATTCTCGGCGCCCAACGAGGGACCGACGGTTCGCTCCTCTACAAAAGTGATCGGCGCCGCCAGGGCACCTGCTCGCAGCATCAGCGCCAGCTCCGAAGATTCGGCGGGGTTATCGAGGCCAGTGATTTGAAATTGCGCTCCCAGCGCCGACTGAATCACCGGCGCAGTCAGGAGTTTCTTTTCGTCATACGGAATACGAACCGCAATTTCTTCGCCGGACTCGTCCTGCTCGTAGCGGGTGCGATATTTTCGCTCGATGAAAAGCACACCCATGCGCCTCTTAATATTGGCACGCGTCGCGCGAGACATGAGCATGCCGCCCTCTCCGTCGAGACTGATCGACACATTGGGCTGGCCATTTTGATCAAAACCGGCCTGAGCATTGGAAACACTCTCTCCGGTAATGATGACATCCCGCTCCAACCACTCGGTCATGCCACCCCGATCCGCGCTGCGGTACTCAAACCGCTGCCGATCAGAAATCGGGGCGTTCGCCTCAGCTACCAGTCGAAACTCGAGGTTGGCCACCTTACCGAGAATCCGCTTGGCTTCAGCCGTATCCTGAATGCCGGGTAATTCGACGACTATACGATTAGCACCCTGACGCTGAACCAGCGGCTCAGAAACACCCAACTCATTCACCCGATTGCGCATAGTCGTCAGGTTTTGTGTCACCGCATAATCGACGACTTCCTTGATCGTCTGTTCCGTCACCTCGGCGTAGAGGGACCAGGTGTCGCCCTCATCGACCCGATCGAGAAACAGCTCGGGGTAAAGATCCGCGACTTCGCGCCGCGCAGATTCGCGATCTGCCTCAGTGCGAAACTGCATAGCGACTTTCGAGCCCTCCAGGCTAATTCGCCCGCGAATCCGCTCCTCACGGAGCCGCTTCTGGATACCGGTCTCGTACTGATTGAGTTTGCGCTCTGCAGCGGCGGCCACATCCACTTCTAACTTAAAGTGCACGCCGCCGCTGAGGTCCAGCCCCAGCTTCATAGGCGTGGCACCCCCCTCCATCAGCCAATCGGGCGTGGTAGGGGCGAGGTTGAGGGCGACGATAAAGCCATCGCCCAGTTCCCGCGAAAGAATAGACTGGGCCCGCAATTGTTGCTCGCGGTCGTTGAGTCGTATCAGCGCCGACTTGCCTTGATTTTGCAGTACCTCACCAAAGAAGCCGATCCCCGCCTCATCGAGGGCGCCCTGGGCTCGTGACAGCAGGCGGTCGTCAATCTGCTGAGAACTGCTGGCACCGGCAATCTGAAGCGCGGGATCAGGCGCATAAAGGTTAGGGGCGGCGTAGTAAAAGCCACTCAGTGCCACAATCAGGATGAGCAGATTTTTCCAGAGGGGGTAGCGGTTCATCATCAGTCTTACACTTTGGCTGCCACGGCAGCGCCCTGAGTTGCAAACAGCCGCGGAGTGTAACGACTCAGCGGCGGCAACACCATGTAACAGTTACCCAAGCCAGACGCGGGCGTTACGGAACAGGCGCATCCAACCCGAATCAGTTTCCCAGCCTGGCGGGCACCACGACAGCTGCGCGGCGCGAAAAACGCGCTCCGGATGCGGCATCATGACAGTGACACGACCGTCTGCATTACACAGCCCCGTAATACCCTCAGGAGAACCATTAGGGTTAAAGGGGTACGTATCAGCCACCCGCAGATCATGATCGATGAACCGCATGGCCACCACGCCCGCTGACTCGAGTGCCGCTTGCTGATCGACTGCGTTGAAGCACGCACGACCCTCCCCGTGTGCCACGACGATCGGCAGATGCGAACCTTCCATGCCGGCTAGCAACACGGATGGAGAGGGCTCGATTCTCACCAGTGACAGACGCGCCTCGTATTGCTCCGACCGATTCCGTGCAAAACGTGGCCAATGATCCGTGCCGGGAATAATCTCCTGCAGAGCAGAGAGCATCTGGCAACCGTTGCAGACGCCCAACGCAAAGGTATCGGTGCGGGCAAAAAATTGTTCGAATTGGGCCCGAACCTTATCGTTGAACAAAATACTCTTCGCCCAACCCTCACCGGCGCCCAATACATCACCGTAAGAGAAGCCGCCGCACGCGGCCAGGCCATGACAGTCAGACAGGTCCTGACGACCTGCCATCACATCACTCATGTGCACATCGACCGCGGTAAAGCCCGCTCGATCAAAAGCCGCCGCCATTTCCATCTGGCCGTTGACACCCTGCTCGCGGAGGATCGCGACCCGGGGTCTCTGAGCGGTCGCGATAAAGGGAGCGGCGATGTCCTCATTGCAGTCAAAACTCAGCTTCGCTGATAAACCCGGATCAACGTTCTGCACCGCAGCAAATTCCTGATCTGCGCAGTCGGCATTGTCCCTGGCACGCGCGATGGCGTGACTGGTCTCAGCCCACAGCGATTGCAGCGCCGCCCTGCGGCTGTCTATCAGCTCAAATTGCGGTGTATTGACCACAATCCTCTCGTCTTGCCTCGGCGTCGCGACCGGTATCACCGTGCCGCCGAGACCCAAGGTCTCGGCGAGCGCCATCATGAGCGGAACGTGTTCACACGCCACCTGCATCACCACACCCACCTCTTCGGAGAACAGTCTGGCGTTCGCCTGTTCTGGCGCGATATCCAGATCGACCTGCAAGCCACAGCGACCCGCAAATGCCATCTCGAGCAGGGTCACCAGCAAACCGCCATCAGATCGATCGTGGTAGGCCAGCACCCATCCCTCATTTTTCGACGTCGTCACGAATTCGAAAAGCGCGCTGAGATCTGCAGGCGCCACATCCGGGGTGACCTGTCCCATTTGATTCCAGACCTGCGCCAGCACTGAGCCCCCCAAGCGATCCCGTCCGCGACCGAGGTCCACGAGCAACAGCGTCGTATCCTCACGCGGCAACAAAGCGGGCGTCAGCACCTTGCGCACGTCACCACAGGGCGCAAATGCAGACACAATCAGCGAAACAGGCGCGGTCACAGCACGATCCTCGCCCGCTGCCTCCCACACCGTGCGCATCGACATGGAATCTTTGCCTACCGGAATGGTGATCCCCAGGGCTGGACAAAACTCGCGGCCCACGGCGGCCACCGTGTCATACAAGACCGCATCATCCCCCTGGTAACCCGCCGCGCACATCCAGTTGGCCGACAACTTGATATCTTTCAATACCTCGACCGGTGCCGCCAGCAAATTGGTGACGGCTTCAGCGACCGCTAAACGGCCCGACGCAGGTCCATCCAGCAGCGCCACCGGAGTGCGCTCACCCATCGACATGGCTTCTCCCTGGTGCGTGTCCAACGACACCGTGGTCACGGCGCAGTCTGCCACCGGCACCTGCCATGGCCCCACCATTTGATCTCGCGCCACCATACCGGTCACACTGCGATCACCAATAGTGATCAAAAAACTTTTCGAGGCGACCGCGGGGAAAGTGAGCACCCGTTCGAGGGATTCTGCGACCGAGAGCGCACTGGCATCAAAGGTGTCTTGTACGGGTGGCCTGCGCGTTGTCTGGCGATGCATTTTAGGCGGCTTGCCGAACAGCACCGACATAGGGAGGTCGACAGGATCGTTGTCGAACTGCCGATCAGCTACGGTCAAATGATGCGCCTCGGTGGCTTCTCCGACTACCGCATAGGGGCAACGTTCCCGCTCACAGATTGACTCAAACTGAGGCAGCTGTTCGGGCTCCACCGCCATCACGTATCGCTCCTGAGATTCGTTACACCAAATCTCCAGTGGCGTCATACCGGGCTCGTCATTCGGGACATCACGCAGTTCAAAACGCCCACCCCGGCCACCGTCTTTGACCAGTTCGGGTAGCGCATTACTCAAACCACCCGCGCCCACATCATGGATAAAGGCGATGGGATTCTCCGGACCCAGGCTCCAGCAGCGGTCGATGACTTCCTGACAGCGGCGCTGTATCTCCGGGTTCTGGCGCTGCACGGAGGCAAAATCGAGATCCTCTGCACTGTCGCCACTTGCCATAGAGGAAGCGGCACCGCCACCGAGACCGATCAGCATTGCCGGTCCACCCAAAACAACCAACTTAGCCCCGGCAGAATACTCGCCCTTTTCAACATGCTCTTCGCGAACGTTGCCAAACCCGCCGGCAATCATGATGGGCTTGTGATACCCCCTCACTCCGGCAGCAGTTTGCGCCTCAAAGGTACGAAAGTAGCCGGCAAGGTTCGGTCTGCCAAACTCATTGTTGAAGGCCGCAGCACCGATAGGTCCCTCCGTCATAATCTGCAAAGGAGACACAATCCTGTTCGGTCGACCGTACTGCAGTTCCCAGGGCCTGGGCTGGCCAGGAAGCTCGAGATGCGAAACAGAAAATCCGACCAATCCGACTTTGGGACGCGATCCACGACCGACCGCCCCCTCGTCGCGAATCTCACCGCCCGATCCCGTGCCGGCCCCCGCAAAAGGTGAAATAGCAGTGGGGTGATTATGAGTCTCAACCTTCATCAACAGATGAATCGGTTCATCGTGGAAACGCCAGATCCGATCCGACACATCTGGGTAAAAACGCCCCGCCCTGTGTCCCCTAACCACTGCGGCATTATCGGAGTACGCCGAGAGCACATCGTCACCACCCACCTCATTGGTATGGCGGATCATGGCAAACAGCGAATCATCCTGCTGGGTACCGTCTATTTCCCAGCTCGCGTTAAATATCTTGTGGCGACAATGCTCGGAGTTAGCCTGGGCAAACATCATCAGCTCGATATCCCGGGGGTTGCGCCCGAGACCCACGAATGCCTCCGCGAGATAATTGATCTCGTCATCCGTGAGGGCCAGTCCCAGCGTTCTGTTGGCCAGAAACAGGGCCTCGACTCCCGCGCCCAGCAGATCGATCTCTCGATACGATTGAGGCGCTGATCGCTCAAATAGGGGTGCCAGATCGTCCAGCGACTCGACCACTGTCTCGACCATGCGGTCATGAATGAGCGCGTCAAGCGCCCGGTGATCCGCGCACGCTTGCAGACCGTCGACACCCACGATCGTGATTCGCTCAATCCGCTCAATGGCTGCAAAGCCGCAGTTGTGGGCGATATCGGTGGCTTTGCTGGACCATGGCGATATCGTTCCAAAACGAGGCGCTACAATGCGCTGCCCCGAACGAGTGAGCGCGTCCGGGTCGGGCGCAGTCGCCGTGCCGGGGTGCAGTAACGCCGCCAGACGCTTCGCATTAACCGAGTGTCCCGGCGGAACGTCAATCACATAGGCATGAACTACCTCGCGAAGCACACACTCCCCGCCCAATGCAGCCATCTCGGTTGCTAACAATTCAAAACGGGCGTCGGACAGCGCGGAAGATCCGGGCAGAACAAGCATCTGGGGTTCCTGAGCGAGACAGCCCGCGGAGTATACCGCGGTGCTTCGCCGGCATGAATGCCTCAGCGGCTATCGCAAGGAAATTTGCGCGTCCCACCCGAAGTTTTCTGTCCTCGGCGCGACGGAACACCTACAATCTGGCGATGGCCCGCCCCTTTTTCGCCGCATGTTATGTCGTCTCACTGAGCCTGCTCTCGGGCTGCTTCGATACGCCCCCCCTCGACCCTATGGCCCAAGGCGAGGAATTAGTGGTCGTCACGCGTAATACCCCCACCACCTACTATTTTCAGGGCGATCGGCCCTCGGGTTTTGATTACGCGTTGATCAAAGCGTTCGCCCGGGAACAGGGCATGCGGCTGCGGATCAAAGTCGCGTTCAGTCTGCACGAGGTGTTCGAGACCCTCGATCAAGGCGAAGCACATGTCGCGGCCGCCGGTCTCAGCCAAAGCACGGTGCGCGATACCCGCTTTCTGGCGTCCAAGCCCTATCTGCAGCAGCAGCCACTAGTGGTTTACAAGTCGGGTTCGCTGAGACCGCGCACGCTCGACGACCTTGTGGGTCGCGACCTGGTGATCGTGGCGGGCAGTGTTCACCTGGACACCCTTATTGCACTGAAACAAGGTATTCCCAAGCTTTCGTGGCGGGAGATTCACGCCGCAGACTCAATGGAGTTAATGCAGTTAGTCACAGACGAAAAAGCGGATCTGGCGATTATCGATTCGATTGAGTTCAGCATCCAACAGCAGCTCTTTCCCCGAATCGTCGCTGCGCTTGAAATTGGCGAGGCCGCGCCGGTCGTCTGGTATTTACCACAATCTGCCAGCGCTCAGGCATCGCTAGAAATGATAAACGCCTTTCTCACGAGCGCCCAAGCGTCCGGACAGATTGCCCAGTTAGAGCGGGAACATTTCGGCCGCTGGAAGCACGCATCGAGGGTCGGCTCAATCACCTTCCAACGCAAAATACGGGAAGACCTTCCCAAATGGCAGCCGTTAATGGAGACGATCGCCGGGGAGTACCAAATGGACTGGCGATTACTGGCGGCAATGGCCTATCAGGAATCACACTGGGAGCCCGACGCCCGATCTCATACCGGAGTTCGGGGCATGATGATGCTCACAAGAGTGACCGCCAGTGAACTGGGGCTTGAGGACCGAACTGACGCGAGAGAGAGCCTGCGCGGTGGCGCTCGATTCTTCAAAGACCTGCTCAGACGACTCCCCTCGGATATTGGGGAGCCCGACCGTACTTCGATGGCGCTGGCGGCCTATAACCTTGGCATGGGTCATCTGGAGGACGCCCGCATCATGACCCAGCAAGCGGGGGGCAACCCTCACCTCTGGCCCGACGTGCGCGCGCAACTCCCCAAACTGCAGGACCCGGATTATTTTCCCATCACAAAATTTGGATTTGCCGACGGTGAACAGGCAGTGACCTATGTCGACAACATCCGTCACTACAAGGGCTTGCTGTCACTTCAGGGGCTTTCGGAGAGTCGACTCTCGCCACCCATCGAGGTTGACGTGTTGCTACCGGACAGCTTGCGGCGTGCGCAACTACCGGTGCTGTAGCGATTTAGTCTGCTTCACCCGGCGCACTTCTCCTGCGTTGAAAAAACTGACGCAATAAATCAGCGCTTTCTGCCTCACATAACCCCTCGGTCCATCTCACACGATGGTTAAAGGCGGGGTTATCCAGCAGCGCTCCGGTGCTGACAACGGCTCCTGCCCGGGGCTCTCTAGCGGCAAAGATGAGGGTCTCAACCCTCGCGTGCACCAAGGCGCCACAGCACATGGTGCAGGGCTCAAGCGTGACATACAGCGTGGTGCCGGGAAGTCGATAGTTTCCTTCTCGCACCCCCGCCTCGCGGAGCATGCGGATTTCTGCATGGGCCGTAGCATCTTGAAGCTCGATCTGGGCATTACCCCCGTAGGCCAAAATGACATTGCCCCTTGTCAGCACCGCACCCACCGGCACTTCGTCACGATCTGCGGCCCGCTGCGCTTCCTCCAGCGCCAGCGCCATGCAGCGCTGATCCCATTCAGTAAAGTTCACAGCGGAGCCTCGCTGTAAAAACGCCAGCACAGTAGCGCCAGCGCACTGCGATAAGGGGAGAATACGTCCCCCTCAACAATGACCATTTTTTCATCGGGTCGATCTGCCCAGCCCATGATGCGGCCAAACCCCACTCGCACCGCCAGATCACCGCTAGGCCAGATATCCGGGCGGCCCAACGCAAACATCATGTACATGTGAGCCGACCAACGCCCAAAGCCGCGCACCGAGGTAATCGCCGCTTCGACCTCGTCGTCGCTCAAGGTTGGCAATGCGCTCAGGGGCAACTCACCCGACAACACGGCTTCTGCAAGAGATTGCAGGTACCCGATCTTCTGTTTTGACAGGCCTGCGCTGCGAAGCGCTTCCGGGGCAGTATCCAGCAGTGCACCAGGCTTCAGATCGCCACCGACCGCATCGTTCACGCGAGCGGCAATCGTCGCGGCGGCTTTGGTAGAAAGCTGTTGACCTATGACGATCCGCGCCAGCGAATCAAAGGAATGGTCTCTCTGTCGCGGGGGCGGATAACCCACTTGAGCCAGTGCTTGCTCCACCGCAAGATGGTCTTGCGCCAACGCGTCAAGTGCCCGCCGGATATGCACGTCAGTCAGTTCGAAGCCCATACTCAAGAGAGCAGATCGTTGTCAGCCATGGACGGGATAACCCAACGCGCCGTGAACGTAGGCCACTACACCATAAAGAGTGAGCGTTATCGCGATAGCGGCCATCTCTCTAAGCAGGGCCGGCTGGGGTTTGGGCAGCGGCAGCTTCCCGTCGTTTTTATTGATCAGAATGACCTCTATGACTGCCCAAGCGAGCAGGCCGCCAAACAGCACGACAGACGGGGAATCGCCGTTGACGAGCAGGTGCGCCACCGCCCAGAGCTTGATGGCGGTTAGCTGCGGGTGGCGGATGACACCGGCAACCCGGGCTCGCACCAGGGAACCGGCAATGCAATAAAAGCCGAGGTAGACGAGCAGGTTATTCACCCCGACCCAGAGGGATTGGCGGCCCCACCACACGGTGGCATTGGCCTGCTGATAACCCCATGTCATGAGTACAATCGAACCCAGCAACAACAGTGCGATCAGCGGCCTCCCGGTATTACCGAGACGGTCGCGCGCCTCAGGAGCAATCCGCTTAAACAAATGAGCGCCACTCCACAGCAGCACACCGCTGGTCAACATCATCATAACTTCACTCTCTGCGTATGAATGGCAATCGGCGGCATCAGGTCATGGTGCGCGAGAGGCGCTTACTGCTTTGCCGCCCGCTGGCGCAATGTAGCCAACCGATCACTCATCTGGCTGTAGTCCACCGTCTTGGCAAAAGCGTTGCCCCGCTCACCTTCCATGACCAAGGCATCACCGAGTGTTTCTTTGACGCCATCGTTCATAAGTGACTTCAGCGCGCACACCGCCTTGGGGTCACCGTCGGCAATCTGCGCGGCGCTGGCCAATGCCTCATCCAACAGACTCTCCGAAGCGCACACCCGATTAACAAGGCCCCAGGCCTCAGCGCGCTGCGCATCAATGAAATTCCCCGTCAGGCTCATCTCCCGAGCACGGTTAACGCCAATGATGCGCGACAGTTTTTGCGACAGACCCCAGCCAGGCAAAATGCCAACGCGCGCATGGGTGTCGGCAAACCGAGCCTGTTCGCTGGCAAACAAATAATCGCAGGCCAGCGCGAGCTCGAAGCCTCCCGTCACGGCAGCACCGTTGACCGCACCGATAATGGGCTGCGGGCATTGCTCTAACGCGACGACGATCGGAGACTCAGGGCCCAATCCGAGACCGCTTGAGAGCAATTCCGGTTCATCGGTGAGGGCCTTCAGATCGACACCGGCGCAAAACGCCCTGCCCGCTCCGGTCAGCACAATGGCGCGAACGGAATCGGCCATGGCCAGCTCGGCAAAAGTGGTGGTGATCGCCTCCGATAATGCACGATTAAGGGCGTTATGCGCCTCGGGGCGATTTAGCGTCACGAGCGCGACGCCGTCTTGCTGATGAACTTCAATGACGGACAAGGTGCTTCCTCAATGGGTCATATGAAGCGCAACGTATCAGACCATCACCAGTGAGAACAATGCCGGCGCGCTGTCCGATACCTCGCTTTGAGACGGGCTGTGCCTACCAAGCAGGCTGCATGCAGACCTGATCGGGTATGGTATTCGGCTGGGTAGGCAGCAGAAACAGTCGGGCAAATGTCATTCCGGAGCGCACGAGATAACCCAGCTTTTTCATCATCGCTATGGGGCCACGTTGACCCGCAAGGGCATCGCGCGCCATCTGAAACTGTCTCAGTCGCTCGAGACCTGCGCGAAAACGCGGGTCATCGGTATTCAATGTCAGCGGAAATACCTGCCGAGAAATCTCAGTGGTGATGTCAAATACGGTGTAATCGAACTCGGTGACATCCATGCCAAACGCTTCATAGAGCTTTGGCCGAGAGTGGTCTCTGACATACATGGTCGAATAAACCGCCAGCAAAAAGAAGCGAATCCAGAGCTTGTTAAAGCCACTGAGCAGTTTGGGATCAGAGCGCATGATGAGCGCGAATCCTTCACCGTGGGCAAATTCGTCGTTACACCACTCGAGAAACCACTTAAAGATGGGATGGAATCGCTTTTCGGGATGACGCTCAAGATGTCGATAAATCGTAATGTATCGAGCGTATCCAATTTTTTCCGAAAGGTACGTGGCATAGTAAATGTACTTAGGCTTAAAGAAGGTGTACTCCTTCTCACGCTTCAGGACACCCAGGTCAACGGCCACGCCGAGTTTATTCAGAGCCTTGTTGATAAAGCCCGCATGCCGGGATTCATCCCGCGCCATGTAGCGCATCAACTTCGCCACATCCGGGTTACTGACGTTTTTTTCGATTTCCTGATACAACACACACCCGGAGTACTCGGCGGTGATAGACGACACCAGCAGGTCCAGAAATTCTTCCTTCAGATCGGGGTCTGATTCCAGAATGCTGGGGTCGTACTCATAGTTTTGCTTGAAGTGACCGCGGTTCTTGTCAAGCTCGAAGTCCCGCATCAGAAGATCCCACTCGGCACGAACCGGCTCAATATCGATCTTCTCCATGGCCGCGTAATCGGTGCGATAGAATCGCGGAGCCAGTGGCTGCGCCTCTAGTGCCTGCTGCGTAGTCAGATTTACCGATGCCTCTGCGGCGACTGCATCATTCATGATCTCCCCCTCATGGGCATCTTCGGACAGTGACCGGACTGGGCCGAATCACCACCGCTTTTGTGTCCATGTTTTTTAACATTTAGTTGTCAATTTTATTTGACTATTAAGCATCTAGCAAGCAATGTGTCCGACGGGGGCTACGCTAGAACAGATCGTCGATCTCATCAGAGGCAACTAGCCCATGTCACAAACGAATAACGCTCAATTGGCGCCCGACCAGCAAGCAGGCGCCGTCTATCACCTTTGCTATGTCAGCGCTGAAACGGTCAGTTTCTCTCAAGACGAATTGGTTTCGCTGTTAACTGACGCCCGGCAGGCGAACGCCGAGAGAGACGTCACCGGCCTGCTACTGTACCGAGAAGGCTGCTTTTATCAGGTGCTGGAGGGTAGCGAATCTGCGGTCAGACAAACTTTTGAGGATATTCAGAGCGACCCGCGCCACAAGGAGGTCCGAGTCCTTTTTAGTGGCGATACGGAGGCGCGAGAATTTGCCGACTGGCAAATGGGCTTTCTGAATCTGGATAGCGTCGATATCGAGACCCTGACCGGATTTTCAGACTTTCTGACGCGCGACGCCCAACCTCAGGAATTTCTAGAAAGTCTGAGCCGCGGCAAACGACTCGCGATGATGTTCAGGGCGCTGGAGTAGCGCTGGACCGAAATTGAGGTCGCCACACACCCAGCGCCACGTTAACCGTGGCCACAAAGCCAATCAACACCAGAGACCATTGCTCCGCGTCGAGCTTCGTCGCCAGACCGTTGACGAGCGTCGCGTCAGACAGCGCTGCCAACGCGCGATCAGCTTCTCGTTGAATAGGGCTCTGAATACCTAAAAGGCTTCCCTCTAGCATCAGCACGGTAGTCACCAGCTTCGCCCAGGCCCAGGGCGCACTGTGAAAACCGGGCACCACTGCCATTGACGCCATCCCAAAGAGCAGGCTGATCAAGAGTGAAGGCATCAATACAAGAGACGCGATACGCGCCATTGCGTGTCGCTGGGCGACATAAACCTCTAACGCCTCGGAGGGCGACGGCAGCTGCTGATGGAACACCCACAACACGACCACCGACCCGAGAAACGTGATCGCGGTCATAGAATGACCAAACTTTATGAGTTTTCTCATCTTCTCTCCACCCGCCATGGCTAGCCTTACCCAGACCGTTGGCACGTTCGCTATCACCATGATCTCGTCTGCATTGCAGACGGCCTCTATGGTCAGCGCGCTGATATCGCTATGATATGACCCCGCACCGTTACCCCGCCGAGAGCGTTTCTCGTCGCCATATCATGGAGCACAGCGCAATGAGTACGCCCTACGCCACCCTACAGTACGGCCACAGTCAAGAAATTGGTTTACTCAGGGATACCGTGCATCAGTTTGCCAGTGATGAGATTGCGCCGCGATCCGCCGACATTGATCGCAACAATGACTTCCCCCAGGATCTGTGGCGCAAAATGGGGGATCTCGGATTACTGGGCATTACCCTTCCAGAACAGTACGGCGGCAGCGGCATGGGCTACCTCGCACACGCTATTGCCATGGAAGAAATCTCGCGTGCTAGTGCCTCAGTTGGGCTCTCCTACGGCGCTCACTCCAATCTCTGCCTCAATCAGATCAGCCTGAACGGCTCAGAGGATCAGAAACTCCGGTATTTACCCGCGCTTTGCAGCGGCGAGCACATTGGCGCCCTAGCCATGTCGGAGCCCGGTGCAGGCTCTGATGTGGTCAGCATGCAATTGAGAGCAGACCGCCGCGGCGACGACTATGTTCTTAACGGCAGCAAAATGTGGATTACCAACGGTCCGGATGCCAATGTCTACGTGATCTACGCCAAAACCGATGCAGATGCAGGCTCCAAAGGTATAACGGCTTTTATCGTCGAACGCGAATGGGCGGGCTTCTCGAGGTCACCCAAGCTCGACAAACTGGGCATGCGTGGCTCCAACACCTGCGAGCTGGTCTTTCAAGACTGTCTCGTCCCCGCCGGTCAGGTACTGGGAGAGATCGGGGGTGGCGTACGGGTGCTCATGTCGGGTCTGGACTATGAACGCGCCGTTCTGTCGGGTGGGCCCGTGGGTATTTTGCAGGCCTGCCTTGATGCCGTATTGCCCTATGTGCACGAACGCGAGCAGTTCGGTCAGCCGATTGGCGAGTTTCAGCTGGTTCAGGGCAAACTCGCCGACATGTATGCGCGCTGTTCTGCCAGCCGAGCGTACCTTTATGCGGTCTGTGATGCGCTGGATCGAGGCGAGCAAAGCCGCAAGGATGCCGCGGCCGTGATTCTCTATACCGCCGAGGCAGCCACCCAGTCTGCGCTGGACGCGATTCAGCTTCTCGGCGGTAACGGCTATATTAACGACTACCCCACCGGCCGGTTACTGCGCGACGCGAAACTTTACGAAATCGGAGCAGGCACTTCGGAGATCCGCCGCATGCTGGTTGGCAGAGAGCTCTTTTCAGATACCGCGTGAGTAAGGTGGCTAGAAAAGCCGTTAGTAGCCGATGCCTATCAGCGCCTCAGCGAGGCAGTGAGGACAACGCCAACGTGTCACGCAGTAAGGGCACGCTGAGCGGCACCCCCGCCTGACCGCTGAGCGTCAAAGATTGACGCAGAGACGAAGCCAATGCGGTGGTTAATACCCGCTGCTGATAGGGTAGCTGCCGCTCCCCCTGCCTGAGCAGAGCCTCCCAGCTCCCCGATTCGCGCAACTGCTCATGAATGCCGTCTAGATACTGCAGCAGCGCATCATGCACGGGGGAACCCTCCCGCACAGCCTCGTCAAAGGTGAGCGCCCAGGTCATATCGTGGCGCAATTGGCACTGCGCAACGAAAGCGCCAGGCGCTCGGTGACCCCATTCCTCGGGCGCAATTAATGACAGATTCCAGCGTCCTTCGGAGAAGTAAAGCGAGTAGGTATTTCCCGGCGCCACGCGAAATCCAAATGCCGCTGACAGAACGAGTGCCGACCAGCAGTAATCCCGGGTTGCCTCGTCGCTCGACTTGGAGCGCAGCTGTCCCGGGGCTGCCGCGTGAAGATCCTGCAATACGAGCACAAGGCCCTTATCCTGCAACG
>Ga0315331_10001390_pt1 | contig 18096 bp, 12 predicted proteins | sample M160m34915metaG_FD_203456 | JGI IMG/M metagenome (GOLD analysis project Ga0315331, IMG submission 203456) | Ammonia-oxidizing marine archaeal communities from Monterey Bay, California, United States - M1 60m 34915 | ecosystem: Environmental > Aquatic > Marine > Intertidal zone | place: USA...
TTCCAGTATAGCGTTTTTACAATTTTGATAGGCATCGGGATCGTCTGAGTTTTCTGGTATATAGTCTCCAATGAGTATTGGCCTTGTATTGCCTTCATCTCTCTTGGGCAAGTTTGGATTTCCACTGCCATCACCAGAATAGTATTGTTGCCCAACAATTGTCGTTGAGAATTTTCCCGCAGATATGGTCGACTTTACTGAGGTGATGGTATGATACCCTCCAAAGCCAAGTTTATTGGCAACGGATTTTCTATTAGTAGGAGAGCCAAGCTCAGTACCTCCGATACCGAATGGATTGAAGAAGAATTCCATTCCGGGATAGAACATTGTATTTCCAAACATTTCAATAGTGGCTTTGTATACAGCCGATAGTTGTAACAAGCCATCGATACCATTTTGAAAAAATCTTGCTTCACGGATATATTGTTGGTCTGATTTGCTTATTGACAAAGTCTTCACTAGACCAGAGTTCTGGCCTATGTTTATGTGAAACCGACCATTTTTTATATCCTCTGAGTATTTTCCTGTTCCCGTATAAGTTAATGTTGATCCAAGTGCACTAAGGACTATAAAATTGTGGAAGTCTTGAAACTTGGACTCTGCATCAACTTCCGGTCCACCTTTTAGTGGCAATATCTTGTCTGTTCTAAGGTTTGAAATATTTAGGGCAATATTATTTCTGCCCCTATCACCTTCTATGGAGTATGAATCTAAGAGTGGGTTTGTACCACCTGGGCTCCAAGCAGAAACTTGAGCAGTCTGAAACCTTAGACGACTTTCAACATTTCTATTCACACAGTTCTCTAACAATGAAGGTTTTATGAGGTGATTCGATAGGTTCCGAATAAACATCATAACTGGAAATGTTTTACGTGTAGTTTTTTGACTCACAACGTTGTCGACAAACCATCGCGAAAAAAAATCAACCGAGATGGGGATATCTGCAATATTATATAATGTATTTCCAAGCTCACTTTCCTGAAATGACTCAAACTCAAATGAGCCTAGTATGATAGAACTTCTCTCAAAGCCAGTATCTCGCCTATATATTCCTTTCTCGGAATATACGCAATCAAGTATGGTATACAAGAGGTCTCCAAAATAGAAAAACTGTATATTTCTATTTTCTGTATCTAGAAAGTTAAAGTCTTCAGAGTTTTCTGGTAGCTCTGTGCCTAAGACCAATCTAATGTCCGCAGAATCCTCAGTCGCCTGGGTAATATTGGTAGTCTCCAAATCGCATTTTCTAAAATAACCATGGTTGTGAAAGAAATTTTTACTTCTCTCGCTAATCTTTGCGTTGTAAATAACCTTTCTTTTTCGCAATCTTTTAATGATAGAGGATAGTGATTGCTTAACAATTAGTTCTTCTTGAGATGCAAGTGATATTTGTAACTCTTTGAGTTGCCACAATGTACACTCTTTCTTTTGCAATTGTTTTGCTAGTTCTGATCCATTCTGCTCTCTCTTTAGGATTAGCTCTGGAGAAGCAAGAGCGTCTAATCTAGGGTTTTTCAATAAAGACTCTAGATATGCCCTGTAGTTTATTGATATCTGGACTGTTCCATCTTTGCCAAAACTAATGTCATGGTCGACCATGTTCAAAAAGAATGATTTGTTTGAAACCCTAATGGCTTCGATCTCATCTTTTGTAAAACCTTCCTTTTCCGTTGGAAGGTAGTATCCAACTTCTGCTCTAATTCTGTAGAACTGCGGCTCGTATTGTCTATCTGACCTAATATAGATACCGTCTGCCTTATTATCCTTGTCGGGAGTTGGTTGTATTACTAAGTCAACATATCTGTAGAGTTCATCGTTGTGACCCTTTCTGTATCGGATGAAGTCCGAAAAGGACTGAAAATAAAGAGTAAGGTTAGCTTTGATGTCATTCCTAGCTTCGGCAGGGTTTGTTCCATTGAACTCAAAAGAAAACTCTTTTACTCCAACGCCTGTTCCCTTGTCGAAATTCGTCTCCATAAATTTTGTCTGTGGCGAATCTCCCGCTTTCTCTCTATCCGTGGTAGCTTGTCTATTAAAGATGAACTCTACTTCTTTCTCGGTCTTTCCTGATCCGAAAACCTTAAAGAGTCGAATCTTTGGCATAAGCGTTGTCACCTTGTAGGGAGCTAGTTCGAATAATTGCTGTTCTTTCTCTGAAGATACAAGACTGGACAGCATTGCTTCTTGTTCAACAGAGCTGCATTGCAAGGTTATGAATCTTCCGTGATAAGGTATGCCTTTTTTATAAATTTCTTTTATCTTATTTTGATATATCGAATGAAGTTTCGGCATGTTCAACATCAAAGCACATTGTTTAAAATATTTTCTCCTGCTCTCAATATCAGACTTGTCTAAAGTCGTAGCATCTTCAGCAAAATCTCCAACGAGAAATGCATCTAGAGCTTTCTTTTCTGCTTCGTCTCGCTCTTGGTCCGTTAAGTCACCATCTTCAGTCAATATTAGTAGTTGTTTGAAATACTCAATTCGTCTGACTATTTCCTTATCAATTATAATAGGGTGTATGATGACGTCTAAATAATCTGTATTGTTTATTGACTTTTGAAAATACTCTCCAATGGTTTGGTCTAAATCTCCATTTGCTGCGTCTTCAAACAGTTTGATAAGCGTATCAACATATGTTATCTTAACTAGATTCTTCATATATTCTGCTGGAGTCAGATCATTTTGAAAAGCAGACCAGACGATGGCCCCTTTCACCCCTCCTGCCAACATTACCCAGAGAGGAGCCTCCAGCAAAGAACGAAATTTTGTCAGTACTTTAAAGTTGTAAGAATATATTTTTTTTCCAACAAAGCCATCAAATGCTGCCAACGTTTCTATTTCCGCATTATCGTTAGCCATATCGGTTGGAAAATTTATGGTTTTTTTAAAAACTTTGCCCAAGTCGGTGTTTGCATCGGATGGGCTTCCAGCGATGCGGATGGAGACTCCATCTAATTGCTCTTCTTTGCTTATGAGTTTCCAAGCCTTGTTCAGTGCTTCATTTGAAATCTTTACTGAGTCTCCTTCTATAGATGGTTCTAGGTAATATTCCCTGTCCTCATCAGCATTCGTTCCTAGATCAACAGATCTAGATCCCTGTTTCTTCACTACCTCTGCCCAATAAGTTGTTGCTTTTTTTGCTACCATTTCGTTATATTCAGACCAACCGTAACCATTTTGAACAATTGTTGATATTAGATTTTTATCCGATAGATTTTTAAGATTCCCAAACTCAACAACATCCACAACTTTTTCCGCTATCATTCTTCTCTGATCTTCACTGGGCCGGATTTGAGCATTTCCTGTTCTAAAGCCAGTGACATCACTGCCCTCTGTGGCACTTTTCCAGTCGAAGTCCCCTTCCACTTGAACGTATGCTATTTGCTTATTTTTTCTAGAAAGTTCAAGCCCTAGTGCCACCATATAATAGCTGAAATGCTCACCACCAACCTCATGGTCCCCTATTGTTTTAATTATTGTTGTTAAATTAGTCCCAGGCTGGAATGGAATAAAGGCAGTTCCATCTTCTGTGTACAACATGCTATCGTTATTCATGTATGCTTCAGCTGCGTTAATGATATTCATCGCTGTATTGTAGTCTTTACCAGCCGTATTTTCTGACGATGCAAGAAATGCAGATATAAGTTCATAAAACGTTTTGTTAATAAATGTTGACTTTCCACCATACATAAATTTTTCTGTGTCGAAATCAAAGAACTGTTTCGCCAACAACGAAGCGGCGCCAACTAATCCCATCGCAACACCTGTCGCGACTCCGAATGTACCTCCAGTCATCACTGTAAGTAATAAAAAACCAACAGCGCCGACAGCACCACCGACTGCCGCAATGCTCAAGGCTTCTTCCCACATATTTCTGTGTTCTTCATTTGGAGCTAATTTTATAGCTATGCGTATGAGATCCTCTAACTGGTCATCGGAGATTTGTCCATTTTCTGCACTCATGTTAGCACCTCAAGTGCAATTCCTATGTTCAATGGTATCTTCACGATATCTCCTGCTTCGAACAATGCCTCTGTGGGCTTGTTGTTTAGTTTAGCTAGCACCCACCATAGACGAGGGTCTCCAAGTTCTCTAGCGGACAACCTCCAAAGCCTATCACCACTTTTCCAGATATAGTCACGAGTCTGAATTCGAGATAATTGTTCTTCTGTTGGATTCTTTAGCCTTGGCGTTGTATATTGCTCTATTTCTTTAACGCCTCTTTCTTCGAGTATTTTTTCCCACTGCTCATTCTTGTTGATGCCGCGAGTTCTTGAATTGTATCTAGACATGTTTATCCTCCATCATATGGAAACTTTGCTTTATCTCCAGTTGTTGGCTTGTTAAAAGCCAAATCAACCCTATGCTGCGGAGTAAAATCTAATGACGCATTGTAAACCTTTGGATATAGCTTGTTGGAGTCTGTAAACATTCCCATTTCCAAAACGGGATCTGCTGACCATGATCCAATCCATCCCAATAAAAAGTTTTCGTATGCATTTTGCTCTTGAATGAGATTGGCAAGCTTAAGCTCGACTAAAGGTGCTTTGGACATCACCAGTGCATTTAGCTTAGCGTCCTTATCTCCAACGGCGTCGGTATATGAAGGGTATAGCATTTTAATTAAATTATTTATGCTGTTCATATTAGCTTTAGCATCTGCTAAGTCATAAGAGATGATACTAAAGCCTACATTGATAGTTCTTTTTGTTGACTGAAAAGTTCCGATTGGATCTTGTCTACCATATACGACCTCCTCGCTCCATTGAGAGGAGAACTTGTTGCCGAATGAAGTTAGAAAAGCCGGAAAAGACACTGTCACTGCTTTGTCTTGGGCTGAGCGTATCTCTAGCGTTGCACTCTTATTAGTTTTATATGTATCTCTGAAATTCATTATGTTGCCCCGTGAACTTTAGGAAGAAAAGAGTCTTCCATATAGGCATCGAACTCTCGCTCTCCAATTTTTACCTTTAGATTCAAGCCCTCGAAAGAGTTTTGAACATTTGCCATCACATTTGTTTGAGACGCAACAACTCTTTCGCCTGTGATGCTAGTAGATGTACCTGCTGTAATTAGAGCCAGGTTTTCAATTGTGGAACTAACTTTTACATCTTGCGATAGCTTTGTCATCTGCCCAACGATGGATGCAATAGATGCAACGGCTGCCTCATGTGGACCATTTACAATAGAGGCAGCTGCCTCTGCGGTTTTTGCTTCGAAACCCTTTAATTTTGCCTCTGCCTCGGCGGTTTTGAAGTCGAACTCACTAGAGCCAAAGGCTTGAACGAGCATTGCAATAGCTGCAATGGCTAATCCTACAGCCGCAACAATGCCTATGATTTGAAGTGAAATTAAAGCCGTACTCCCTGCGAATGCCAAAAGGCCTGGTGCAGCTGCTGCACCAGCAGTTCCAGCAGCAGTCATACCTGTAGCCGCAACAGAACCACCGACGCCAATGCCTGGCAGTAATACTGCACCGGCCAGCTTTAGACCAGCCATCAAGGCACCACCTGCTTTGAAAATTGGCACCAAGACCAACAAGGCGCCAACTAAACCAATGATATTGCCTATCATTTCCTTGGTTTCCTTGTCCATTCCTTGGAACGTTTTTATTAATCCATCAGCTGCACCCTCAAGTGTTTCCAGAAAAGGCTGAAGAGATACGGCAATCTCTGCACCGAGTAGTTTGAACTTGTCCATAACCGGTATTGTTTTAGAGATAGCCTCATCGAGCTTCTTTTGTGCTGCTGTCGAAGAGTTTAGTTTTTTTTCATTTTCGTCATATTCTGATAATGACATTCCGAATATTCGGTTGGCCTCGGCCATATCTGTTATACCAGCTGCATTTGCGATTGCTTTCTGGCTAAAGCGGTCCATGTCTTGAAATGCGACGCCTTGCGCCTGAACTGACTCGACCAACATTCGTATGCGCTCATCTTCCGTCGCCAACAACATTTCGGTTGTGGACAGTTGAGTTCCTAATAGGGCGTTTAACTTCCCAGCTCCCTCTGCTGCACCGGAAAAGGTGTCAAATTTGGAAGCGATATTTAGCAATGTTGAAGTTTCAACACCAGCAGCTTTAGCCGCTGCTGCTATGCCTTTAAATACATCTACTGACTCTCTACCATAAACCATCAACGTTGAAAGAGACGCATTAAAATCTTTTGTAATTTTCGATGCACTGATACCAATTGACTGCCCGGCCATAGCTAGCTCGGTCTGCATTGCAATAGACTCATTGGCGGTCATCCCCAAACCTTGGTTGAAGTTTTGAAATATAGCAGCAGAATCTGCTGTTGCGACACCTAGTTTTTCCATTTTGGCAACAGTCAAGCCGATACTTGCTTGTTGCGACTTGGACATTGAGGTAAAATTCGATGTTTGTGAAACCATGGTCCCGATTGCCTCACCCGCATTGGCCATTGTGATTCCGAAACTGTTTCCTTCACGACCCATGTCATAAAGAACTCCTCTAAACTTGTCACCTTGAGCAGTCGACTTTGCAAGAGCAGCTTGAGCATTATCAAAGTTGGTGAACATTTTCGAAGAAATGTCTTTTATACCATTGAGCATGTTAAGCCCGATGTTCCCCATGTTAAATATTTTCTTTAAAGACATTTGAAGCGAGTCTGCCGCTAATTTAGATTGTTTTCCGCCTTCACCAAAAGCAGCCGACAGTTTAACTAGGCTTCCTAGGCCACTTGTTGAGTACTGATCTGTTATTCCATATAATTTTCCAATACTCTTAGCGACCGTATCCGTCGTTTGTCCATATACTTCTTGTGCATCTTTTAAATTTTGAGTTTGTTCAAGCCCAGTTTGTAGTCTTTTTAATGCTTCATCCGGCATTATATCTGACAACTTGCTGAGTGCGGCATCATCTCCCCCTTTGAACTTCTCGATAGCCTCTAGAGCATCCTTCTGTTTTTTTGCCATATCAACAAGTGAATCATCCTTATACATATCTTTTATTTGCTTTAAAAAGTCTGACTCCAAAAGGGCTTGTTGAGCACTTGCAGCCGTTGCCATGTCTCCCATGGCTGCAGCTGTTGCTTGAATAACTCTTTTATAGTCATCAGCTTTCTTGACATCACTATCTGTTATAAAAGAACCAGTACCAGAAGCACCGAGCGCAGCTAGTAACTCTTTTCTTTCTCGCGGTTTGAGTCCCTTGATGGCTTTCATCAAAGCATCTGCTGATATGTCTCCACCTTCTGTACCATCACCCATCTGTAAACCCTCGTATTATGAACTAAATAGTTCAAACAATAAAACCCAGAGCGTGTTTATCGCTTCTGGGCTTTCTTCATCTCTTTTGCTTCGTCTTCGAACTGTTTCTTCAATCTTTCGATGAACCATGTCCTTAAACCGATTGGTAGAGAGTGAATCTCCGTAAAAGACCATCCTCCGAAATGTTTCAAAATAAAGAATCCTTCGTAGATACCCTCCATTGCCTTAGGGGTTAGGCCAAAAAAAGTTGGTCCCGAATGGAACCTGTACCTCCTTCTCGTGAGAGCAGCTTTTGCATATAAGCGTCTCAGAGATATCGATAGATGGCGATGTATGCTTTAAGCATGCTTTAAAGTGAGCAGAGTCTGCCATTGGCATGTTGTCGACAAAATGGTTTATGACATCTTGGTCAGTATGTCCCTCAATTGACAATATCATTTCTTTATATTGTTCGGATATGGAAAACTCTTTCTTATCATTGATTAGCATCTGAGCAATTTTGCTTTCTTCAATTCCATTGGCTAGACGAAACTTGATGTTGAACTTTGAGAACGGCAGTGCCGTTGCAAACAGTCCATCGTCAGATATCCTAACAGTGTTCTGGTCTTCATTGTATCCACCGACAACACTTGGCTCTCTTAAATCAAATACTATGGTGTTGTTCGTCTCACAGTTGGGACACGTCACACGAGCTTCATAGTCGAACCCGTAAGCTGTCCCGCGAGCTTGGATGAGTATTGCGTTGCGGTCTGCTATAAGAAGCGTTAGGGGGTCAATATCGGACTCTATGATGATGTTTTCAAGCAATCTCTCAAGGGCAACACCTTTTTTAATTAAAGATTGGTTTGAAAGAGTGTCTTCATCTTTTGCTGTCATGTATCTGATTTCTAAAGAATCTCTGCCATGTAATGGGTGTTCTTTATGGTACCCTATACCTTTTGAGGGTAGGTTTACGAACTCTGTTGGAGCTGTAAAACTTAGTGGGTTAAACATTTGTGGCGGCGTTTCTCCGCTTTCTGGCTGGCTATTAAGCCCAAGCCGGTCTGAGTTTCTACTCATTATTTCTCCATTGTGTTATCAATCTGGCACTGCGGCCTCTACCATTGTACTATCACCAGTACTTGAGGTAGATAAGTAAGCGTAGTCATATGCTATTGTTAGGGTTACCATTACAAATTCGTCCGATGAATAATCTAGATTGCCAAACTTGACATCTGTTATGAATGCTCCTTCGAGCAACCAACTATCCAAGGTCTCACCGGCGCCATTCAATTGTTCTATCGTAAGGTTCAGAAGCAAACCAGAGTGTGATTTCGCAATCCCACTGTCCTCACTTAAATTCCTAGGGTTATACCCAGATGCGCCAAGGTGTTTAAGTAGTGCATCCACTTGCTCACCAACATCGACCATTTCAATGTTGATTGGGTTCCACACTGCAATACCTGGAATGTTTATTTCGTGGTTTATAAGACGATATTTGTTTGAACTAACATTAAAAGAAGGCTTATCAACCCTTTTTATGTTCCACCAATAGCTTTTTTCAGTCGCACCCAAGCCAATATCGCCATCAGATGATAATCTAAAGCGATAAGTGCGCTTGGGTTCGACCGGTTTTCCTGTATCAGTCCAAAAGGACATTAGTCACCTCTTGTTAGGGCTTGAATTGTTCACCAATACCATACGTTGCACCAGCTACATCATTGGATGTACAGATGGCATAGTCGTATTTCCAAGTTAGATCAATAGTTCTCATATCATCATTGGTATAATCTAGTGTTGAAAACTTAGCAGAAGTAATGAATGGATTCTTCATTTGCCATGCTTCTACAATCTCGCCTGTACCGCTGAGAATTTCTATAGTTACATCACCAACGGCCGCATTTGCACCTGACTTGGTTATAGATGTGGGCTTCGCATTTATTTCAGTTAAACCCTTAATACTATATCCAGAAGCTAGAACAATTTGGTTAGTAATGTAAACTGCGTTTGGAGAAATAGGATCTACCAATGTCATGCTGACATCTTGCCACTGAACTCTACCTGGAAACTTATATTCATTATCAAAAAATGAGTGAGTTACGTCTGTAATGTTGTAACTCGGCGTATCAACTGTCTTTGCCCACCACAATACATCATTAGTTACCCCTGGGATGGCACCCAATGGTCCACCGTTTGAATTGATATTTGCCATTCTTACGCGCCAACGAAAGTTTCTTTTAGGCTCTGTCGTATTTTCTGTCCAAAATCCCATTTTGTATTTCTCCTGTTTACTTTAAATAGTGTTTATTAAAATTCAACGCCACTTTGAGTGACAACAAAGTCGACAGCAATGAACTCAATAGCTCTAGCCGGCTTTACAAACACTTTTGCGTACATAATATTTCGATCTTGAAGATCTGGCGTGGTTGTTGTTTCGTCTAAAATTACTTTATATTCAGAAACACCAAACTCGTTTTTAAGAGCGATCAATACTGGTTCAACTCTAGACTTGAACTTGCTGAATGTTGCTCCAACGCTTTGTTCAAACAAGATAGTGTTCGCAATATCGCCAACACGTTTCTTTAAATGGATCATCATTCTTCGAACGTTGATGCGGTCTAAAGCAGACGCGCTTTGTTGAAGAGTTTTTTGACCAAAGATAACGGTTTCACCGGTAGCAGGAAAGCGGGCAATGGGGTTGATGTTAACATCATATAGTGCATCGCGATCTGCTTTGTTTAGGTGCTCTAGAGTTCCAACAACAGATGCACCGCCGGGGCCACCAAGAGGAGCCAGCGCTCCACGGTTAAAGCCTGCAGGTGCGAACCAAGGTTGAGATTGAGCCTCTGACTTGGAGATTGCGCCGATGGCAGCAACCGATGGCGGAGCCATCAATACTGAATCGTTACCGTTAGATATATCTTTGATTCGAACATTTGGAAAATAAGCAGCTGCATAAGAGGAGTTGAAGCCACTTTCGACTTCAGCAATAATATCATTTACGCTTCCAGCTTGCAATGTGGTACCATTATCTTCTAAACTTTGGTAGATACCAGCCAAGTCAACAATAGCTAGTGCATCTCCGCGGTTCTCAACGAGAGAGATTAGGTCTTGAGTAATGTTTGTAGCAGTAACTCCTGGAATAGAAATCATATCATATCGAATAATGTCTGAATCTGATACTTGCGATAAAGCGACTTCTAGAGAGTATTCTGCGTATCCACCTGCAATCAATTGAGTATCGTTGAAAGGATTCTCAATAGTGATATCGACACCGTCAGTTCCACCAAAAAATGGTGCTACAAACTGCTTAGCTCCTGCTAAAATAAGAGCTGTAATGTCTGCAATATTGCTCGTATTAGCCAAAGTATCGTCATGATAGTATGCACCAAGAACGTCTGTATTTAGATATTCAAGAGAGAATACGTATGCAGCACTGCTAATAGATTCATCGGCTGTTAAGTGAGGAGAGATGGCTGCTTTTGCATAACCAATGTCTCCAAAGTATTGATCGCCACTTTGCGCATAGTATGACAAGCCGTGTAAGAATGAAGCGGGATAATTTTTGTTTCTGCGATTGTTTGTATTTTCTGTTGAAAGTTCATGAGTGGGCCACTTTAATTGTGCTGTGTATCCAAAGCCAAATGCTCCACTGATAAGGTTAGTTGCCGCTGGGTTTGATGTCTGTAGTGTATCTTTTCCTCTCATCCATTCTAGAGAAGTGCTGGCGTTATCTGCTGAAAATTGAAAATCACCAGCATTTACAGGTCCTACAAAACCAACAGGTAAATGAGAACCATTTACACCAGAAGCGACCTCAACTCGGATATAGTCTGAAACATTGTTATATATGCCTGATGTAATTTGCTTTTCTTTGGTAACACTCCATTCAAGCTTTAAGTTTCCAATTTTCTTACCAATATAACCAGTAGAATCTACATTTAGGCTACAACCAGTGAACTTTTCTACATATTGAGAAGCACTTTGGCCAACTTCAGCTAGTTCTACCGTAAATGTTGCATCAGTATTTATTCGAGATGGTTCTTTCAAGTCTTTGATTCGGATAACATAATTCTTGTGGAAATCACTTCCCTCGTCCAAAGCTTCAAAACGGAATAGTCTCTTTTGTTGCGACGCTTCTTTTCCAATAAACCAACCGGTTTTTGCAGCAGTGAGTTGCTGATTGTGGTCTGAAAAAGAGCCTGCACTTGGGTCAATGTGGGCAATCCAAGCCACCAAGGTTTTCGAGGTGTCGAGCATCTCTTCAACGTTATAGTCGAAAGATTCTCCTAAAAAATATTTTAAGTTATTGTTTCCCGCACCATCATCGATAAGGGTTGGATCAGTGTTGAGTACGCTTCGAATATTACTTGCGTCTCCGTAAGTAAAGTTGAAAGCAAACGTATCAGTGTTGTTGCCGTCTGTAATATTGATAGTCCAGTCTCCAGATGTGTTCTGTCGAGTGAAGCGTTCTGCGCTCGTTGCTATATCGTACGTGTTTGGGTCAAAACTATCACCAGTCAAGGTAACACTAGCTCCATTGGTGTAGATGATAGCTGCGAGAGTACCATTTCCAGCCGATGTGCTTTCACCACCAGAGAATGTTCTAGAAGAAACATTAGCGAAGTTGGTATCATTATCTGCGTCGTAACGGATAATATTTTGGGCGATTGCTGTAGTAGCTGGTGAGATTGCTCCTGTAGCCGTTATTGTTCGTGTGTTACCAGAGCCACCTTGGACGTCTAAAGTGATTGTGATTGGGTCTCCAATATTGGCTTGTGCGTGTGTGAAAGAAGAACCTGCGAGAGCCTGACCTGCTGAAACATTCGTGAAGAAGTCAGTCAAGGCAGCATTAACAGCATCGTTGATGTGCTCTCTAGTGGTGACTGGTGCACCAGTATTGGCTGTATCTAAATCAATTTCTATGTTTGCATTACCAGAGGCAGAGCCTGCAACTGAGCCGTGAAATTCAATTGTAATGCTTGCTGTTGGATCAGATGTATCTAGATATTGAATCTCCAGTGTGACACGATTTGCTGTACCTACAACCTCGACTGAGCCTCCTACGACCATTTCAGCATTGAATCCAAGCCCTGCTGCTGTTGGTCCACCTTGAGATGCCGGTATTTCGTTTTGAAGACTAGCAGCTGTTGTTGCGGTGATGTTAGCGTCATCAACTTCCGATACGAATAGTCCCATTGCACCAGTGTTGGACGATGCATCCGTTGCATTTGGACCTGCAGCAATATTCCATCCAGCCTTCTTTGAAGAACTTTCTTCTAGACCAGCTAAGCGAATAAACTTTACAGGGCCCACATTAGCAGCGAGATAAGCTTCAGCGGCATAAGCAGCCCAGCCTCCAGCTCCAGTGTTTCCTTGTCTCCATGGATCACTTTTCTTAACACCGTCCATCGGAGTTCCAAACGTTTGGTGGAAGTTAGATATAGAGTTAATCTTGATAGGTTTCATTGCTGGACCTTTTTTGGCGCGTCCAATCAAGAGCATTCCGTCTTGCTCGGGAACCGGTGCAATAGCCGATTGGTCAATTTCTCTCAGTTCAATTCCTGGAGACACAAAGTCAAACTTGGTAGGCATTAAAAATTCTCCTTTTAAATATTCATTTCTTATTAAATAGTCGCCTCAAAAGCCAAAGTCACAAATCTCGGTATTTCTCACCGGTCTTATTCCATGGCTTATCATCTCCCGTAATAACACGCTCGCGCGAGATCTTTACTTCAACGATAGACTCTTCTCTTTTGATAAATGGTTCTGCCGATTCAAGGTCATTTCCATTGATATATCCAAGGACTTTGATCTGAACTTTTGCATTAAACATTCTTTCGTCTTGACCTAGGTTTGCTTGGTTTGAGTTAAGGCCGTAATCGTCTTGGATGAAAGCTTCGTATTGATAACCATTGTTTTCAATGATAAAATAGTTTTTCATGCTATTCATGAACATTGGAAGAATATGGTTCATCTGTTGTTGGTATTCCGTTCTTATGTTGACTTCAAACATACATGTCAAATAAGTCGGCTTTGGTATTGAAATTGTCTCGTAGACAATCTTTCTTGTGAAAACAGGCCCTGTTTCGTCACCTGTTTCTCGACGCTTCCTAGAAGCGTTCTGGAAGTTTTGAGTCTTGTCTTGTTGGATGACTTTCCGTACAGTCATTCGTTCGTCGCCTCCAATATAGGCAGCTTGAACAGAACCCTTAAACGCATCTTCTCTAGAGACAGATGAACGAGATACGGTTATAAGTGGAAGTCTTAACTTTCCAACTTTGTCTCTTAACTCTTTATTGTTTTTGATTTGAAAAGTCCTTTCAGAGCCCATCCATAAGACGTTAACCTTTTCTCGACCCGCGTTCGTGATAGTGTTCGGGCTTAAAGTTTCATCTATAAAGCGATAAATTGCTGTGTCTATGTTCTCAAGCGTTGATGGGTGAGATATTTCGTTATTATCCTGCATTGAATAGTCCGTCTCTAGCTCTTATGCACTCAGCACCAACTTCAAACCTTGTTTCCGGCTGACCGAATAAGATTTTTGGCTCGAGTAGTTTCACAATCTCATAAAAGACCTCTCCGAATCTGACAAAGTCCCCTTCTCTGACAAACAAGTTTTGATCTTCTGTCAATCTTCTCTTGTGGAAGTTTACTTTGATCTTTGTTGCTTTATCTAGAGCGATGTTTTCCATGTCTGATGTTTCGACTCCTTGAAACTCAACCAAAGCGAATACTCTAATTGGGTGCAAGAAGTTTTTCTCGATTGCTTCTCCATAAATAGGGTGGAAATCTGTCGACTCCACATCTATTGGAAAGTAAAGTACTTGTTGTCCGACAACTCTCTCAATGATCTCGTCATTTATTTGCTTGACAAGGTTCTTTTCTTTTTCTCCGAAGAACATTGGTGAGGGCGGCTGTGTTGGTCTTTCCCATTCTGACATCTATATTACCCCACGAAGATCTTTAGTGGTGTTTTTCCAATAATTGCATCTGCATTGTCGACCATTGCTTTATCGGTCTCTGCTAGTTTGGAGTAGAGCATTTCATCAAGTTGCTTGTTAAGCTCTTCACGCAATGCTTGCTGTTCAGCTGAAGCTTGACCCAATAGATCTGTTGCATTAAGAGTAACGTTATCTCCAGGAATTGGTATTTGTCCGCCAAACTTGCCTCGGATTTGTCCAAGAGTCTCTTTTGATAGAGCCAACGAGAACCGTCGAATCCACTGTTTTCCAATTGAGTTGATGCTTTCATAAGGAAGGTTTTCCATCGGCATTGTGTTCATGTTGTTGACGCCATTGAGTCCTGAATCGTAGTCCCCTTCATCGAATGCCTGGTTCCCACCGTCAATAGAAAACCTAAACCAGAAAGTCCTACATGTTACATTATCAGGCATTGGAAATAGTCTAAGTTTGTTATCGATGATTTCATATGAGTAGTGAGATGTTCTTGTGTAGAGATGGTCTTCGTAAGCCATAGCTTGCAGCTTATTCTGCCAAGCAGGGATCACTTCGAATGTTGAGCCATCAGCGTACTGTCCATAGTTGTGAAAGTTACCTACAACGTTTAAGCCACCGTAGTAACCATAGAATCTCCACATCTGTCGAGGAGTTACGTAGAACATTTGTCTAATTTTAATTCTATATTTCTTGTCTCCGGAACCAAGTTCGCTTGCCCAAGATGGTGGATTCGGCCCTGCTGCGATCTCTTCAACTCTTGCTTGTAAATCGTAGTCTTGCTGCAAAGGTTCAATGTCAAACGAAGCAGAGTGGATTGGTGTGGTTCCACCAACAACCGACTCTGTGGAGAACTTGTCTGCAATCTTAAATGCATAGTCAAATTGGAACTTTGGATATTTCAAGGCAACATTTAAGGATGGGTCATCTAGTGCACCCTTCTCATCAAAAGAGCCCGTAGGAGAGCCAAGAGCGCTACCTAGAGCATTTCTAGCTTGATGGAGGTTAACTATGTAAGAGTACTCTAAACATGCCTCCTCGTAGTGGTTGTAGACGTTCTTTGCTGTCAATTCAATGTCTAAGACATCTCCACCAAGTCGTTTGTGAGTATAGGCTACTTGAGAAGCAGCTCCAGATAGAAACGCAGTAGTTGAATAGAAGCCAATAGCTAGAGTTGATACAACATCGGCTTCAACTCCGTCTTCTGGTAATGTGATAGCCGATGTTGTTGATGTCGGCGTTAGGGTTGGGAATGCCATGGATAAATCCTCCGTCTTAGTAAATAGTTCAATTAAAAGAGAAACCCCCGAGCACTTGTGTGTTCGGAGGAAAGGAGGTTAAAAAATGAACAATAATTCGTTATTTCTTTTTCGCTGTCTTCTTGCGCTTAGTTGTTTTGCGAGCTACTTTTTTCTCTTGTACTTCAGCAACTGCTTCTTGCGCTTCTTCAACGATATCTTCTACTGTTGCTTTAGTTTCTTCTAAAGCTTCGGCAATGTCTTCTTTTACTTCTTCGACGGCTTCTTCAATCTTTTCGGCTGCTTCAATAACAGCTTCGGTGATCTTCTCAGAAACGTCAGCGACTTTTGATTGAGCAGCGGCTCTCGCCATTGCCATCTTTATTCTTAATCTTTTCTTCTTGATTCCCATTTTATTTCTCCATGGTTTTTTTCTTAAGTTGCGGCTACAAGTCCTTGTACATACCATCTTTCTCCATCACAAAGCGCATCAATAAAAGAACCGCTAGCACTGCCGACTGGGATTGTTATCCCTGTCTCGGCCTCATATGATCTGGCTGTTGTTTCGCTCCCGTCATCGGAAAAAACAATCCCGCTCATAGATGAGAAAGATAGAGTTACAGCCCCTGCATTTTCATTCTTTAATATGATCTTAAAGTATGCTCCATTATCTAAGAATGGTAAACTAACTGTCAATGCTTCTTGGGCGTCAACAAACAAGGCCTCGCCCGTCATTTTAGAATTTAAATTGATGCTTTTAGAGATTTGACGAGTTACGTATCTCGCTCCATTATATGGTGTTCTAGAAATTTTAGCCATTATTTTGTTTCCTTTTGTTATTAAATAGTTTGCTTTTCAGAAGGTGGAATGGTTATTTTTTCATAGCTAACCATTCCAATCCTCTAACACCTTCTTAAGGCACAGTGTAACTCGCAGCATACGGATTGGCCGTTTGTGCATCGCTATAAATAGTCGCTACCTGAGCTGTGTCGAAGTCGCCAAGCAAAACCTCTACGTCTCCATTGATGTCAAAGTTTGAACCAGTGGTTAAGACCCCAATCCGTCCGTTATTTACACAAAATGACCCGTTGGCTCCATAATTCGCAGTGCTAATTTCACCCCCGTTCATGAATGTTTTTGTTGACACTGAACCATCTGGGAGTAGCTTTACTGTTATAAGAAAGTGAACCATTTCGCCACTTGCTATTTCTGTCAACGTTGCTGAATCGCTTGTCAGTCGCATTCCATACCAGCTGTTGTTGGACGTTAATCTCTCTAGAGTCGCATCAATTTCCGTTCGGATTACTGTTAGGTTGCTGAGAGCTCCCACTTTTATTCCAAAGGTGTCACTATTGTTCGACTCCCATGAATTGGCACCGTAAAACAATTGAAGAATGGTTTGGTTGGAAGTAATAGCAGTGTCTTTGCATTTAACCCAGAATGAATAAGCTTTTCCTGGCCAACCTTGTGTGGTTTCCCATCTAAAGTTCACATCTTTGATGTCAATGTTTATTCCTGAATAGTTACCATCCCCATCGGGTGCAATTGATGTAGAATCTATTAAGTCACTAGTGAATAGGGTTGAGTGCTTGATGTATTGCCCTGTCGAGTAGAGATCGGTAGTTGCTTGAGCTGAAGCGTTCTGAATAGTTCCTACTCCACGGCCTGCATCGTGCAACCACTTTACTTGCTCAAATGTTAGTTTTGTTCCATTTAAAATTTCAATTGAGTCTAGGCTAAAGGCGTGTGCATCAGAGCCCAAGAGGAAGTCTCCAAAATTAGCATTTGTTTCGAGTGATGCTCCACCATTTATAGAAGAATTGTGCCTGACATAATTGCTTTCAAAAGCACCATCAACGACGATATAGTCATAAGTCCCTTTTGCGAGAAAACTTGTTTGAAATTTGCTTCTAGAGACAAAGATGTGGTGCCACTCTCCGTCTAGAACGTCTATCCCTAAAGAACTAGACAGTTCATTATATTGTTCAAAGGTTGGTATCTGATTGCTTCTCGCAGCAGTCACTACTGAGTGGTTATCGTTATTGTATCGATCATAGATCAAAATGCTAAATGGAAAGCTGTTGCCATTATTTGAACTTATCAATGTCAATGTTTGTGGAGGTGTTGCGGCTCCGCCATCCCACCTAAACCAAAGAGAGAATGACACACAATCATTGACAATTGTTGAAGTCCATTCTTTAAATGCAAAATAATTTTCTATAGTTGCTGTTTCTGAGGTTGTGTTGGAAGCACTGCTTACGAAAACTCCTTCGTTGTCAATCGATAAGTGACTCAAGCCTTCCACATTAGCAGACTCTTCAATCCAATCTTGAACTTGGAATGTTGGCAACGGAGTTAGTGATGTTTGCATATCTGACAACAACTGAGCATCAGTAGCAGAATCGGTCAGCCCGTAAAAAACTTTGAAAAATGGAAAAATGGCTGAGGTAGAAAGCCTAGGGGTTAAAATAGCCCAACTCGACGAGGTCAAAGCTCCTAGATAAAGGTATGCCTTGGCCGCCTGTGTAAAATTCGGCACACTAGGATCAGTGTCATATCCGGTCTGCTCAGAATCGAAGTTTGTTGAAAGTGGGTAGTTTAGAACATCAAACTCCATTTTTGGAGTTTGAACATCGTTCAAGAAAACTTGTATTGTGTTATATCCTCTATAGTCACTTAGGGTGCTTTTT
>Ga0315331_10001392_pt1 | contig 18084 bp, 12 predicted proteins | sample M160m34915metaG_FD_203456 | JGI IMG/M metagenome (GOLD analysis project Ga0315331, IMG submission 203456) | Ammonia-oxidizing marine archaeal communities from Monterey Bay, California, United States - M1 60m 34915 | ecosystem: Environmental > Aquatic > Marine > Intertidal zone | place: USA...
CCTTCATTCATCTGAGCCATCATTGTCTGTGCGGCTGATTTAAGGACAGGTAGATCAATGCCGGCCCGTTCCGCAATGGAGAGACCAAAGTTCGCGTCCTTGAGCATGTTTTTGAGTGAGAAATGAGGTTCATAATTCCCGTCCAGCATCGTAGGAAGCTTCATGTTGGACAGACCAGAAGCGCATGCATTCACCTTCATGGCCTCAGGCATCTTATCGAGATCCACACCGCCATTTTCGCAGACACTCAGGGCTTCTGCGAGGATTGCGACAGTAGTCGCGGAAATCATGTTTGTGGCAATTTTAAGGACCGTTGCCGCACCTGCCTGACCCAGATAAGTGATGGAGTTTGAACTTGATTCGAGTAATGGTCGGACCCTTTCCAATACGTTCTGGTCTCCTCCAACATAATAGTTGAGCAGTCCACCGGCCGCTGCATCGCGACTGCCGGTGAAAGGGCAGTCCAGAAATGAAGCACCTAAGGATAGAATTTTTGCATTAGCTTCCTCAGTGTGCTGAGGTGAAACCGTCGCATGATTAATGATGATATGTTCCTCACTGAGTTCGGGCCCCATAGTTTCAATGACCTGGAGAAGTGCTTCCCCGTCACGCACGAATATTTGAATGTGGTTGCTTTTCTGGGCAACTTTTAGCGGTGATTCGAGAGCATTCTGATCCTGGCCCGGGGTCCTGTTCCAAGCATTGACCTGCCACCCTTTTTCCTTAAGGGTCGTTGCGATTCGACTGCCAATGATTCCAAGGCCAATAACACCTACGCTGGCCCCTTTCTCAGTAGACATATTATTAATCGCCTAATAGAAGATCATTCCTCTGTTTCACGAGATGAACACGAAACAGATTATAATCTGGCTGATTACAGATTACTTCTTTGAGCTTTTGGGCTTCTTGGTTGTTCCGGTTTTTGGCTCAATGAGCTTAGTTTCACCAGTCGCCTTGCCGGTCTTTGGATCGACAGGAGTGACTTTGATCTTACCGCCCTTTTCTTTTGGAAATTCTACGGCTACCGGAGGAGTAGTGGCAGTGATTGGTTTGCGAGGTTTGGATCCAGAAGGACTCGTTGAACCGACCTTTTTGCCTGGTCTGATTGCTGGGATCCTTGATGGAGCAGCAGTAATTTCAACTAGTTCCATTTCAAAGATCAGAGTGGAATTTGGTCCGATAGGTGCACGCCTTCCCATTTCACCGTATGCAAGGTCAGAAGGAATGAATAGCCTCCACTTTGATCCTACTGGCATGATCTGAAGTGCCTCGGTCCAGCCCTTGATTACGCCTCGAACACTGAACTGACGAGGAGTTGTGCCGGTAGTCTGATCAAATACTGTGCCATCGATCAGAGTTCCCTTGTACCGAGCTTTGATTCTATCGGTTTGCTTTGGTATTGCGCCGTCAGCAGCTTTAAGTATTTCATACTGGAGGCCGCTCGGTAGAGTCTTAACGCCTTTCTTCTCGCCATTAGCGAGGAGGAATTTTTTACCGTCCGCCTTGTTCTTGGCAGATAGCTCATCCCATTCTTTCATGGTCTTAAGGCCGAACGCCTTCAACTGTGATTTTTTCTGGGAAAGTTCGGACCGATCCTTACTGAAAGCTTGGAGGATCCTGTTCTTATCATCATCTGAAAAATCTATTTTCTTTCCGGCAATAGCGGCCTTGAAACCTTCAACGAAACGTTCCACTTCGATTGCAAGTTCGGCGTTTTTCATATTGGAGCCGATATCAGCACCGATAAGATAACTGACAATCTTCATGTCCTTATGCTCGGTGGTTTCCTTTGGCTTGGCAGGAGCTGCTTCTTTTTTGGCCGTGGCCTTAGGGGTCTTTGCTTTGTCAGCCTGACCTGATGCAGATACAGCTAATGCAAATCCTATGGTTAATGGGACTAGTAAACGTTTCATGGTTGAGGTTGTGATAAGGTTTTTAATTAAGGGGTCGATACTTTAAGCCGATTAATGCAGAGAATCAACTATACTTACTGCAATCGAAATGCATTGAATTTGCGATTCAGCTAAGATTTCTTTAGTAATTTATAATTTGAGTGAATTTTTGTCGTTAAATTTCGTGTTATACTGGTAACAGACCAATTCGTTGATTAAATAATCTGGATGTTGATGAAAATGTTTCGGTCAGTTTGTTTGATCTTATTTGTAAGTATCCAGGCCCTTATTGCTGAAATCCCTAAAGCCAATGAGCCTGACCAGAGGGTTCAGGCAGAAGGAAAGGGATGGAGGCTCGAGAAAGCAGTTATTAAAGATACTGAACGTCCTCGAATCTTATTGATAGGAGATTCAATTCTGAATGGTTATGCTCGCCATGTAATCAAAAAACTCAGCGGTAAAGCGTATGTGGATATCTGGGTGAATCCTTACCATCAGTCGCAAGGTCTGAACAAAATATTGACCCTTGTCCTATCTGAGGGCCCTTATGATTTAGTGCATTTTAATGTCGGATTGCATGGATGGCAGGAAGGAAGAATAAAGAAGGGCACGTTCGTTCCTCTAACAAAAGATTATGTCAAAGTCATCAAATCAAAACTTCCGAAAGCAAAGTTGATATGGGCAAATACAACCCCTGTTACCGTGAAGAATAATGTTAAGGAACTGGATCCAGAAATTAATCCGACCATTATTGAGCATAACAAAATGGTAGATTCCATCATGAAAGAAATGGGTGTCCCAATGAACGACTTTTATTCCATTCTAAATAAGAATAGGAATCTGGCAAAGGGTGATCGGTTCCATTGGACAGGCCCTGCCTATTCTCTATTGGGAGAAATGGTGGTCAAATCTGCCGAGCGTGAAATTCTATTCAGACCTTAACATTTCTTAACATATTAATTAGGAGTGGAACGGATCTCTTTTTTCTAGGAGGGTTTGAGTTCTATTGTAGTAATTAAAGAAACTTGCGTTGATGACAGAGAAGACGAGCTGGGATAAGGAAAGGAAAGCGATGCAGGATATGCATTGTGAATTGACTGGGGGTGATCTAGGTGCCTGTAATTATAGGATGTATGAGCCCGTATCAGGGGCTGGCACTTTGAGTCCTGAGGGCATTGATAAATTCACTGATTATAAAGGTAAATGGGAAAAAGCTTACTATTTTGTCGAGTCTAACGAAGATAGAATGCTTTCCGCTTGCTGGAATAATCTGCCAGAATTGTCACCTTTAAGAATCTCTGGAACGGATCAGTTTTATATGATGTGGACCCGACAAACAAGAAACAGAAGAGCCCTTGCTGCGATCGATGTTAGCTGTGAAATAATACATTCTATTATATTGGCCGATCATTTTACTGAGACAGGTTTTGAGCCTAAAAGTGAAAGGTTTGCCGTTTATAAGGAGCATGTCGCTTGGCTCATGAGTGGAGTCGAACCTCATTACATAGAGAATTGGTCTAGGGACTACATTAAGTGCAAAAATAATGCGAGAAATCCTGATCAGATTTTGTTGGAAATTATTTCGGTCCATGATGTTCTCAGTGCAAACTGCATTGATGATGACTGTAGCCAAATCCCAGACGCAACAAGCATAAGGAATTACATTTGTGATCAAAATAATCAAAGATCAGATGACCCTCGGCTCATAAGTGATGCGCTCTGGGAAGAGAAAATGAGAACAGCATCCATGTTTATTCCTCTTATCTTTTAGATTGTTGATGTCGTTGAGCATTATTCTTTAAGGAGAAGACTTAATGGTTTGGCGTTGAATTATTATTAGTTATTGCTTCAGAGTTCTGTAATGCTTTTATAAAAATAGTCATGAGATCGCCATTCATCTTAACCAAAGCAATTTTTTTGCTACTCTTTGTTCTTGCTCTAATGCCTGTCCGGTCTGAAGAGCCAATGAATGTGCTGGTCATACAGACCGATGAGCATAATTTTAGAACGTTGGGCTGTTACCGTGATCTGATGCCGGACGATCAGGCATTTGTATGGGGAAAGGGAGTAAAAGTTGACACGCCGAACATTGATTGGATAGCCAAGGATGGGGCCATTTGTGACCGTTACTATGCGACTTCACCTGTGTGCACCCCTTCACGGGCTGCGTTAATTTCTGGACTCTATCCTCAGAACGCAGGAGCAATTAATAATAATATTCCACTCAATGATGGCGTAAATACTTTCGCTCATGTTCTGAAAGATAGTGGCTATGTGACCGGCTACGCGGGTAAATGGCATTTGGCTGGATCTGCTAAACCGGGCTGGAAACCCAAGAAAAATTTTGGTTTTACGGATAACCGTTTCATGTTTAACCGTGGGCACTGGAAAAAATTGGAGATTGGGCCTAAGGGACCGCGCATTGGAGCAGTCAAGGATGGCAAACCAACTTATTCTCTAGCCGGAGCCGATCAGAAGACATTCACTACGGATTTTCTATTTGATCGAACAATTGATTTTATTCGAACTAACAAGAATAAGCCATTTTGTTATATGGTTGCTATTCCTGATCCTCACGGACCGAACACGGTAAGAGCTCCTTATGATACCATGTTTGATCCGGCAACTTTTAGTCAACCGGCAAGTGCACTTGCAAAGGGCAAAGACCTTCCATCATTCCAACGGGTTATGAAGGACCGGTTCAATGCACGGCAGATGGCGCTTTATTTTGGCATGGTCAAGTGCATTGATGATAATGTAGGACGTATTCTGAAAGCGCTCCGCGAAGAAAATATTCTGGACAGGACACTGATTATCTTTACATCCGATCATGGGGACATGTGTGGTGAGTTAGGGCGACACAATAAGGGGATACCTTGCGAAGGATCGGCAAGGATTCCATTCTTGATCCGTGCCCCTGGTCTGATTGAGCCAGGGACTGTAGTTCGAGAGTCTCTCGGAACCGTCGATTTTAAACCGACTCTTCTTGGCCTTCTCGGAGTTGATTCGGAAGAGACTGTCGAGGGTCGGAACGCTACTACTCTTCTTAGGACCGGCAAGGCTCCGGACAGTTGGGAAGACGTGACTTTTGTAAGGATAGGTAATGCAGAAAATAAAGGGAAGGCATGGTTTGGGGCCTTCAGCAGGAAATATAAACTAATCCTTTCAGGGTCTGACCGGGCTGGATTTTTTGATCTGGAGAATGATCCGAACGAACTTCGTAATAGCATTGCTTTGCCTGAACACCGTGAAAAAATACGTTCCCTTGCGAGGGCATTAAAAAAATATGGAAAAAAGCATAAGGACCCCCTGATGGAGTTAAATGCAATTCGATCTGACCTGAAATGGGCCATTGAAGGGACCGGTCCTTATGGGCCGGCCCCTCGGTAATTATTTGCTGACCACTTCTATCGAGCCCCAGTATCCAAATTCGTTGCGCCAGTCATTGGCCTTGTTTTCAAGCACAAGAGGAATTTTTTTGCCAGCATACTCACTTAGATCCAAGTCAAATTCCAGCCACTGCTCCTTCACCTCTGAGTTTCCAACGATCTTGTCATAGATAACTTCATTCCCCGCTCTCACTCGTAATTGCCAGTCTCCATGGGCATGGTAACTCGCCTTGACCTTGAGGACGGTTTTTTTACCACTGGGAACTACCAGATCTCGATAAATTTCACAGGGCACTTCCTTGTCTTTCGGGTGAGTTTGAACCGCAATTTCATTACGGAAACTCTTGATGGGTCTGACGCCTCCCTCTCCCACATTACGGACCTTAAATCCAGGAGCGATTTTCTGTATGTGCTTTTGCCATGAGGGGTCAGGTCCTGATTTCTTCGTAGATTTTTTCACAGCCATTCTGCGCGGAACAAGTTCCTGCAATAATGGAATCTTTCCGGAAACAGCAACAGTTAAAGCTTTTGCTGAATTCTCAGGAACCATTGGCTCGATTGCATACCATAGCATTCTTGGAATGTTATGATCATTGGCATCGTTTTCATGTTTTACCAATTCAGTGAGAATTGGCCAACGCTGATCAAATTCCATTCGTTGTGTAGCTGCCGCAAGATAGACTCGAACTACGGGAGATGGATCTTTAGTGGCCATTGAAGTGAACATTTTACGCGCTTGGGCCGAAGAATTTTGATCTTCACATAGTAACTGAATTGCCCAAGCCCTCACATATTCGTCATCGTGCTTCAAGAGGCTCTCCATGTTGGCCTCACTAAGTAGACCAGTGACATGAGCGGCCCATAAGGCTCTGAGTCTTTTCCCTGATGTTTTGGCGCTACTCATTAATTTTTCCAGACTTTTGCCGACGACTTCTTTATCCAAATTACCTTGAGAAGCTCTGTGGTGTAGAATGACTCGGGCATGCCTCACGTACCAGTCATTGGGATGGTTTTGCATCTCGGCAAGTTCGAGGTCAGAGAGTTTAGAGAGGTTTGGACGCTTTATCTTCTTAGCATTTTCAGGCATTATCCGATAGACCCTTCCGCTATTTGGAAAATTAATAGCGTTGCCGCATACGTCCGTATCATGCCAATCGAGGATGTAGACGCCGCCATCTGGACCAATTTCGACACTGAATCCTACCCAGGCGAGATCGTTAACCGGAAGGAAATCCGAGCCATGTTTACCAACGTATCCTGAACCTTTCTTTTCCATAAAATCGACAAGGACTTCATGTTGATGAATGTTGCACATGAATAATTGATCCCTATAAGAAGCAGGAAAAGTATCTGCCAAGTAGAACCTTGCTCCTCCATGCGCAGACAAGTGGCGATGATCCCTGATCGTTTCAATTGGTTTGTATACGTAAGGATTCTTATGTGGTTTGCTTTGTTTTGTGAAGTATCCCCCCTGAATAACATGGAAGAGGTGAGGTATAACACAACACGTTGCGAAGCCCTGACCCACATCATTGAAATCAAATCCCCAAGGGTTGGACAGGCCATGAGCAAAGACTTCAAACTGTTTTTTTACTGGGTGAAATCTCCATATTCCTCCATCAATAAAATCCCGTTCATCCTTAGCTGCTCCAGGCTTGCCGACGTATGATTGGGTAAAGACACCATGACAACCGTATAGCCAACCGTCCGGTCCCCAGATGAAGCTATTAAGAGTTTCGTGACGATCATTAATGCCCCACCCGTCAAGGAGTATCGCAGGCTTACTGTCTGGTTTATCATCACCATTTGCATCCGGTATGAAGATCAGATTTGGGGGTGCCCCAACGTAGATTCCTCCGAACCCAGTAGCGATTCCCGATGAAAAGGGAAGTTTGTCTGTGAAAAGTTTTTTCTTATCAAAGACTCCATCACTGTCAGTATCTTCAAGGATTTGAATTTTTGTTCCTTCACCTTTTTTGTGGGAGCGGCGATTCACATAGTTGCCGTTTTCGAGGGTCCAGAGCCGTCCCCTATCATCGAAGCAAAATGCTATTGGTTCACCAATGTCAGGTTCTGCCGCAAAGATGGATACTTCGAATCCTTTTGGTATGGACATTTTTGCCAATGCTTCCTTTGGTTTTAGGAACGGTGCATTACTTGTTTTGTGCTGTCTTTTTTGTAAAAACATTGTCAGAATGTCCGATTTTTGTGCGGAAGCAAAATTGATAAGCATTGCAATAGACAGCAATGTGATTAGGAAGTTTTTTGTTTTCATTTAAGGTAGTTCTGTTTGTTCTTCAGTTTGCAGGTACTTTATCAGTGCGAAGAAATCTTCTGTAGGAATTGTTTCCAGTATCCCTTCTGGCATCATTGATAATGGCAACTTCTGTCGTTCATTAATATTTTCTTTAGCTATTATTTCTTTTCCGGAAACTGTTTTCAATACAACTTTCTGAGAGTCTTCTTCCCCAATTGTTCCTGCTAATACTCGGCCATTTTTTGTTTTTAATACTATCATTTTATATCCGTCGGGGACATCAAAATTCGGATCTACGATATTAAGGAGGATATATTCCCTGTTTGCTCTGTTTGATCCTGTCAGATCGGGACCAAGTATGCCGCCTTTGTTATACATTTGATGGCAGGTACCACAAACGGCCGAAAAGACAATCCTTCCCCGCGCAGGATCTGCTTTTGAGGCTTCGGGGCCATCAAGTAATTTAGAATATTTAAGTATGAGTTCTTTCTTGTTAGTGTTCTGTACTTGAACTTTGCCATAAGCTTTGTCGAATCGTTCACCGAGCAGGGAATGCAGTGCCCTAGCAGTATAGGCAGGAACTTCCTCTGGGAGGATTTTCTTTTTTTCGATGGCTCTAAGAAGAATCTCAGATGATTCTTTTTTAGTGGCTAAAGTTTCAATCACAGCACGCTTGGCCAGTGTATCAAAATTTGGGTATTGCTTGATTAGGTAATTAGCATCCGCATTTACGATCTTTCCGAATGCCCGGATTGCATCCATTCTCATTTCAGGCTCATCAAGAAGAGATTGTATTAGCTTTTCTAGTTCTGGTTGCTTTTGATTGATGAGTGCTTTTAATGTGGATCTACGCTCATTAATTTTTGCTTTTCGGTTTTTTACTAAGGACAGAGCACTTTGAGTGGCACCTGCATCACCGAAGATTTGTCCAATTTCACGAGCCAGTGCTCTATGTTCAGGATCGGTACTTTTCTTTAATTCGGCACTTAGCTCGCTCCAGCCCTCGGGCGCATTAACATCCACCTGCCCTTCGAGTCCCTTTATCATGCCCTTAAGTAGCGCGGTCCTCAGTGCAGGGCTGTCAGAAGCTTGTGCTGTTTTAATCAGCAGAGCAATGGAATCATCATCGGCAAATAATTTTCCGATAAAAATAAAACCGAATAAAATTATTCGAACGCTATGCATTCGATTTGATGATTTCCTTTACTTGCTCCATGCATTCCATTCCTTAATAATTTCCTCATTTGAGTGCTCACCCTCATAAATTATAAAACGATGCAGGAAGGATTTTGTCTTACCCTTTTCAATGTTCCAGCTGCCTAAGCGTGCCCTAGCAGGCCCGACTCCGAATTGCCCGTCGATTCGCCACAAGTTTGGGAACCCGTCATTTTCTGGATGATCAAAAATAGCTATGTGGCCTTCTTTGGTGAGACCCTTAATCTCCATTCCAAGATCGATCCATTTTGCACGTTTGCCTTCACCTTTTTGATTCATGTCTCCTTCTGAATTAATGACTCCGGCTTTTATTCCCCTTTTCCATGGCATGCGTAAAAAGAGCCCACCATAATTATATTTTGCGATGGTGATGTTTTCATGAGCTAGCCCTGTCCATTTCAGATCCATGACTATTTTCCCATCTTTGCTGATTGCGATTTCCCATGCTTGAGTCTCTGTGATTAAGGGTTGCCCATCTTTATCCAGCATCGAATATTCTGTTTGCCAACCGATCTTTCCCTTATCATTTTTGAGGACTTGCAAGGACTTGCGCTGCCAATAGTCTCCTCGAGGATTGTGAAAGTAGTCTCTTCCATTGACTCTGGTAAAGCCCCAGTAAAGTCCGGTCTGATGCTTGTGATGTCCGGGACTGTATTGAGTTAACTCACCTTTGCCATTAGGGGATTTGATAGGGTGCATGTAAGGACGGAAATCGGCCTTTGCATTTTGAGTGACAATTGGATCAGAGATCCCGTCTTGATATATGCGGATCGTTCCGGCTTCTTTGTCATGAATGACCTTGAGAGCATCTTTGGCTTGAGTTGTTCCATTAATCATTAAGCAAAGAGCAATGAAAAGTGTCATAGTTACTTTGTTTTTCGGGGCATTCATTAGTGGAATTTATTATCTAATTTAATAGTTTTTGCTGGCAAGCTTAGTGTAAAGAGGAGCTTAATTGCCTACTATTTTATTAGTAAAGTATGATTTCACTTAAAAAATTAAGGAAATTAAGTAATATTTTATTTTTATTGGAGGTTTGAATAAGTAATCTTCAAGCATAATTTAGCATTAGGATGATGATATTTCCCCAATCTTATTTGTTTCGTTTCCCAATAATGATTTTGGGAGCGTTCTTTGTTTCACAGTCCTTTCTTTTCTCTGAAGTAAAAACGAATGAGATTAATGAGACGACTAAAAACTTTTGGTCTAACCGACCACTTAAGACGCCGGACGTTCCCAAAGTAAAAAATGCTGAATGGCAAAAGAATCCTATTGATGCTTTTATTCTTTCTAAGCTTACCGATAATGGGCTGAGCCCTAATCCGCCAGCTTCCAGAGACGAGCTTGCTCGCCGAGCTTACTTGAACATTACGGGATTGGCTCCCACTCCTGAGCAAGTAGCTAATTTTGTAGCTGATAAATCACCTGATGCTTGGGCGAAGTTGGTCAATCAATTATTGGATTCACCACAGTACGGAGAGAAGTGGGCTAGGCACTGGTTAGATGTAGTCAGGTACGCTGAATCGAACGGATTTGAGAGGGACTCCAATAAGCCACACATCTGGCGTTATAGAGATTGGGTCATTGATGCCTATAACAATGATAAGCCATACGACAGATTTATTATGGAGCAGCTTGCCGGCGATGAATTGGATGACCTGGACCATGAATCAATGATAGCCACTGGATTCTTCCGACTTATGCAGTGGGACGATGAGCCAGTGGATAGATTGCAGCACAGGTACGATGTGTTGGATGATATAGTCAGGGTCACTTCGGAAGGATTTCTTGGAATGACCCTAGGGTGTGCCCGTTGTCATGATCACAAAATTGATCCTATCAAGCAGAAGGATTATTATAGCTTTGTTGCATTTTTTAATGGTGTTACGAACAATGACAAAGGGCGTGGAGTCGTCGTTGATTTGAATCAGGTAGGTGATCCACAAAAAAGAAAAGAGCAGGAAAAAATTCGCCAAGACAAATCAACTGATCTAACAAACCGCATAACTGCGATTGAAAAAATTGCTGCGAAACGATTTGCTAAATTAGATGCTAAGCTTGCCAAAGAATTAGAAAAGAACCTTACAGGATTGTCAGACAATGTTCTTGTTGCTAATCATCGTAAACGTGAGCAGCGCTGGCATTACACTACAGAAAAACCACCTGCTGATTGGTCAGCAGTTGGTTTTAGGGCTCAGGAGGCAAAATGGAAATCAGGGATAGCACCTTTCGGTGGGGCAGTTCCTAATGAAAAAGGGAAAACGCCATGGAATACAGAAAATATATGGTTGCAGACAAGTTTTCAGCTGACCGTCATTCCAAAGGCATTGAAGATGCAGGCTTACCATGATGAAGATATTGAAGTTTATCTAAATGGTCAGCAAATAGCGAAGCGCATGGGCTTTGTTGCCAAATATATCGAAATACCATTGGATCAGAAAGCGGTGACGGCCTTGCAGACGGGCAGGAACGTAGTGTCGGTTCATGTTAAGAATAGTGGCGGAGGACAATTCTTTGATATGAGTCTTGAGGCACTTGAGGCACCTAAGGCTCCAGTTAACATTGCGGATTTGATGAGAGATAGAGGAAAAGAAGTTTTTAGTGAGGAACAGCTTAGTACCTACCTACAATTTGTTAACGATTTGAAAAAACTTAAAGCACCCAAAGCTAGCGGGCCGATGCAAGCAATGGTAGTCAAAGAATTTGGAACCAATGCAGAGCAGATGCATGTTCATTACAGAGGCAATGCCAATGTAAAGGGTGACCCTGTTGACCCTGCATTCCCACCTATTCTTGGCGGAACGAAGCCAACCATCCCTGCGCCAAAATCAGGCCAGAAAACAACAGGTCGTAGAAAAGTCCTTGCACAATGGATGACTGAGCCTTCAAACCCGCGCACTTCACGTGTCGCAGTGAATAGGGTTTGGCAAAATCATTTTGGTAAAGGCATTTCATCGAGTCCGAGTGACTTTGGATATCTCGGTGTTAAAGCCACTCACCCTGAGTTACTGGACTGGATGGCCACTGAATTTGTGAGAAGAAAATGGAGTGTCAAGGAATTGCAACGCATGATCATGTTGTCGAAGACTTACCAAATGTCATCAAGAGCACAAAAAGAAGCTCTTGCCAAGGACCCTCAGAATAACCTCGTTTGGAGATTCAATATGCGCCGGATGAGTGCGGAGGAAATTCGTGATAATATTTTAGCAGTCGCGGGCCAATTGAATCTCAAGATGGGGGGTGAAAGTTTTTACTCTAAACTGGACGAAGCTGTCTTAGCCACATCATCAACGAAGGGTGGCAAGTGGGGTAATTCTCCATTAGAAGAACAGAACCGCAGAGCAGTATACATTAAGATTAAACGTTCACTAAAGGATCCGATGCTGACAGGATTTGATTTTGCTGACACTGATGCACCTTGCCCGCAAAGGTTCACAACTACTGTAGCAACGCAGGCATTAAATATGATTAACAGTAACTTTGTTAATGAAAAGGCTGCTATTTTTGCAAAGCGCTTAGAAGAGGAAGTCAATGGAGACATGAGTGCTCGTATAACGAGAGGGCTAGAGATTGTTACATCTAAACCGGCTAATCCAAAGTCTGTAGAAATTGCACAACAAATGATTAAAACTCTTAAAGATGAACATGGCTTGGATGATCAGAATGCACTCCAGAGATTTTGCCTAGTGGCGCTGAACATGAATGAGTTTATATTTGTTGATTAAGAACCGCTATAATAATAGATAATTTATATCCCATAAAAGAAAGAACAGACCATGAAATTACCACGTAATACATTCTGCGGACAAACTCATCGCCGTGAATTCATGCACACTGTTGGCGGAGGCTTCACATCAATGGCTCTAACAGGAATGCTTGCCAATGATGGATTTTTCAAAGGATCGGCAAACGCAGCTGGAGGAAATCCTCTTTATCCTAAGCCTCAGATGATGCCAGCAAAGGCAAAATCAGTCATATTTCTTTTTATGTATGGTGGGCCTAGTCACATGGACACTTTTGATCATAAGCCAAAACTCTACCCCTTGGATGGACAAACAATTGATGTGAAGACCCATGGGCGAGGGGGCAAAAAGAACAAGGGCCGTGTAGTTGGTCCAAAGTGGTCCTTCAAACCTTACGGACAGTGTGGGAAGATGGTTTCAGAACTTTTTCCTCATGTTGGGACCTGCGTTGATGATATGGCTTTTGTTCATTCAATGACTGCCGATTCACCAATTCATGGATCTGCCATGCTCATGATGAATAGTGGATCTTTGATTAGTGGTAAACCCTCACTAGGATCTTGGGTCAATTACGGGCTCGGGTCTGTGAATCAGAATTTGCCAGGCTATGTAGTGATGCTCGATCACACTGGAGGGCCTATTTCCGGTGCAAAGAATTGGACTTCTGGATACATGCCGGCTTCGTACCAAGGTACAGTGTTCCGTCCTACCGGAGACCCGATTCTCAATCTTAAACATTCCAAAGGAATGGATGCGATTGAGCAGAGGAAAGTTATTACATCTTTAAATCAATTGAATTCTCAACACCTCTCTGGTCGGGAAGATAATTCAGATCTTAGTGCTCGTATTGCCAGTTATGAGCTTGCTTACAACATGCAATCCACTGCTCCAGAGGCCATAGATGTGAATTCTGAACCGCAACATGTGAAAGATTTGTATGGTCTTGATGGTTCGAGGACTGACGATTTTGCACGTAAGTGCATTTTATCCAGAAGGTTAGTAGAACGTGGCGTTAGATTCATACAGGTATATTCTGGAGGGGCTCATAATGATTCTAACTGGGACGCGCATGGTGACCTTAAAAAGAATCATGATTATCATTGCGGCCGAACAGATAAACCCATTGCTGGCCTACTAAAAGATTTGAAGCAGAGGGGTCTTTTAGAAGAGACATTAGTGGTTTGGGGTGGTGAATTCGGACGTCAACCGACTGCTGAATATGCAAAGGGAACAGGTCGAGACCATAACAGTTATGGTTTTACTATGTGGATGGCAGGTGGAGGTATTAAGGGCGGTGTTAGTGTAGGAACTACTGATGAGTTAGGGAGTAAGGCAGTTGAGAATCCTTACCATGTGAGAAACCTTCATGCCACAGTTCTTAATCTGATGGGGCTTGATCAAAATAATTTGAGCTATTTCTATAATGGTCTGGACCAGAAGCTTGTTGGTGTTGAAGGCGCCGAGCCAATTTATCAGGCCATGGCCTAAAGGATGCTATTTGATAGCAGTGACTGAGGTGTGAGTTTTCCAAGCCCTGAAACTGCTGGTATCAGCAATAGAAAACGTTATCTAGTAGGGGTATCCGGGGGGTGCGATTCAGTTGCATTGTTGCATTGGCTCAAGTTCGATCTCCGATGCAGAGATATTATTGTATGTCATCTCAATCATTCATTGAGGGCTAGGGATTCAGGTTCAGATGCAAGATTTGTTCGAAATCTTGCCCGGAGTTACGATTTTGAATTTGAATGTGAAAAGAAAGACGTGCGTAAACTTTCTGAGCAGAGAAAGTCTTCAATTGAAGTCACTGCCAGAGACGAGAGGTTGGATTTTTTTGCGCGAGTATCTAAGAAATGGCGTTGCAAGCGTGTGATATTAGCGCACCATGCAGATGATCATGTTGAGACTGTACTGATGAATTTGTTTCGTGGATCAGGGAAATTGACTGGTATACGAAGCAAATCGAAGATTGTATCGAATGGATTGAGCATCGAGCTATTGAGGCCACTATTGTCTGTTTGGCGTAGTGATATTGATGCTTATGTAAAAGCGAACAGTATTCGTTATCGAGAAGATGCAAGCAATCATAGTAATCAATTTTTGCGCAACCGGGTACGGAACACACTCATTCCTAGTCTCAGAAAAATATTCCAACGCGATGTAACGAAGGCAGTTGCACGAGCTGCTGAAGTGTCTATGCGTGAATCGGATATGATTGAAGAGATTATCTTATCTTCGGAATTTTCTTGGATTAATAAAAATGAACTGCCTTTACTAAAACTCAATCAACTAAATAGTGCGTTACAGGCACGAGCCATATTGTATTGGTTGAGAAAGGCAAATTTGCCAGGAGTAGGGTTTGCAGAAGTGGAATTGGTCAGGTCTTTAATTAAAGACAAATCAACTGCTAAGATTAATCTTCCAGGAGGCAACTATGTGAGACGTAGGAATAAGGTAATTTTTATAGATTGATTCCTATTTTTCTGGCCAATTCAAATGCTGACGAAGGAACTCAAATGTTTCTTTTCCGTTAATTGTATGCGGGCCAACGAACCACTCAATTTTCGTTTTATTGCCGATACCAAGCTTTGCAGAATAAAGATTTCTGACTTTCGCAAATTCGTAAGCTACGGTCTCGTCCGGGGCAACGCCATCAAAGTGTCCCCGCTCGACCATAAATGGTCGAGGAGCAATGAGTGCAGCCATCTCTGCATAATTAAAGGTGCTACCTAAATCCCATTCGAATATTTCATATTCACCGGTCCACACGTAACTGTATCTGGATCTGGTTGATGCATTTTTCCAGACCCACTCATTGAAGTCAGCGGAACATATTGAGAGACAATAATTTGAAACTAGGGGAGGAATTCGCATGGCGGATTTCCCTCCGTATGAGAGACCGTAAAAACCAATCCGTTCCTTGTCTACGAATTCGAGTGAACCTAGCCAGTCAGTGATTTGTTGATGCTGCGGCACCATCAAGGAAAAGAGTGTTTTCCCTATTGCGTTGGCTTTGAATTGAAGGGCTCGAAACCTGTCCTGAAAAATGTATATATTTTGTGGTGCAAAAGTCACAAAACCGAGCTTGGCGAGTTCAGTAGTAAAAGCCTTATAGTAATGATGATCCTTTTCTCCTATCGTGGATTGGGGACGGCCTTCTAGCCCGTGCTGACAAACTACAACGGGTCTCTTTTCTCCTTTCTCAATGTCTTTTGGAATGACAAGGATGCCATAAGCGAAGAGTCCCGTATCACCTCCAAAAACATCTAATACTACTTCGTATGTAAGAACTTTTTCAGTCTCACTGATTAGTCTGGTCCTTGGATTTGCTGGAACAAGCGCATCATCAAATTCACCAATTACCTCAGATGCAAATTTTTTTCTATAGGGCTCGATACTGGCCCGAAACTTCTCCATTGATGAAGTATCTAGTTTCGAAAAATAACGTTTTCTGGTTTCTGCGCTCTGAGCCAATAGTTGTTGGTTGTGCTGATCAATTTCATTGAAGGATCGGTCCTGAACGTTGCCAAGTTCTTTTAACGGAAGCGAAATTGCTTTATGTATTTTTACATTCTTACCCATGTAAGTGCTTATGTCTCCTGGACTAAGGCCTGCCCTTTTTATTTCCGATAGTACCTGATCCGGACTAAAACTTGGGACCTTTCCAGGTTTACCTCCGGTCCCTCTAGGAACGATAATTTCAGGAGCCTGTGAAGGATCGATGACTAGGACTCTAGGATGAATGAGCTTAGCAATTTCAGCATCTCCGAAGTTATTGAGCAGGCCAAATATGTTTCGATAAGCTGGCTCATCCCATACCCTTTTCCTCTTGCCGTAGTGTCCAATGACCCACGCACGCTCAATTCGCTCATCAACCGCTGCAGCATAAAAAGCGATGAGAGCACCTTCGCCATCCCCAGCCACCCCAATACCTTTATTAGTATCATCCAAAGCATCGATGATCGCTGATACTTTTTGAATTTCGTAGCCGATCAAATGTCTACCAAGTTCAAAAGCGGATCGGTAGAGGAACTCACGATTGCTAATTTTCCTGTGTTTTGCCTGGCGATCAATAAGCACCGGAACAAAGACACGGTGTCCGTTCGCCGCGAGCGTTTGTGGCCTTGTTGAGTTTGCAAAACTTTCAGGGTCTGGGATATAAATAGTTGTGAATTCAGCTTCTTCAGGTTCGATCAATAGTCCTTCTACTGAAACGCCTCCAAAGGCTTGTAATCGAAAATTTCGAATAGAGTATTCTGGACCCTTATGAATAATTCTACCTGTGAGGATTTCAGAATCGTTCACTCTTTCATCACGAATTCCGATAATATGTTTTAATTGTTTGCGGCTTTCTTCAGGCGAATCAATATTATTTTGCAGCTCGGTTTTTGCGTTCCTTTTTAGAACGGCCTGATCAATTTTTTCCAACAGGAATGCATCTGCAGTATCGACTAGCTTTGAAGCAATATCGCCTTCCCAGAGAAGTGGATTAGTGCCTTTGAGAGGATTTGCCTGACAAGTTAAAGTGTTTATCAGGATAAAGCTGATCGGAATTAATAAATTAAAGGATGTGTTAATTAGATAATGCGAGGCCCGTAACATTTTTTTATATTATTGAAAATTAGAACATTATGGAAAGAACTTTGATTCCATTTTTTTATGTTCAATTTTTCTATCTTCCGCTGTCCGTCAATAATTCATAGAGGCAGGCAATAGATTCGAAGATTGTACTTTTAACCCCTGCACTAGATTTCATCCATTTTTCAGCATCATAAGCCACTGGCGGCAAAGCAATGATTCCTATCTGGTCTTTCTTTCCAAATACTTTTTTAACTGTGATCCAGCTCCGGCGCGCATGGACGTTTAATGTGATGAGGTCGAATGGTTCTGAGCTGAGGCCACTTTGTTTGAATTCATTTTTTAAGTTTACTGCTGCACTGAAGGTTCGGTGCCGGAGGGGTTTGCTCGCAGGGGCCAAATGTATTTTATCTTGAGGAACACCGAGCGCCTTTAGTGTTGCGGCACCCATTTGGCTATAAGTTTTGTATTTCTCTGATATATAATAGCCCCTTTCAAGTCTGGGGCCGATTAGCCATAAGGACTCGTAATTACTATTCTCGGCATTAAAAATTTCTGCTACTTGCTCCATGGAATTGTCAGCCATCCAAGACTCTACAACTAGTATCTTGGCGTTAGGGACTTTATTCGTGACCGCAAGGAAATTGTGGGATGAGAATAAAATGAAGGAAATGCTCGTAACTATAAAAAGGATTGAAATCAGAATGAATGGCCATGTTGGCAACCATATATTTCGCTTTTTGAAGAATTTAAAACTCATTCTAACATTTATCGGATGTTAATTATTATTGAGTCCATTTTGATCAGCGGAAGGGCCATATTTTTCCAAGGGCCTAACGATGTTGGTCTCGAGTGCCCAGACTTTACTTAGGACTTCTTGCGAGAGAGGCTCCTGTTCCTCGTAACCCTGATAGATCATTTCTATTTTTGCATCAATGTTATCAATGTGATGAAGTATAATGGCTTCCGGTGTTTTAGGAAGGACCGGTGATCCGTATTCTATTTTTCCGTGA
>Ga0315331_10001393_pt1 | contig 18043 bp, 11 predicted proteins | sample M160m34915metaG_FD_203456 | JGI IMG/M metagenome (GOLD analysis project Ga0315331, IMG submission 203456) | Ammonia-oxidizing marine archaeal communities from Monterey Bay, California, United States - M1 60m 34915 | ecosystem: Environmental > Aquatic > Marine > Intertidal zone | place: USA...
TTCCACGGCGGAGCCCACACCGTTGGGAGTCGCAGGTTTGATCAGATAATTCACGGCACCGAGCCGAACTGCTTCGATCACGTCCGAAACGTCCTCATTCGCGGTCAAGACGATCGCCGGCAGACCGGGCCATCGCTGCCCTAGATGCCTGAGCAGCTCAAATCCGTCCATGGAAGGCATCCGGAGATCGGTGACGACCAGGTCGTAGGCCCCCGCCTCCAGCGCCAGCAGCGCCTCAACCCCATTGGTCACCAGACGAACCGTGAAGCCCAGCTCATCCAACAGCAGCTTGAGATACTCGCCCGACGCAGGCTCGTCTTCGGCGACCAGAATGGAATCCGACATCACACTCCCCCCCCGACCGGCTCACCCGCTGCCGTCACGCCTGGCAGCTCGAACCGCACGATCGCTCCTCCGCTCGGCGCCGATTCCAGGGACAACCGGCCCCCATGCTCCTCGATGATCCGGCGCGCCAGGAACAGACCGAAGCCACTCCCCTCGACCTTCGTCGTAAAGCCGGGTTGCAGGAGTTCATCGATGTCGATCGTCCCGAAGCCCGGTCCCTCGTCCTGGACCGCGATCGAAACGGATTGGCCGTCGGCCGCATACGCCACGCAGGCGCCTCCTTGTCCACCCATCGCCTCCACCGCGTTCCGCATCAAGATCACCAGCAACTCGAGCAGGGTCTCCTCACCCAGGGGCACGAGGAGAGAACCCTCAGCCGGACCTGCGCTCACACGCCAGACCACCCCGGGGCTCGCGGCTTCGAGTTCACGGCGAGCATGCGTGATGACCTCCGGGAGAGAGCAGCTCGGACCCACTCGAGTGTCGGCACGCGCCGCTCCGCCGCGAGCGCCCGAGTCCGGCAGCGTCCCGCTTTCCTCGAGGGTCATGCGGGCCAAGCTCTCCAGGTCATCGATGGCCGCGTGCAATCCGCGCAGAGCCGCTTTCGACCCGACCCCTCGCTCGAGCTGGGGCTCAATCAAACGCACGAAACCCCGCAGACTGTGCACGGCATTTTTGAGGCCGTGGGCGAGTCGGGCCACGCCCTCGCCCACCCTTGAAATGACGCGCTCATCCTCCAACTCACGCTGCAGCGATCCGAGTCGCTGCTCCAGCTCTTCGCCTTGGACCCGAAGGGCCACCTCCCCCACCACGCGTCGACGCGACACCGTCATGCCGAGTGCGCCAATCGCAGCCACGAATACGCTCTCGAGTAGGAGTAACCAGCCCTGCGCAAATCCGCGCAGCGCCGTCATCACGCACAGCATCAAGATGATGTTCGCGGTCACCCACAATACGCCGGCAGGCGTCATTGCGACCGACGCCACGACGATCTCCAGGATGAAGGCCACCAGAAAGGGAGACTCAGGCCCCCCGGTCAGCGTCGCCACCACGCCCCAACCCAGGACCACGACGAGCGACGACACGTGGGGAATCATTCGCTCGAAGCGGGGACGCCTTCGAAGCGACCAAAGCAACAGCAGAATGATCCCGAACGTCCCAGCGATCCAGCCGGCGAGGTTGCCCCTCTGCATGGACGGGTTCACCATCGCCGACATCGATCCGCCGAGGACGAAGACGAGGGGGCGCGCGAGGAGCGCACGGTCGAGCGTCTTGTTCATCTCTCTCGGAATTTTCCTGGAATGGAGCCCTAGACGCACGAAAGCCCCGACGCAAAGGCCGGGGCTCTCATTCGTCAGATGACGCTACCAGCGGCCACCGCCACCGCCGCCGCCGCCACCACCGCCACCACCGCCGCCGCCACCGCGGCGCTTGTCGAGCGCCTCGTTGACGCGCAACGCGCGGCCACCGTAGTCACGGCCATCCAGCTCAGCGATCGCCTTGTCGGCATCCGCCCCGTCCATCTCGACGAACCCGAACCCGCGCGAACGTCCAGTCTCTCGGTCATTTACGACCGAAGAGGACTGTACGGCGCCGTAGGTAGCAAAGAGCTCTCGCAGATCATCGTCTGTCGTGGCCCAAGGGAGATTGCCAACATAAATCTTCTTCACGAACTCACTCCGTGCCCGGTTTGGGAACCAAAATTCTCATCCCGGGCGCATGCTCGACCGCCGCTTCTTCTCATCCGCGAGGCCAAAATTATCTCCACCGACTCCAGCGTGGAGAGGGTGTTACCTGGGAGCGAAAGAACCAATCGTCAAGAATCAATCGTCGACGCGTGAAACCACACAAACAGACCGTCTCGGCCGGACCCGGCCCGTAACCTCGGCTACGGAAGACCCGGAGGGTCGATGGACATGCGCTTCTAGGCCGCTTAAGACTACTAGATCGTTTCACGACCTGACAAGCCCCGTTATCACAGAGGCTGAAAGTTCTCGCCCGCCTCATTTCCGAGCGCGGTCAAAACGTCCCGATCGCAGGAATGTGTCGACCTGGTCCGCGACGGACCGTGCATGGATGATGAAGGTGTGGCTGTAGGGAAGCACGAGGTGGTCGCGCATTCCCTCCAGGCGAGTGCTCGCCACGCTGACCGTCCCATCATGGGGCCTAGGCAGCCACAGCGGTCCCGCAGGGTTGATCCAACGATCGCCCGCGATCACGCCGAAAGGAATTGGCGGGGGGGGCAAGCCCGCGGGCAGGTCGCCAGAGCGCGTTCCCAACTGGCCTGCGAGCGGACCGAGCAGCACCTCGAGCCACCCCAGCTCTCGCAGGCGGTCGGCGATCTGACTGCCCTGATTGGGCGGAGCGATCAGCACCGCACGGCCCAGCTTGGGAGGAGAGTGTGCGGCGAGCAGCGCTCTCAAAACCAGGCCGCCCAGCGAATGCGTCACAAAATGCAGTGGCCCAGAGCCCCGGGGACAATTCATCACCGCCGGGTAGACCGTCTCGACGACGGCATCGATGCCGGCCGACCGCGTGTCATAACCCACACTGCAGACCCGATAACCCCGGGACTCCAACCGCCACTCCAAGACCTGCAGGTTTCTGGGGCTCCGCCCCAGACCGTGAAGCAGCACGACCGTCGGCTCGGCCCTCGCGGGCCAGGCCTCGCCGTTCATCAAAATCGCCAGAACCATCGCCCCGCTCAACACTCGGAGCGATCTGATCGAAAAGGGCATCCTCCTCACGCCAGCAAACGAGGACATGGCGACCCCGGCGACACCCTCACCGAACCCGCACCGAAAGGCGTTCGTCTTCGGGCGCCATGCGCGCCAGGAACGCGTCGAGGGGCGCCGGCGCGGGGACCTCACCGTCCCGATCATATTCTTCGGACCAGAACCTCGACCACGCGGGGAAAAAGGCGTCGAAGCCTCCTTCGTAGGGCGCCTGATCGGGCCACCGCATCTTGTTCTCTCCGAGCGGGGGCGAGTTGAGATCGGTCGCATACCAATACAGCGGGAGCCGTCTGCGGAAGAACCAGCTCCCGTTCACCCGTTCATACCGATCCCAATACATCATCGTCATGATGATCCAGGCGTCGCCCGTCTCGTGCTCATTGCGGCTATAGACGAGGCCACGCGCGTGGTCGGGAGCATCGAATTCGATCACGTGATTGCCAGTCACGTGGGCCGTGCCGCTGAATTGCTCTCTCAGGGTTTGATCAAACCATCGCTTGAGCGCGCGACGGCCCGACTGGTCCCGGCTCACCCGCACGTCCTCCGGGAAGAGACCACACAGCGCATCGAGATCACGCATGTCCAGGGACAGGCAATACTTCGCCACGAGCTGACGCAGGGCGTCCAGCGACTCAAGGCGGTCGAGCCGCTCATCGACTGATTGCGGGGTCCAAGGCATGTGCCAAGCGTGCCTCGCCCAGGCTCCTTCGGCCAGTCGCGTCGCTCAGCCCTTTGCCTTTGCCGCCTTCTTCTTGGCGACTTTCTTCTTGGCCGCCTTCTTCTTGGCTGCCTTCTTCTTGGCTGCCTTCTTTCGCCCAGGCTTGCGAGCCGCCGCTTTCTTCTTCGCGGCGCCCCCCGCGCGGGCGGCTTTCTTGGCGGGCTTCGCCGGGGGGATCTCCTCGACCCACTTCTCGTCGCGATAGTGCGCTCGCCAGCCCGTGGTTTTGCCGTCCTTCTCGGAAGTGACGTACTGCTCTTTCGTCTTTCGCGCGAAACGCACGAGTGAGGGGCGGCCCTCGTGATCCGAGACGGGAGCCGTCGCGAGATATTGGTACTTGGGGTCGAGTTGCGCCTCGACACTCCGGATTTCTTCCACCGTGGGGGCTCTCGTCTCCCGATGCTTCGGGAATTGGCTCGCCGCAAGGAAGATCCCGGCCGCGCCATCACGAAGCAGGTAGAAGTCATCACACTTCACGCATTTCAGATGCTCCATCGGAATCGGGTCGACCTTGGGCGGCGCCGGCTCGCCATTGCGGAGCAACTTGCGGGTATTCTTACAGTCATCCGAACTACAGCCGAAATATTTGCCGAATCGGCCCGACTTGAGCTGCATGTCCTCACCGCATTTATCGCATTCGAGGACGGGACCGTCGTAGCCCTTGATCTGGAAGGTGCCTGCTTCAACCTCGAAGCCTGGACAGTCCGGATTATTCCCGCATACGTGGAGCTTCCTCGTTTCATCGACGAGGTAGCTGTCCATCGCAGTCTCACATTTCGGGCACGGACGCTTTCGAAGCAACCGCCGTGCTTCGTTCTCCTCCTCGTCACCGACTGCCTCTACCTCGTCACCGTCGACGAGATTGATCGTACTCTTGCAGCGCTCCTTGGGTGATAGGGCATAGCCCGAGCAACCCAGGAAGACGCCGGTGCTCGCCGTTCTGATCTGCATTGGGCGCTGACAAGAAGGACAGGGGATGTCGGTGTCCGTGGGCGAGTTGGCGCGCATCCCACTCTTCTGATCCTCGGCCGCCGTCAGCTTCGCCCGAAAATCGTCGTAGAAGTCGCCCAAAACACGCTTCCACTCCTTCGAGCCAACCGCGACCTCGTCGAGGGCCTCTTCCAATCCCGCCGTGAATCCGTAATCCATCAGGTCTTCGAAGTTCTCGACGAGCCGCTCCGTCACGATCTCGCCCATCTTCTCGGCGGAGAAGCGCCGATTCTCGAGCCGGACATAACCCCGGTCCTGGATCGTGGAGATGATCGATGCATAGGTCGACGGGCGGCCGATCCGCCGCTTTTCGAGTTCCCTCACGAGGCTCGCCTCGCCATAACGCGGCGGTGGCTTCGTAAAGTGTTGGCTCGGGTCGAGTTGTTCGAGCTCCAGCCGGTCGCCTACCTGGACGTCTGGCAGCGCGACATTGGCGTCCCCCTTCCCGGTCGGGGGCTGAACCGCCGTATAACCCTCGAAGACCAGGATCCGCCCCCGCGTCTTCAACTCAAAGTCAGCCGCTCTGATCGTCAGATTCGTCGAGAGGTAATCGGCTGGATTCATCTGGCAAGCGACGAATTGCCGCCAGATCAGGTCGTATAAGCGCTCCTGGTCTCGCTCTAGGCCCCCGACCGAACCGGGCCTAACGTCGACGCTCGACGGCCGGATCGCCTCGTGCGCCTCCTGCGCCCCCTCCTTGCTGGAGTACGAGTTAGGCGTCTCCGGCAAATAGCGGTCACCATGTTCTGCCTGGATGAGGTCACGGCAGCCTTCGACTGCTTCACTCGAAAGGTTCGTCGAGTCGGTCCGCATGTAGGTGATGTGGCCAGCTTCGTAGAGGCGCTGAGCCAGCATCATCGTCTTTTTCACGCTGAAACCGAGCCGTGTGCTCGCCGCCTGCTGCAGCGTCGACGTGATATAGGGCGCGCCCGGCCGCGTCTTCGTGGGCTTATCCTTGCGCTCGGCCACTTCGAAGTCGGCAACCTCGAGAATCCGGAGCGCGGCGCTCGCCTGCTCTTCGCTCGTCGGCCGAAAGTTTTCACCGGCCTGCTTCGCGACTTCGAGTCGCAGCTTCTCCTTCTTGGCGGTCCGGGTATCGGCATGGATTTCCCAGAACTCCTCGGGAACGAAGGCCCGAATCTCTTTCTCCCGCTCGACGATCAGCCGAACAGCGACCGACTGAACACGCCCTGCGGACAACCCTCGCGCCAGCTTCGCCCAGAGCAGCGGCGACAGCATGTAGCCCACGACTCGGTCGAGGAATCGCCTCGCCTGCTGCGCCTTCACACGCGAGAGGTCGAGTTCGCCCGGGTCCTCGAAGGCTTCCTGGATCGCGGTCTTCGTGATCTCGTTGAAGACGACGCGTTTGAAGCGCTTCTCGTCGCCCCCGATCACCTCACGCAAATGCCAGGCGATCGCCTCTCCTTCGCGATCCAGGTCGGTCGCGAGGAAAACCTGATCCGCGTCCTTCGCGAGCTTTTTCAACTCGGTCACGACTTTTTCTTTACCCGGCAGGATTTCGTACGTCGCGGCCCAGTCTTTCTCCGGGTTGATCCCCATCCGCGCGAAGAGCGCCTTCTTCGCCTGCGCCTTCTTATGCTTCTCTCGCTTCGCGGGCGGCATCTTGCGCGTCTTCGCCGCCGCCGCGGCCCGGGCCTTGGGATCGACCTTCTTTCCGGAGCCGCTCACGGGCAGATCGCGGATATGCCCCACGCTGGACTTCACGACGAAGTCGCGCCCCAAATACTTGTTGATCGTGCGCGCCTTGGCAGGCGACTCGACGATGACGAGCGACTTCCCCATCTTGACTCGGTCCTGGTTCCTCGTTGCGATCGGCGGATCTACTGGGGCCGGATCCCCGGAAGACCGCTTCCCGGTCCGTTGCCGGGATCGGATTCGAAACGAAGATTCTTGAGAACCAGAACCCGCTCCACCCCCCGGCGGAATACCCGGTTAGCACATCTCCCCCGGTGCGTGGCAAGCCCCCAGCCCGGCTGCCAACGCGGGAAATGCCCTCCGAACACTGGAAAACATCAATTTTTCCAGCGAGATGGCGGAATCCTTCGAAGAGGATACGCCGCGATTCGGCCATCGGGGATCCCGCTTCCGTGCGCGGCGGGCGACCTTCCTCGGTTTTTCCCTGCGGGACATCGAGCGCCAGATGTCCCCTCACGGCCCTGGCCGCTCCGATCACGCCGGGCGCGGGCGCATTTCTCCCAGCTTGCGCCGATGCCGTACGGGCGGCCTCCCGAGCCAACTCATATGCTCGCCAGCGATGCGACCCCGCCGTGCCCTTCCAGGACAGACCCAGCCCACCCACACGGAGACCCTCGTCGTCGCTTGCGGCGGCGCGATCGGCGCCACGCTGCGCGGATCGATCGAGCGGGCCTGGCTCTCAGCCGATCCCGTCTACCTGGACATGATCACGCCCTTGATCGCGCCCGTCTTGATCATCAACTCCATCGGAGCCGGCGCGTTCGGGCTCCTCCTCGGCGCCCTCGAAAGGCGCACGCCCCATCCCCTCCTGCGTCCTTTCCTGGGCATCGGAGTGCTCGGTGCCTTTACGACCTTCTCGGCACTCGCTCTCGAGACGATTTCCATCTCGCTGCAGAGCGGCCTACTCCTGGGCGTGCTCAAGCTGGCGGGCTCCCTCGCAATCGGGCTCCTGGCGTTCCTGGCCGGGGAGCGATGGGGCCGTCGCCTGTGATGGATCCGGCCTCGCTGATCGCGATCGCCCTGGGGGGTGCCCTCGGTTCGTTGTTTCGAGCCCAGCTTCTCCGGCTCGGGACATTTCACTCCCGGGCGCCCGAGCGGGCCAGCGCGCGGCTCTACCCTGCGGTGGCGACGCTGCTCGCCAACACGATCGGCTGCCTCGTCCTCGGAGATTGGTTGGCCGACGCCCCGATCGGACAGGGAGCCGCTTCAGGGCTCGGCGATTTCGTCGCGATCGGGCTCTGTGGTGGCCTGACGACGTTCTCGACGCTCTGCGGCGACACGGTCCGGTTGGCCCGCGCGGAGGGGATCGTGGTCGCAGCGGCCTATGTCGCAGCGACTTTCCTGCTGGGCACGGGGGGCCTGTGGATGGGCCTCGATTTCCCTCCTCTATAGAGCCCCCCTCCCGCCCTTTTTTGAGTGACGAGGAGACTCCCCGCAGGTTGGCGCTCTCCCGGTCGCACATCTCGCTCGCTCTGCGTCGACCCGTTACAATGCGCCGCCCGAGAGGGGACGTATGGGGTCGGCGCTCCGTTGCGACGAACCCGGCCCTCCCCGATCCAAGTTGTCACCGCTTCGTTTGAACGAGGCCGGCGAACTCAAACCGACCCGCGGAATCACCCCGCCCCGACCCCGAGAATCATGGCTGAACCCCAGTACTCGCTCTCGAATCCCCTCCCCGAACCCGCAGAGGGCGTGCCTGAGTCCGTTTCGACCGAGGCTTCGTCGCCCGCGCCGAACGGCTCCTACGACGCCGCACTCGCGCTCGGCGAAGAACTGATCCAGCGCCCGCTGGTCGGGGGCGGCCCCGCCCGCGTCCGCACCCAGCACTCCAAGGACCGCATGACGGTCTGGGAGCGCATCAAGGTGCTCACCGACCGAGAGCCGATGATCCTCTACCGGAACTGGGGACCCGAACTCGACGGCGCGTCGATCGTGACGGGCATCCTCGACGTCGGGGGACGAGACGTCGCGGTCTACGGCCACGACTTCACGGTGCGCGCGGGATCGATGGACGCGACCAACGGTGCCAAGCTCGCGCGCCTGATCTACATGGCAGGAGAGAAGGGCCTCCCGGTCATCGGCATGAACGACTCGGCGGGAGCCTTCGTTCCCGCTGGCGTCGGAGGGCTCGACGGCTACTCGGAGGCGTTCACGGCGCTGCGCAAGATCAGCGGTCTCGTCCCCTCGATCAGCTTGATGTTTGGCTACAACGCCGGCGGCGGCGCCTACCTGCCCCGTCAGGGATCGTTCATGATCCAATGTGACGAGACCTTCATCGGCCTGACGGGCCCCGGCGTCGTCAAGACGGTGCTGGGCGAAGACGTGACCGCGGACGAGCTGGGTGGACCCGGCGTCCACGGACAGAGCGGCGTCTGCGACCTCGTGACCCATGACGAGCTCGGTTCGCTGCGGACCGCGCTGCGCCTGCTCCAATACTTGCCCGACGACAACAAGAGCCACGCACCCTTCCACGAGACCTCGGACCCGGTCGACCGGTACACCGAAGAAGAAGACCGCCTCTTCCGCAGGACCTTTGACTCACCGGCGGGCATGAACGCGCCGATGGACATCACGCTCTATCTCCAGCAGATCTGCGACCACGGGGAATTCTTCGAGATCCAGCCCCAGCGGGCTCGGAATATGGTCACGGCCTTTGGCCGGCTCGGCGGCTGGGTCACAGGCTTCGTCGCCAATAATTCGGCGGTTTCGAGTGGCCAGATCGACATCGACGCGGCGCTCAAAGCGACCCGCTTCATCCGCTTCTGCAACCTCTACAACATTCCTTTGCTCTTCGTAGAGGACACGACGGGCTTCCTCCCCGGCACCGAGCAGGAGTCCCGCGGCATCATCCAGGCCGGACGCAAGCTGCTGGACTCAATCATCGACGTGCGCACGCCCCGCATGACCATGATCATCCGCAACGCATTCGGTGGTGCCTACGCGGCTTATAACTCCCATTTCACAGGGGCCGACCTCGTCTTCGCCATGCCCATGGCGCGCGTCGCCGTGATGGGCGCAGCGGGCAAGGACTTCGTGTTCAAGGACGAAATGCGGGCGATCGCGAGCAATCACAAGAAATCGATCGCCGACGGCGCGAGCGAGGCGGAGGCGAACACGATCCGTGACGCGGCGCTCGCTGCGTTGACGACCCGCTACGAGGACATGCTGATGAACCCGAAGGAGGCGCTCTCCCTTGGCTCCGTCAGCCGCATCGTCATGCCCGGCGAGAGTCGCCGCATCCTCTCCCGGAACCTCGACTTCCTGATGCGAAAATACACACCGGCGCCCATGGGCGGACCGCAGCGCGAGCACGAGTAGGAAATCGATCGATGTTGAACCGACACGGCGAAAAGGTCCGAGCCCACGAGGCCGACTCCCACTGGATCCAATCCTTCGACGTCTCTGGCGCCAAATGCCTGGTCGTCTGCCGCGGCCCCGTCCGCAAGGAGGCTTTCGAGGTCTTCGACGAGATCGGGCTGAGCGAGTACGGGATGCTGCTCTCCGAAAAGGACTCGGTCGTCTATCCACGATGCCTCGCGCCTGAACTCCGCGACCTACGCTTTCCGCCCAACGTCCACCGCGTCGCGGACTACATGGGCGTTGGCCAAGAGGAGAAGCTCGAACGGATCGCGGAGATCGTCGAGATCGCCGAAACCCACGGTTATACCCACATCTTCGCGGGCTACGGCTTCATGGCCGAGGACGCGGATTTCATCGACGCGATCGAGGCCTCTCCGAGCGTCTCCTTCATCGGCCCCTCCTCCGGCGTGATCCGCCGCGCCGGCGCGAAGGACGAGGCCAAGAAGCTCGCCCGGTCGCTCGGCAACGCGGTCGTCCCGGGTGTCGACAATGTATCGGCCCTCGCGCTGCTCGAGCGCGCCGGCGACCAGAGATCCCTGGAGGCCCTGGCCAAGGAGAACGATCTCTCTTTTGTCTGGAACCCCGACGCTGAACTCGCCGAGAACGCGGAGCTGCTGCTCCAGGCCGGCTACTCGAAATCCATCGAGCTGGTGACGATCGAGGAACTCCAAAAGGCCGCCGAACGAGAATCTCACACGATCTGGGAGCAATACCCCGGCAAGCGCATCCGCTACAAGTGCATCGGCGGCGGCGGCGGCAAGGGCCAGCGCGTCGTCACCCAATCCAGTGAGACCGCCGCAGCCGTCATGGACATCCTGGCCGAGCAAAAGGTCCTGGAGCCCGGCTCGAACCGGAACTTCTTGATCGAGCTCAACCTCGAAACCACCCGCCACAACGAGATTCAGGTCGTCGGCAATGGCGATTGGGCGATCAGTCTGGGGGGCCGGGACTGCTCGATCCAGATGCGCGAACAAAAGCAGCTCGAGTTCTCGCTCACCGACGAGCTGCTCGAGGTCGCCGCACGAGAAACCGCCAACGAGAAGCACGCCGCCAACCTGACTCGCGAGCGCGAGACCCTCCGGGCGATGGAAGAAGATGGCGCCCGCTTCGGCCAAGGTGTCGGGCTCGACAATGTGTCCACCTTTGAATGCATCGTCGAGGGTTTCGACCATTTCTTCATGGAGATGAACACCCGGATCCAGGTCGAGCATGGCTGCAGCGAGCTCGCCTACAAGATGCGCTTCACGAATCCGGACGACCCGACCGAGTTCTTCGAAGTCGAGCGTCTGATCGAGGCCATGGTCCTGCTCGCCCTGCACGGCCCGAAGCTGCCAAAACCGAAGCGGATCCTGCGTGCCATTTCGGGAGCCGAAGTGCGGGTCAACGCCGTAAATGCCGCTCTCCAACCCCATGCAGGTGGCGTGATCCGGGGTTGGTCTCCTCCCCTGTCCTTCGAACACCGGGATGATCAGGGCATCGGCACGCGCAATCCCGATACGGGTTCCTTCCCCTACTACAACCTTGCGGGTGCCTACGACTCCAATATCGCCCTCGTCCTCTGTGACGGCACGAGCCGTGCCGACAATCTCGAGCGCCTCTCCGAAATCCTACGTCGTATGGAGCTCCGGGGGGACAACCTCCAGACCAGCGTCCCGCTGCATTACGGGCTTGTAAACTGGACCATCGGTGTGGAGCCGATGATGAAGCCGAATACGCGCTTCATGGGACCCTATCTGGCCGCTGTCGGCGCTACCGAGATTCTGGCCCGGGACGTCGACCTGGCCCTCGCCGCTTCGACCCTGCTCCGCCGTCAGACGGACAAGTCGGCCCGCGCGACACTCGCCGCCCAGGAGACCCTGCTACTGCGCCCGCTGGGTCGACTGCTCAAGGACGCGCACGCCCTGACCGGTTTCCTCGGCCGCTTCGACGGTCGACTCTGGCGCCGCAGGGGAGCAGACGTCGAATTCGCCGAGAATCCGATCGTCTTTCTCCGCGAGCTGTATCAGTTCCTGAACATGGAGACGACCCCCGGCAAGCCCGCGAGCGAGATGATCTGGGAGCATGACGACGCCGTGCTCCAAGACGCCCTCGCCTTCTACAAACGGGCGGCGCTGGCCTTCGGAACTTCGGAATGGGACGAGATCGACGCCCGCTTCGACGGCAAGCCGGAAGCCGCGTTGGTCGGCGACGATGCGGCGCTCTGGGGCGCTTGCCAGGCGGCCCACCGAGGCTTCCAGGTCGGCGCTTCACTCTTGCTGATCATCCCGCGCCTCGGGATCCAGTCGGAGCTGCTCGACATCCGGATCGACGACGCCCTCGAGCCGATCTTCCCTGATCGTTTCCTGGACGAAGAGAACCAGGAAACCCTGCGACGCGCCCTCGCCCCACCGCCCAAGGCTTCGGCGAACGAGATCGTGACACCGGTCGGTGGCTCGTTCTTCGCCCGCGAGGCACCCCACCTCCCGATCCTCATCGACGAAGGGGATCACTTCGACGAGGGCCAGCCGCTCTTCATCATCGAGGTGATGAAGATGTTCAACAAGGTGCTCGCGCCCTTCGCCGGGACGGTCCGAAAAAACTGCATGCGCGACCAGGACGGCGCGGTCGTCCAGGGGGGCCAGGTGATCTTCGAGATCGAACCCGACGAGGTCATCGTGGAGGAGTCCGAGGAACACGTCCTCGCCCGACGGCGCGAGGTCACGCTCCGGGTGCTCGGCGACTGAGTGCGTCTGCGCTGCACCTCGACTGCTCAGGGAAACCCCGCATTTCAACCCGAAACAGGGTTTTTCACTACACCCTTTCAATCTGAAAGCCGAACCCAATAAGACTCTGCAGCGCGGCCCCCAGCGCGGCCAGGGCGCGGTCCACGCCGCCTCCGACCGCACTCCCCAAGGGCGCACGGGGGGTCGAACATGTCCTTTCGAATCGGGTCCATGGGTATCTCCCTCAACGCGATCCGATCGCTGCGTGCGGCCGAGAGCTTGGTCGCCCGGTCCAGTGAGAGACTCGCATCCGGACTGAGAATCAATTCCGCGGCGGATGATGGTGCGGGCCTCGCGATTTCCGAGCGCTTTCGGGCCGACATCGCGAGCCTCAGCCGTGCCCAGTTGAACGTCTCGGACGGCATCGGTCTCGCAGAGACCGCGCAGAGCGGGCTCAGCGAGATCTCGAGTCTGCTCTCCGAAGCACGCGCCCTCGCCGTCCAATCGTCGTCGGGCACCCTCGGCGGGCAGACCCGCACACAGATCGATACCCAATTCCAGGCCATCCTCTCCGACATCGATGCGATCGCCGCAACGACCGCGTTCGGCAGCTTCAATCCACTGAACGACGCCTCGCTCCAGGTGAACCTCACGGTCGGCACGAGTGCGACGGACACGATCACCGTCTCGGGGGTCGATGCCACGGCGTCGGGGATCGGGGCGGGGGGCCTCGCCGTCTCCAGCCAGACCGGCGCGGGCAGCGCAATCACGGCCATCGACACGGCCATTGGGAACGTGACCTCCCTCGCCGCGCGCTTCGGGGTGACCGAGAACCGGCTCGAGTCGCGTTCGCGGCTGCTCGGCGCCCGGATCGAGGCGACCTCGGCAGCCGACTCACGGATCCGAGACGCGGACTTCGCGCTCGAGAGCGCCCTGCTCACCCGCAACCAGATCCTCCAGGAATCGGCCATCGCAGTGCTCGGTCAGGCCAACGCCAACATGTCCCTGGTCCTCAAGCTGCTCGGAACCTGAGCCCCGCCCCGCCAAAGCGACGGCCTCGCTGGCCGGAAACCGAGACACGCCGTAGAATGCGGTCGTTCCCAAGCTACCGCGCTGCTCCGAACCGGTGCTGCGCTCGGTGATCGCTCCCGAACAGGGGAGCGGCTCTCCGACCCCACCGGATCCCCCATCCCTTCGTCCGGCGCACGCGGCCTGAAACGACGGCTCCGGCCCTCCGAGGCTCCGATGTTCTCCTTGCGCGGTGCTCCCGCCCACTCGGATGCGCGGCGACGACGCCTGCTCCTCAACCTGAGAGCGGTCGAGCCGGCGCTGCGCGCGCTCGCGTCCGAAGCCCTCTTCTTCGTCGACGCGGATCGAGATCTCGACGACCGAGAGCGTGGACTCCTCGAGGCGCTGTTGCGAGACGGGCTTGAGCCCGCACCGCCCGCCGACCCCGACGCCTGCGAGATCATCGTCGTCCCGCGGCTCGGCACCCTCTCTCCCTGGTCTTCAAAAGCCTCGGAGATCGTCCGCAACTGCGGGCTCGACGCCGTTCGCCGCGTGGAGCGCGGGACCGTCTACCGCCTGAGCGGCCTGTCCGAAGCCGAGGCGCAGGGACTGTCTCCCCATCTCCATGACCGCATGACCGAGAGCCTGTTATCCGAACCCGCCGAAGCGGCCGCACTCTTCCGGCGGGCCGAGCCCGCCCCGTTCCAGAGCATCGACGTCCTCGAGCGCGGCGTGGACGCAATCCGAGAGGCCGACCAGGCCCTCGGTCTCGCCCTGGCCCCGGACGAGGTCGACTATCTGGTCGAAAGCTTCCGCGAACTCGCACGGAACCCCACAGACGTCGAGCTGATGATGTTCGCCCAGGCCAACTCCGAACATTGCCGCCACAAGATCTTCAACGCCGACTGGAGCATCGACGGCGAGACGCGGGACGCCTCGCTCTTCTCGATGATCCGCAACACCACGAAACAATCGCCCGACGGCGTCCTCTCGGCGTATTCCGACAACGCCGCGGTCGTCGCCGGCGCCGACGGGGGCCGTTTCCAGCCGGACCCCGCCAGTCGCATCTACCGTCAGTTCGACGAGCCGGCTCAGGTCCTGATGAAGGTCGAGACCCACAACCACCCAACCGCGATCTCACCCTTCCCGGGCGCGGCCACGGGTTCGGGCGGCGAGATCCGCGACGAGGGCGCGACCGGTCGGGGTGGTAAGCCCAAGGCCGGGCTGACGGGCTTCAGTGTCTCCAACCTGCTGATCCCCGACGCGCGCCAGCCCTGGGAACTCGACCCGGGAAAGCCCACCCGCATCGCCTCTGCCCTCGACATCATGCTCGAGGGTCCGATTGGCGGCGCCGCCTTCAACAACGAGTTCGGTCGACCGAACCTCGCCGGCTATTTCCGCACCTTCTGCCAGGAGGTACGAGGCCCCGAGGGTCCGGAGATCCGCGGCTACCACAAGCCGATCATGTTGGCGGGCGGCATGGGCAATGTGCGGCCCATGCACGTCGACAAAGAAATCGCCCCACCCGGCGCGCGGGTCGTCGTGCTCGGCGGGCCGGCCATGCTGATCGGGCTCGGCGGCGGCGCCGCCTCCTCGATGGCAACGGGGACGAGCGCCGAGGACCTCGACTTCGCTTCGGTCCAACGAGGCAATCCAGAGATCGAGCGCCGCTGCCAGGAGGTCATCGACCGCTGCGTCGCCCTCGGCAACGCCAACCCCATCCTCTCCATCCACGACGTGGGCGCCGGTGGGCTCTCCAACGCGATCCCGGAGATCCTCGATCAGAGCCAGCGCGGTGGGCGAATCGACCTGCGCGCCATCCCCAACGACGAGCCCGGAATGAGTCCCCTCGAGATCTGGTGTAACGAGGCGCAGGAACGCTATGTGATCACCCTGGCGGACGATCGGCTCGCCGAGTTCGAAGCGCTCTGCGAGCGGGAGCGCTGTCCTTATGCGGTGGTCGGAGAGGCCACCGAAGCGCGCGATCTGCGCGTCGAGGATTCCCATTTCGGGGAGGCTGCGGGGCAGAGAGGTGGCGCGGACGCGCCGTGTCACCCGATCGACGTTCCGCTCTCGGTCATTCTCGATAAACCGCCGAAGATGCATCGCGACGTGAAGCGCGCCGAGAAGCCACACGAACCCTTCGAGACCGACATGCTCGACCCGGCTGAAGCCGCGCGACGCGTGCTTCAACTGCCGACGGTCGGCGACAAGACCTTCCTCATTTCGATCGGCGACCGCACCGTGACCGGGCTCGTCTCCCGAGACCAAATGGTCGGGCCCTGGCAGGTCCCGGTCGCCGACGCCGCGATCACGACCAGCGGCTTCGCGACGAACCAGGGCGAGGCAATGGCGATCGGGGAGCGCACCCCCCTGGCGCTGCTCGACGCGCGAGCGGCCGCGCGAATGACGATTGGCGAGGCGATCACGAACCTCGCGAGCGCACCGATCCCGTCGATCGACCAGATCCGCCTCTCGGCCAACTGGATGGCCCCGGCAGGTCATGTCGGCGAGGACGCCAAGCTTTACGACGCGGTCCAGAGCGTCGGACTCGAGCTCTGCCCCGCCCTCGGCATCGCGATCCCGGTCGGCAAGGACTCGATGTCGATGCGGACCGTCTGGGACGAGGACGGCGAGGAGCGCGCAGTCACGGCGCCGCTCTCGCTGATCGTAACGGGCTTCGCGCCGGTCCAGGATGCCCGTCGCGCGCTCACGCCCGAGCTGTCCCGAGTCCCGGACAGCGAGCTCTTTCTGGTCGACCTCGGCTTCGGTCGCAACCGGCTCGGCGCATCCGCCCTCGCCCAGGTCTACGCGCGCATCGGCGACGAGCCCCCGGACCTGGACGACGCCGAATCGCTCCGCGCCTTCTTCGACACGATCCAGACCTTGATGCGCGACGGCCAACTCCTCGCCTACCACGACCGCTCTGACGGCGGACTCCTCGCCACCCTGGTCGAGATGGCCTTCGCCGGCGGCACCGGGCTCGAGGTCGAACTCGACGGCCTACCGGGCTCGACGATCGGCAAGCTCTTCAACGAAGAGCTCGGCGCGGTTCTCCAGATCCGCCGCGAAGATCGAGAGGCCGTCACGAGCGCCTTCGCCCAAACGAATCTGGCGCCCACCCTGCACCCGATCGGCCAACTCCGCGACGACGACCAGATCCGCGTGCTCGAGGGCGGCCAGCGCGTCCTCGAGGCTTCTCGCTCCGAACTACGAAGGGATTGGTCCGAAACGACCTGGCGCATGCAACGGCTGCGCGACGACCCCGACTGCGCCGACGAAGAGCACGACGCGAGGCAGGACCTGGACGATCCGGGCCTCACGGCCCACGTCCCTTTCGTGCTCGAGACCGCTTTCTCGATCGGCGGCGCGGCCCGTCCGCGCATGGCGATCCTCCGCGAGCAGGGCGTGAACGGACAGGTGGAGATGGCGGCCGCCTTCGATCGCGCGGGTTTCGAAGCGGTCGACGTCCACATGAGCGACCTGATGGCCGGTCGGACCGCGCTCGGCGAATTCCACGGCCTGGTCGCCTGCGGAGGGTTCTCCTACGGCGACGTGCTCGGCGCTGGGGGCGGATGGGCCAAGTCGATCCTCTTCCACGAGCGACTGCGGGACGAGTTCGCCGCCTTTTTCGCGGATCAGAGCCGCTTCGCGTTGGGCGTCTGCAACGGCTGCCAGATGCTCTCTCACTTGAAAGACCTCATCCCCGGAGCAGAGGACTGGCCGCGCTTCCTGCGCAATCGCTCTGAGCAATTCGAGGCGAGGCTCTCCCTGGTCCGGATCGAGGAGAGTCCTTCCATCCTCTTCACCGACATGGCGGGGGCACGACTCCCGATCGCCGTCGCCCATGGCGAGGGCCGCGCCACGTTCCGCGATGCCGCCGCCCAGACGAGGGCGGTCGCGTCCGGGCTCGTGGCGGCCCGTTATGTCGACGGGCATGATCGTGTCGCGACCCGTTATCCGACCAACCCGAACGGCTCACCCGATGGGATCACGGCGCTGACCAGCGACGACGGTCGCGTCACGATCATGATGCCCCACCCCGAGCGCATGTTCCGAACCGTCCAGCACTCCTGGCATCCCGACGACTGGGCCGAAGACGCGCCCTGGATCCGTCTGTTTCGAAACGCGCGCGCCTGGCTCGCTTGAGTCGACCGACCCAGACCACAACGCCGCTTCCCGCCCAGCCCCTGCTCCGACGAGGACCCCTCCATGCCCCACGCCCCCGAACATGCCTCTCTGCTCTCGATCTCGCCTCTGGACGGGCGCTACCAGAAAAAGCTCGACGACCTGCGACCGATCGTCAGCGAGTTCGGCCTGATCCGTTTCCGGGTGCTGGTCGAGATCCGCTGGTTGCAAGCGCTGGCCGCCCACCCCGGGATCCCGGAGGTCGCCCCCTTCTCGAAGACCGCGGCCCAGCAACTCGAAGCGTTGGCCACGGACTTCTCACCCGAACACGCAGCCGCCGT
>Ga0315331_10001397_pt1 | contig 18029 bp, 29 predicted proteins | sample M160m34915metaG_FD_203456 | JGI IMG/M metagenome (GOLD analysis project Ga0315331, IMG submission 203456) | Ammonia-oxidizing marine archaeal communities from Monterey Bay, California, United States - M1 60m 34915 | ecosystem: Environmental > Aquatic > Marine > Intertidal zone | place: USA...
GTCCAGATTACCACATAGCATCTCCTACTGCAACAGGCATAACTTCTGTTGGCCTTTCGGTCATGCACCCCTGATAAATCCTCTTCCTAACTGCGTTTACTGCGGTATTGAAATTGAAAAAGTAAAGTGAGGAATTGAAATGATGACTGTTAAATATGTGAATGACCCTTCTCTATGCGAGGTCACCTCATTAAAGTTTCCTATAATCACCGAACAACAGAAGTGGGGGTTGCTTGCTCGTCTAAACATATTCGCAGACACCCCAAATCAAACGCCCTTAGAGGCGTGGCAGAAATACACCCTAAGTCAGAATCCATCTAAGTCTATCAGCGACCTTGAAGCATATATCACACAAAAGGCTGACAAAGAGTTGATGAGATTTATATGGACTATTGCATGAGATGATAATATGAGTACAAGAATGAACCTGAAAATTACAACGCATGAGTGGATGGGGAAAGAAGCAGATGAAATGTGGATATACAGACACCATGACGGTTATCCTGAATCGGTGATGCCTGACCTATTGTTTATGACAGCACTTCACCTAAAAAATCACTCACTTACACTCCGTAGCAGAGTTAAGTCGTCGTTAGATTGGGTCAGTAGCACCCAACAAAGACTCACGGTAACTCCAGGCTGGGCTAAAGACGATACGCCTCGTTTCTTACATGAATACACTTCAAGAATCAGTTCATACGAGGACACTAACGGTCTGCATGGGGATATTGAATGGTATTATGAGCTGGACCTCAAGCGACATAAATCTGATAACAAAATCAATTCATACTTCTCAACTGCTTCAATCAAAGTCTTTCAAAGAACAGGCGCATGGGATAAGCCCATACAAGAGGGCTTAACTGAAGTCGCTCACTATGTATTCGGTGGAGATTGGACTAATCACTTTACAGCCGAAGTATTACACACCGATGACCTCATCAATTTCCTACACCAGAATGAAGAACACTTTAACTGCTCACTCCTACATGACCCTTCAGAACCTGCGTGGCGTTATGTCCCTGAAATATGGGCTGAATACATGATACTAAGGAGGGTATGATATAAATGTTTATAGACCTGTGCTTACACCAATGGATTATGAACCGCTCTGTCTCTGGGAATGTTGGACTTGTCAGAAACAGTTTGTTTATGCGTCTGCAACGACACCCATTGTCTGCCCTTACTGTTATGAGGTCAATACAGTCGTGTTTTGCGACAATCTTGAAGAGCCTTTCTGGAGGCCAACAAATACAGAAGAAGTGGATGATGAGGTGAATACAGATGACTAAGCGAAGGAATATCAGAATAAAAACAGTAATAGTCTCCATTTTAGCAGACTATCCTGACGGATTAGACTCAAGACAAATCGGAGAAAAACTCTCTGAAACAAATATGGGGCGTAAGGCTCGCCCGACAGGTGTTCAATTAGGACAAATACTCAGGGCTACTCATGGTGTTGAATGTGTCGGAAAAACTCAAACATGCGTCGGTGGAGATTTCTTTGTTGATTACAACCTTTGGGTATTGACAGACATAGAGAAATGGAACAAGTGGGCTGGAATTGAAACCCCTATACCACCCGAAACGGAGAGTGTCTCAAATGATTGAAGGCGCTGAAGTATTCAATTTTTATTCAGATGACATCTCCTATGTTGATTACTGTTCATCCTCAAGAAAAAACGGTGTGATTTCTACTGCACCTTTTCTCCATATACAAGTCAAAAACGAGAACATTCTGGTTAGGGGTAAAAAACTCATCAAAAAACTGCTCAGTATTATAGTGGAGGACTATTCAAAACTGCCTCAAGAGTTATGGGATTTTCTCATGAGTGAAATTGACTGCATTGACAACCCCGACGCTCCCCGATTCATTGATGAAATGCTTGCGATTAAAGGCGATTCTAAGCCTTCTTTTTTGTCGGTGGTGGTCTTGAAGGGTGGGGACAATCCGTTGCGTTCAAGGGGCTTATTTGATGGTTTCTCGGCCATTTCAATAGAAGCATCAAGTCAAGAAAGACCCGACTTTAATATCAATTGGTTAGCAGACTTTATGCCTGTGGATTTTTTGTATGGTAATACTGTTTGGCGAGGTTCAAATGGTAATAGGATTATACCTGTGGCCGAATCACCCCTCCCAACCGTAATGTCTGGAAAAGTTAGTGTATATGACTTCGGAAAGAGTTATGGAGTAAGCAGTAGGTTCTCAAATGGACTAAGACCTCACCTTCTAATTGAAGTGCTCAAAGACGGGGATTGCCTGACAAACCTCAGAAAGGCTGTTCTTCAATCCCTAACTGAATCCTCTAAGGGGGAACTGTATAGGTGGTTCAAAGTAGCAGGTCCTGAAATAAAACATGATAAGTTATTGAGCCTTGAAGTGGATAAATTAGAATATCTGCACTTCAAAGAGATGAACTGAAGTTAATTATTTTATATATTTTTATGAGGGGGAAAAGAATAAATGTGGAGCTGTGCATCGTTTAGACCTATTCTTTTTATGTTTGGGGGGGTGGGGGCGACCCATCAGAAAAAGGGTTATCTCAATTCTTTGCCTTCTGAATCCACTCAAAATCAAGGATTATTACCTTTACCATACAGTACTCTTAGAGTATACTCTTTATTCCCTTTAGACAAAATAAACATAAAAGCGTTTAGGCTTTCTGTACTGCGTTTATTTCTTTTTGTAAATGGGATGAAAGAATAAAAATAATAAAATGGAGGAACAACAATGATTTACTCAACACCAGACTTAGATGTAATATACTATAATGACAAACATACTGAAGGGTGCGCCAAGACCCTATATGTGCTAACAACCAGCGACCCTAACCACGCAGGGCATCTCTTAGCGACAGGTATCATAGGGAGTCGCAAACCCTTCGGAAAACTTCTGTCAAAATGGTTCTATGACTCAACCATAGGAACGACAGATTTACAACCACATGAAACCGATGAGATAGGTGCATCCCTATACCGCATAAACCGCAGCAAATATCTCTTAACGATTCCCCAATGGAGGCCAATAAACATCAGAGACCCTTCGGCTGATTGGATTTATCTCTATCCCTTAGTGTCAAGTATTGCTAAATGGCTCAATCAAGAGGACTTTACAAGACTGGTGATGGTGAGCAGCCAAATAATTCACTCTTTTGTTGAAGACGGAGAATGGCCTGTATTTAGTCCTGAAAAAGTATATGTTTATGCTCATTCCTATACCGCCCATAACGGAGATAGAGGAGATAACAATCTAAGGTCAGGATTTATTGAAAACGAGGAAAACCAAGCAATGTTGATGCACCCTGCGACATATATGATTCCCAAAATATACCATGAATTGTTCCCGTCTGCGGAAGTATTAAATGTGTTCGTCGGCTCTTCTAAGTTAGGCTCTATTGACCTTACAGCCGCAGAAACATTAGCCAATTGGCTGAAAGAAAATGAAAAATTATTTTACTCCAAATCACACCTTATTAAAGAACATAAAGACTTAGAACTGCTTAAGAAAAAGTATGGAGGCCCATCCTCCGAAACTATTATAAGGTCAAAGGGCGACCCCGTAAATACCAACGGGTCGGTGATGTTCGGATGACACAAATAAAAGACATATTTCAGGCAACTCAGCAATTTTGCGACGGCAACCATCTAATTGATGTAGCAGACAAAGTCCCCATATTCGTATGTAGCATAGGTGCTCACATTTTCAATGCTATTAACAAGTGTTCAAACTGCAATTTTGACCCTGCTGAATCAACTGAAGCAGACGACTACACCATTGATTATTGTCCTCTCCGACACGACAATAACCCCATCTATACTCCTATGTCCCAATTGGCTGATACACGCATTCACATTCTGATTCGTGGTGATAAGGGTTCAGGTAAATCTGCTCTTATCAAAATGTTCTTAGCCGAAGGAACAGGGCTACTCTGGACTAAGGGTGCGTTTGAAGACGGCAGCGGTTTCCGCACTATGATTGGCCCTAATTCTGTAACTGAGTCGGGGTTGTTTGGCTCGGTTCAAGAAGACGGAACAATTGCTGGCCGACCATTGGCTCGTGAATTATGTGGCGGATTCTTAGGCTTTGAAGAGTTTTCTTCTCTTACCGACGCTATGCGTAAAGACCACTCGGTTGATATGAAGAATCAATTGCTCACTTCAACTGACAACGGGCGTGTAATGAAGGCACTAAAGCAGGGGTGGGTTCGCTACAATACTCGCTATACCGTTTGGGCTGGTACTCAGCCTGGCCGATTTGAAATGGCTTCTGGTCTTGACCGACGATTCTTCATTCTGGATATTGATATGAACCCTAACAAGGAGTCGGAGTTTAAGAAGGCTATGGCTCGTCAATCAGCCATGACAGGGCATACAAGGGCTAACCTTGCTGAACAGGCTATTGACATTAAGGCATGGGTTCGCAGCAGAATGATGGATGCAATCCTCAACCCACCAACGGGTATTTGTTTCTCTGATGAATTGACCGAATGGATTCAACAACCTGCGGTTCGTTCTTTTGAATCAGACCTATTCCGCAGATTGGCTATTGGTTATACCATGATGAAGCCTGAATACAAGGGCGGTCAGATTCTTATGGTGGACTTAGATGAGCCGTTGCTCGGTCTATTGAATGATTCGCTGAAGATGCGTCGTAATGTCATGGATGCAGACTTAGCACTAATCAAGGCTTCACTCTGGGGCAAAGACATTCCTAAGTCTTCTCTTATCAAAGAAGTCGCTCGCATGGTGACATCTGGCGACTATCAGCAATCAAAGCGTTGGATTGAAGACAACCTATCTCATCAATCATGGTATGAAGAAAACATTCCTAAGAAGGCAGGTCGTGGTCGTCGTGGTATCATTTGCTGTATCGGCTTCAAGCGTAATGATGGTATTATTGCTGAAATGCCTCCCGACCAAGCACCTATTCCAGAGAAACTCCCTTGGGGGAAGCAGTGAATGAAGTCCTATAACCAAATAAAGGCTCGTCTTGAACAAATAAAACTACTAAACATCTCTACTTCAGATTGGTGTGATGTTATAGAAGAATTAGAATGGGTTCTGGAAACCACCACCGACTGTCCCTTTTGCGCTCACCCCAACAGACTTAAAATGGAAATAGCGGTCAAGAACGAGACTTCAACTCCAGAGTTTTTAGAATCACATAGCAGATGGCCTACGGGAACTGTAATGACACATATCAATGAACACTTAGAATACAGACCTGAAGAAGGTCATGCCTTAGAAACAATGAGAAAAGACACCATCAATACCCTTAATTCCGCAGACAGTCTGCTACAAAGAATGAATGGTTGGCTTGACGAATGGGAGGAAAAGAAAGAAACCGAAGGTATTACTGAAGAATGGGTTGCTACTGCGACACGACTTGCTTCTGAATGCAACAGAGGTTTGAAACTCATAGGTGTTCTAAAGAAAGAAATTGGTGTTGATTCTCAACTCATGTTGGCCGACAGAAAAATGGATATGATAATGGGTATATTGGTTAATACGCTCGCTGAAGAGCCAAGACTCTTAGACCAAATAGAATTACAAATGTCTGCTCTCAAAGAACCCACATTCATTCAAGACACCGACTATGAGGTGATTGACTGATGTTTGGTGTGAGTAATTCAAGAGTATTCTTCAATGTGCTGGGTGAATAATATGCCGAGAGTAAGATGTAAAACTCATGGTTGTAGGGCTGAATTGACTGACCCTAAAATGATATACTGTTCAGTATGCAGAGCAAAAATGAGGTGGGATTGAATGTTTGACGGAACGATTCATAGAGGAGATTATCCACTTCTGTTGGATATGATGAAACAGGATGGTTTGGTCTATACGCTTACATTCGGAGGAATTGAGTGGTCTATTGCTTCAATTGCTGAGCATGGAAACTATAAAGTACTGCCTTCGGCCATCCGTAAAGCATGGGGAATCAGTCAGAGCACTTGGCGAAAGTTTACTGATTGGTTAGTGGAGGTTAGACCATGACTATTATTTTTACTGCCGATGATTCTTCATACAGAACGGGCGACTTTATAGTGCAACATAAGGAGATAATTTACCCTCCAACTGCACCTGCGACAACATACATTTTTCATCCTCATAAATTAAATATGGCTGAACTCAAAACATGGTTGCCTCTCATCTCATACCGACTTGTTGTAGTGGTTGATAAAGCACCTGCTATACCAAAAGGTTTAGAGGATAATGTGGTAATTCACCCATCCCTAAAAAAGTCCAAAGAAGGCCATTTTAACGCCATCAATACGGTCTTTAGGTGGTCGGATAGGCAACGGGTCTTCAAGGCCATAGAAGGTGTCCCTATACCCCTAATTCGGGCATTCTTGAAGTCCAACCGTCAAGCGGATATAGAAACATTCAGACGACTATCCCAAGTTATATTCACCCTGCCCGAAGCCTATGCACAGGCTGTCATGGCGTATAGTGTTCAACCCAAACCCATTAAGACAGAATGGCCTCGTAAAAAGCCGAAGACTGAAGAGCGTGACTCAAGCATATTTAGAGATACCGATTTATACGCAGGTATTATAAGCCTCCATGCAGACGCTGTAAGTAATGTCATTAGGGCAACAGCACCATCGGAACTGCCGAAAGGACTGCCTAAGAAGCAGCGCAGTCTGATTGAGTGGATATAATGTTAAGTGTAGGATGGGTAGCAGCGATTTGGATTTTCATTTCAATTTTCTTTTTTGTTCCCTACAATAGAGAACCCCTCCATCAAGAAGTCTATACGGGCGAAGCGTCTGCGGATTCAGCCTTCTGGCAGGCTATGTATCTGGGGCAAAACGATGACTAACAACAAGACGATAAAGAGATTGATAGTGCGAGTTGTTTTTGAGCATGGCCCTGTCACTAAGAACAGTCTTATTGGTTATTTACAAGAATTGACAGGTGGAGTTAATAGGACTGAAGGTTCTATCTCTTCTCTTCTCGCAAAGAATACTCAAATTGTTAGAATAGGAACGACTCGTGAGCCTAACAAGTATGGGCGTAAGGTCGCTACTCCTGAATATGATGTGGATAGAAGAATTATCCAAGCAGAAATTGATATTGTCTATACCACCCCTTTATCTCTTATGTCGCCACATGAGTTGCAAAGTGCAGGGCGTTGTAGTCAATGTGCGAAGATGAGAGTCCTTCCCGACGATTCCCCTATATGCCTTGCGTGTCAGAGGCTCTCACCCTAAGTATTATATACCTTCATTTTTTAGTGGTTAATATGAAGATTATTGCCCTAAGCGGAAAGATGAGGTCAGGTAAGACCACTATTGGCTCATTGTTAGAAACACACCTCAAAGGTTGTAAGCGTGTTTCCTTTGGAGATGAAGTCCGAAGAGAAGTGGCTCGTGGAATGGGTTATTCATCAACCGATTGGAGATTCCCTTTTACTCAACATGATAAGAAAGACTTACGCCCTGTCCTTCAAGCATGGGGACATAATATGCGTAAAGTAAGAGGCGAATCATATTGGATTAGCAAACTCATGACTCGCATAGTTTCTGAATCAATCTATGATGAAGAGGCTATCTGGGTAATTGATGATGTGCGATACCTCAATGAATTAGAAGCAATCAGAGATTTTGAATATAACGGCATTGACATTTATCAGTTTCACATCATACGCCTTGACTGCACTGAAGAAACTCAAATACGCAGAGGTTGTTCTCCTGAATACCTTCACCATCACTCCGAAGTGGGACTTGACGATTTCCCCTTTGGCGAAGTTTGGTCTGATGTTATAGACAGTAATAATGATGACTCAAGAATCCTGTTTGGTAAGGCTTTAACTGTCCTTGAAGAATGGGGAATGCTCACCGAATATCAGGCAAACGATGCTATGACTGACTATGAGTTTGTTCATGGGCGTGGGTTTTGATGGCTCTTTTGTCGGCTCAAGGTAATGACCTCTTTTTTGAGAACGGTGCGATAATTGCCCGACATTCTGATGAAGCCGATAATTGGATTCTTGAGTTTCATGCGTCTGACCGTATTAAGTTAGACAATCTGTGGCGGGAGTGGCTCACATACAATAAGACTAATTTGCATTGGGAACACACTCTTCTCATAGGCAGAGCAATTCACTACAAAGACCACTCAACCAAACCCTATATCCTTACTCGTTGCACTTTTGAGTTTTGCTCCCATTGCGCTGACATACCATTTGTTGATAAACCCTAATCATTATATACCCCCATTACAAGTCTAAATCATGGCCGAAACCGACGCACCAAAGCACGACGAATGGGCTCCGACGCCTCCACATGCCGAAGGCAGTATACTTTGTATTTGGCCTGCTGCGGTTGGGACTAATGATGAGATGAAAGACTTTTTGAAATTGAATCTTGATGTTGATATTATCCCTGTCGGAACTGTGACAACCGAACCTGACGAATCAGGACCTGGTGGTCGTATGGATGCTGTGTTTTGGCTCAACGGTAAGGATATTGGTCGCTTCGCTGTCCCCCGTTTTTCTGTCGGTATTCGCTGGTATGAAGATGTGGTGGGTAATAAATCACATTTAGTCTATCCAACTGATTTTTTAGAATGGGCTCCTAAAGACGGAGTAGGACACCCTTCTTTGGATGGTGAGGAAGAATGATTTACTGTCACGACCCTGATGACTATAACGAACAGAACGGTGTCATGGAAACCACATGGTCTGAAGTGATGGATTGTTTCAAGCATGTTCGCTCTGCCTCATTTGATGAGTTTATGACAATCATCCACCCTAATGTTAATCCCCCCTCAATTGAATATCACCATGAGAAGCACCATACGGAGTTTGCTGTGTTTACTCAAAATACATTCCTTTGGTATATGCGACAGTCAATGGCGACCAAAATTGAGTTCACTCTATACCTTGATTATATCAGGACATCTCTTCAAGAGAACCATGCTGAAAGGGGTTGGATTGAATGAGTCAGGCTGCAAATGATATAGCAGAAGAATGCGGGTATAATTCCGCAGTTGATTTGATTATGGATTTATCCACTCAAGAGGAACTCAATGATATTCTTAGGGAATTACTTTCTGAAGACGAATGCTTGTATGACTATACGCTTGAATTGGCTCATTCTCACCTTGACTATGTTCAACCACCTGACCCTGATGAAGGGCGAGAATCATACCATGAATGGCGTGATAGACTCATGGATGAAGCCCTTGACAGAATAGATGAAGCAAAGGGTGATTGAGTGCCTCGTAAAAATAACATGCTTCGCTCTCGTATTGCAGAGTTTCTCATGACTAAAGAAGGTTGGGAAGCCTGCACAGATGAAATCTATGAACACTTTATTTCTATTGGAGGGCGGTATGTCCCCAATAAGAAGCAATTAGCAGCAGTCTTAGCCGTGACTCCAGAGTTTGTTAAACTCGGACACCGCAGAAAGGACAAGAATGATTTTTCAGGGCCATACGATATCTGCATCTGGCAGTATCAAAAGCAACCTCTATGTCCCGATGAAATAACATGAGTGAGTAATATGATATGTGAAATGTGCCGTGAACCAAATGCTGAAGAGCGGGGAATACGCTGTGGTAAATACAAAGTGTGCGACCCCTGCATAACGAAGTCTATTGAAGCCCGAATGTTTTTGATTGGGAGGGATAAACCTTGACTTGGGTTGGAGGATTCCCTAATATCCATGTAGCGCAGAATTACAGGTGCTTAAAGTGCAACCATGTTTATCTCGCTTATCCCTTGAACACTAAATGCCCCAAATGCCCCTGACAAACTATTATATACTTGAATGTGAAGGTGAAATTATGTCCGAATACTACTACTTAGGCGACCCATGTTATGTTGTTCCCGATGAGCAATGGTCTGACTTTTGCGATTTGACTTTTGATTCTAATAATCAGAGAAAGGCCAGAGATATATCGGGAAACTGTGATTCAGTCATTAAGTGGAACGGGCATGAAATTGTCATCTGGTCTAACGGTGGCGACGGCTCATGGTCTTTTTCAGGTATCGGTTCATTCGGTGTTGATGCAGGAATCTTCTGCGTCATGCCTATTGAAGCGTTGCCCGAATGCTCGCCTGAAGACTTAAAAAGTGCGGGTATTCTCTTTACAACCGAACCTTCTCTTGAAGTCAGGGATTGCGTAGTCTATATCAACGACCAAGCAGACGATTCAGTTTCAGAGTGTTGGAACTGCGGTCATCAAGGACAGCATGTTGAAATGTGGTCTTGTGATACAGGTGAATGCGAAGGCTGTGAAAATTGTTTTGAATGCGAATGCTGTGATGAATGCAAATGCAGTAAGGATGAATGCAAATGCAATGATGAGGAGGAATAAATATGACACGACGATATAATACACTACAGGTACTGAAGCAATCAATTGAAGACCAACGGTATTTACAGCGTCTTAATTGTATGATGTTTACTGATTTACTATTCCCTAACTCAATTGGCGACTATGCTGTGGATAAGTGGACTCTGTTCAGAGAAGACCTATTTGCTTTCATGTGCTCATGTTCAGTTGACAAACTTGAAATACTTGCTGACTACATTGACAGATGCCGAAGAGGTGATATGTGATGAATCTCCATAAAATTGACCGTATGACAATCGTTTATGAGGATGGCTCAATTGTTGTCTATGTGAAGGACAAATTAACAGGCGACCTAAGAGCAGAGGTGAAGAGATGAAAGTGATATGGGCTGAAAAGCACCGACCTAACGACCTTACAGGGCTTATGGGGCAACAACACTTGAAGCCTGAAATGGGTGAAATAATGAGTGGTAATTCCCAGATGCAACACTACATTTTCTATTCCCGTGAGCCTGGAACAGGTAAGACCACTCTCGCATATATGATGGCTAACGCACTCGGTTATCAGATTCATAAATACAATGCCTCATCTAAGAAACAGCGTGGTATAGAGTTTATTGAAGAGGAAATTGCTCTTATTGCACGCTCAGGTCAAAACGAAGTAATAATCCTTCTTGATGAGGCCGACCAATTAACGCCAGCGGCTCAATCGGCACTAAAGGGTGTCATTGAAGACTCCACCTGTTTCTTTATCCTTACATGTAATGACTTATCCAAAGTCAGCCCTTGGCTCCAGTCACGGTGTCAAGTCCGAACATTTGAACCTGTTCCCCTTGACGAAATGCAGATTCAATTAGCATGTATATGCGCTAAAGAGCAGGTTGAACTCAACGATGTATCAATCAAGACAATAGCAACACGCCATGAGGGTGATATGCGAAACGCCATAGGTGCTTTACAGGCATACGCATCCCTTCCCGACAATCAGAAAGAACAATTCCTTAACAGCATTTCAATCCCCACATTGGATTCTAAGACTTTCCTCAAATTGGTATTCAAGGAGAAGGATATTCACGAAGCCTATACTCTTCTATTATCAGCCCCTCCTCGTCAAGCCGTAAGACAGATATTTTTATTCGCTATGCAGAGTGCTGCAGCAGTTGAAAATAAACTCAAAGTAATAGACGCATCAGTTCAGACTGAGCGTGACCTGATAAACGGTGTGGATGAGGGAATTGCACTTTATAACTTCGTCAATATGATGATTGCATGATTCTTCCAATACCGTTATATACCCCGATGATAACCCACTAAATACACAAGGAATGGTGAACCCAATGACCGAACAAATGCAAAAAGTAGCAAACCAAATTGGTGTATCTGTTGATGCACTACAAGCCCGAATGACGACTGTATCTGCTTCTCAAAGTGAAGCATGGAAAGCGTCAGGATATGATGATGAGAAGATTGCAAGTCTGACTTTGCGTATCTCTGCTCGTCAATTACATACTGAACAAACCAAGATTGCAAACTCAGGTGCTACTGTGCTTGAAGGTATGATGCTTCGCACTCCACGCTACAAAGACTGGGGCGAACTCCGCTACAAGAAGATGACTGCTCAATTGAAGACATGTGATGATGCTGTCAAGACAAATCTGGTTGAACAGGGTGCTATCGTTCTGTTTGAAGACAACCATGATGGCTCTTGGACTCGTCAAATCAATGAATCACTCAAGAATAAGGTTGCTTTTGAAGTCGGCTCTATTGAAGACTCGGTTTCAACACCTCATGCTAAGGCTGTTGAAGTGGATGAAAACACTATGTATTACATTGTTGCTGACAAGTCTGCCCCTAATTGGCCTTCTGGTGATGCTAATTGGCGATACGGTGCGCCTTCTCCTGCTTCAGATAAGAAGCGCACTTGTTTCTTCTTAGGTCGCAAAGCAGGCACTTCGGATGAACTCAAAGAATACCAAATCGTTCTTTCTGGCGACATGGCTGAAAAGGTCTATCCGACCTTCATGCCTGGGACTATCGCTGTCAAACTCAATAAGAAAGGCGACACAGGATATGCAAAACCTGGCGTGACTGACTTTAGTGCTGACGCTTCTTTGGCTACAATGTTTTCTGGCCCTCCTGTTGCTTTTGATGGTGATGCGCCTTCTGGTCTTATGGTTGATGCTCTCGGTGGTCTTGAACCTGCTGGTCGCTTCTTGAAAGGCTTTGACTCATTGGCTTCATACCATGCTTCAATCCCTGAAGATGAAAAGTGGACTTCATACTGTGGTCTAATCGCTGAAGTAGTCCACATTGACCCTCGTGAAAATGGTGGTTATACTATCACTGTTGGCGACCTTGACATTCTATCGTCTGCGCCTACTCATGATATATGGATTGACAAAGACCAAGAACATCTCATTACCTTCGGTGTCGGCTCGCAAATTGCGGTGTTCGGTACTGTCTGGATGCGTGATGATGAAGCAAGGTTCTCTGCTCAAGGCTGGTACTGTGTTGAATCTGTTGACATTGTTGAAGCAGACGAAGATGGGTGGGATGCTTGATGGCTTGGGCTACTGCAGACTCAAAAACCAAAGCACCTGCTAAGACAGCATTTGGCGAAGAATACTACGCTAATCTGTTTGCTAAGAAGGTCGCTGCTCAAGAAGGCTCTCAAATCCGTATGGCTCTCGTAGGGCATGAAAATACGGCTAAGACGGGTCTTGCTCTATCCTTTGCATATACTGAAGCCGATAAAAAGGCTGGTAAAAAGGTGTTCATCTTTGACTTTGACAATTCTGCTCAATCTATCATTGATTACGCATACCCAGATGACCCAAACATTGTCCGTCTGCCTATCCATGATGAGAACGATGAATCCATATTCAATGAGGACAATACTGTTAATTGGCTCGCATTGATTGATAAGACTCAATGGTTTGTTAATATCGTCGCAAAAGAGGACCCTGAAAATGTTGCAGGTGTTGTCTTTGACGGTGGCTCATCCTTCTTGAAAATCTGTGAAATGGCTATGCGTGAATCCCTTGTCCGAAAGGGTATCATCAGCGACGAAGGAGATACTTTCAATCAGAAGGAGTGGCAGGAACGAAACCGTTTGTTCCGTCAAACTCTTAACCGTGTTCATGGACTCGCATTCAGCAAAGTGTTCTTTACCTTCCACCTGAAAGCAATTAAACAATACATGGATGATGGCTCAGGTCGTAAAGTCCTCATGTCTATTGGTGAAAGACCTGAATGGGAAAATGGCTCAATGCGCCTCTTCTCTCAACAGATTTTCTTGAACCGCTTTATGAAGAAGGCTGATGCTGCTGCTGGTGTCAAGGCTGACAAGTCTATGGCTGAAGGCGAATGGTCTATCAGAGCAACTGTTGAAGAAATGAAGGGTAAAAACATGGAACATCTCGGACAGACATACGATGTATTGACTGTCAAGAAAGGAGATGTAAAGTGGAATGGTCTGCCTATGCTGGAATGGTGAAGTTAAATGGTGAAGTCAAGACCTGACTATGTTCTTTGCTCACACTTGACCTCTATTGAAGTCAATGGTTTTATGCAGAACCTTGACCCTCCTCGCCTTCAAGTGGCTGAACACTCATCCCTTGAATGGTTCAGGAAATTGGATAAGGGCATTATCATCTATACCATTAAGAACTCAGATGAATACGCCAAGACAATGAATGGATTTATCCTCATCCCAAAGACCGATATTGTAGGAGTTGAATGATATGCTAACAGGTAATGAAGCACGAGATGCTGTAAAGCGAGGGATTGATAAGGTATATACTGCTTTGTCCCCGACACTTGGCCCTGCCCCACGATTGGTAATAATTGACAAAGGCGAGTCCCATGAGCATAACCCATTGATTCTTGATGATGGAGTAAATATCTCAAAGTTTATCACTTCAACAGACCCCTATGAAATGGTCGGCATAAAACTCATGCGTATGGTTGCTCACGAAGCCCAAAGAGCATCGGGCGACGGAACGACATCTGCTACTGTTATTGCTAAACATCTCATTGATGGACTTTACTCTGAATTAGAAGAAGGAGTCCACCCTACTATTCTCGCAGGGCAATTAAAAGAGGCATGGGAAACATTTAAGACCGAACTGTCTGAAAGAAAAGACCCTGCTGAATGGGAACAAATTACTGAAGTTTGTATGTCTGCTATCAATTATGACACAGATTCAGGTAATGCTGTTCTTGAAGCCTTCAAAGAAGTCGGTGCAGAAGGAGTCGTTATGGTGCATCAGCATCCTGGAGAATTGACAAAGGTTGAAACAACACAGGGATTAACACTCAATAAAGGGTTTATTTCTCATCTATCAGCAGGTTCTCGTGATGGTAAAGTAGTCTATGAAAATCCTGCAATAATCGTCACAGACCATGAAATTATGACCTTTGATGAATTGATTCCAGCACTACAATGTGCTGCAGAAGCAAAGAAGCCTTTGGTAATTATCAGCGCTGGTCTTAAACCACATGCTATCCAGAACCTTCTCTTAAATACAGTAAACGGAAAGGTTCAGGCTACGGCTATTGGTGCTGTATCTCAAGGTGAAGAACGGGCAGAAATCTATGAAGACATTGCAACCTCATTAGGATGCAAACCTATTCTTGCTGCGAGGGGTGAACGCCTCACAGATAGACAATATCACATTGACGACTTTGGCTCGGCTGAATTAGTTTCCATTGACCGTAATACAACCGTTATTTCAGGTGTAGGAGGCGAAAGCGAAGCAATTGAGGAAAGACTTGCTCACTTAGAACAACTCAAAGAAGACGCAGACCACCCGTTCTATCGGGAGAAGTATGCTATGCGAATTGCTAAATTGCAGGGTAAAATATCCACTATACGGGTTGGTGGTCTGACCGATGCAGAAGTAGCGGAGAAGCATGAAAGAATTGATGATGCCGTAAATGCCGTTAGAAGTGCGCTTAAGGGCGGTGTTGTTCTTGGTGGGGGTATGACCCCCTATACCATTGAAACGGGCTTTGTAGCCCTTGATAATGCCCTTAAATCGCTTGTTCACACTATGGTTTTGAATTGGGGTCGGGAATTACCCCAGAATCAACAGGACTGGAATTACTTTGATGCACAAACAGGTAGGTTTAACGCATATACTAACCCCCTTGTTGATGCTCACGATGTAATCCTCAATTCAGTCAAAGCCGCTGTATCTGTCGCAACACTTGTATTGAAGGGTCAAACCATTTTGGTGAATGAATAAGTATTATATACCCCCATGATAACCCTATTTTATGACCGACATGATTACCGTTAATGCTTCTTCTTTGAAACGCCTATTGATAATGACTCAACGCAAACAGACTGTGGCTGGTAAGACCAATCCTCAAGTTACTGCGTGTGTGCTTCGTTCTCATAACGGTGTTCTTTCAACCACTTCTCTTGTTCGGGATGGTAAAACTTCTGTTTCACAGTTTAATATCGCATGTGAAGGTGATAGTGAACCCCTCCCTATCCCAGACATTGACCGTTTGTTGGGTGTTTTGAAAGCACATTCTGGTGAAATCAAAATTACTGCAAAGGATGATAATTCAGGAATTAAAGTTAAGTCTTCTAAGAAACAAACTACTCTTCAAGCAAACCTTAATGGCTTGGCTTTCCCTCATTCAACAGAAACAATTGGTGCGTGGGAATCTAAATCACTTGAATTAGCAGGTAAAATCAATCCCGAATTATCAACATACACATTGGGAGATGGAACTGTTCTTGAACCGTTTGCTCAATTGACTTTGGATGCAAACATTCTTGAAGACGCATTTTCCTGTGATTCTATCAACGGTCAGAAACTTAACCGTTATAGGTTTCAAATGGGAGGGGAACTGGATTGCGCTTATGTTGAAGTGGGCGACCCTATAAAGGGTCAAACGCTCATCAAACTCAATGAAGAAACAATTGAATGTGAAGAGTTTACATGGTCTTTTGAAGGCGGTCTGGAAAATGTTGTTTCATTCATGTCGGGTGATGTGACTCTTTCATTCCTTGACTTCAGGAAATACAATCAAGGGATAAGACTTATCATTACTTCTGATAGTGGATGGTTTATGCAGGCGGGTGTTCTTGAATGAGCGACTTTGATACTATGAAAGCACTAAAGGCTTTGCTGATGACATCTGAACATATCGGTTTCATGGAATCCGAAAGGGCAGATGAATACAAGATTCTTGAACTGCGGGACACTCTTGAAGAGATGGTCTTAGACTTCTTATCCAAAATTGAACCTGAGGTGAAAGAATGAGCATTGACGAACTGAAAGACAGAATCAACAGTCTGCGAGAATTGCAGAATGCGATAATGGATATGAACCATTACATTGAGATTGTTGAGGGTCTGAGCGCTGAAGTGGGGATTGAAGGTTCTCATCATGCAAACATTGAATATGGTCGTACTGAATGTGCTGTTGATGAAGCACTACAAACTCTTGAAGACAAATTGAGCGACTTAGGGGTGACGATTTGAGTTGTTTCTGGTGTGCTATTGATTGTAAGGGTAATTACACTCTCGTTAGAGGCAAACGCTGTTGCGTGTCCTGTTTGGGAATTGCTATGGAGGAAGAATAATGGATATAGTGCTTGAATGTGAGGTGCAAACTGATGATGCGTTGCAATACGCATTAGACATGTATGATATTGAATTAGAGGCTGGTATCAAAACAGTCATCCCCGATAGAATCAATCCCCCAGAAGACTGGGTTATTGGTGCTATTGTAGGTGCTTCTGGTGCTGGTAAAACAACACTATTAAAGAATCGCTTCGGACATGAAGACTCATCCATGTATGGCGACAGTAGCAAATCCGTTATATCAAACATTTCTGAGTTATTAGGAGGTAATCCTGCCGAAGCATCTCGTATTCTATCAAGTGTCGGTTTGGGTTCTGTTCCTGCTTGGATTAGACCTCCTTTTTGTCTGTCAAACGGTGAAACATTCCGATATAACTTGGCTTGCTCTATCGCAGATGCAATGGCTAATGACAGAGAAATTATCACCATAGATGAGTTTACATCTGTGGTTGATAGAAATGTAGCAAAAGCAGCCTCATTTGCGTTGCAAAAGTTTGCTCGTAAGACGGGTCAGCGTTTAGTCGTTGCCTCCTGCCACGACGACATTGTTGAGTGGCTTAACCCAGATTGGGTTTACAACCCTCACGATGGCGAAACCATAGTGAGAGAAGACAGGGGGTGGTCGGTTCAACGACCTCAGATTGAACTCACGGTTCTCAGAGCAGAATATGATGCGTGGGATTTGTTCAAGGGTCATCACTATTTGACTGCTGATTTGAATAAAGCGTGCAGATTATTCGTTGCTTATTGGGATGGGAAACCTGTTGCTTGTAATGCAATCCTCCCTTTCCCCAATGGTGGTATTCAGAATGGTTGGCGTTCTTCTCGTGTTGTAGTGTTGCCTGATTATCAAGGACTTGGTATTGCAGGTGCGCTAAGTGAGTTTATTTCATCCATGATTATGTCTCAAGGCGGGAGATTATTTGCTCGCCTCCGACACCCTGCCTTAGCAAATCACAGATTGAACCGACCTAATACATGGAAAGAAACAGCCGTATCTCGTAAAGTGCATACGCATTCTGGTAATGAAGAATGGGGCTGGAAACAGAATGATAGGGAGTGCTGGTCGTTTGAATACATAGGAGAAGGCTCTTCGCTACATGATGCTGAACTCTTCTGGGGTA
>Ga0315331_10001398_pt1 | contig 18021 bp, 12 predicted proteins | sample M160m34915metaG_FD_203456 | JGI IMG/M metagenome (GOLD analysis project Ga0315331, IMG submission 203456) | Ammonia-oxidizing marine archaeal communities from Monterey Bay, California, United States - M1 60m 34915 | ecosystem: Environmental > Aquatic > Marine > Intertidal zone | place: USA...
GGCCCCAAACACCTGAACATGTTTGATAATGTGGAAATCCCGGAGCCGGATAACCTGTTCGACGACTGGTCCGGCCGAGGCACTGCTGCACAGACTCAGGACATGAGCATTCGCACAACGATGACTCGGAAAGACCTGAAACTCGATCCTCCCCGTGGCCTGACTCCCGAACAAACGGAGGTCTGGAACAAAGCGTACAGCGCCAAGAACAAGGCGTTTGAAGAAGCAAAGCTGGAAGGCGACGACCTGATTCGCTGGAAGTATCAGCGTTATATCAAAGACTATCTGCGCTGTATCGCGTCCGTCGACGATAACGTCGGCCGAGTGCTGGACTACCTGGACGAATCCGGACTGGCAGACGACACGGTGGTCATCTACTCGTCTGATCAGGGATTCTATCTGGGCGACCACGGCTGGTTCGACAAACGGTTCATGTACGAAGAATCCTATCGCATGCCGTTTGTGCTTCGCTGGCCGGGCAAGGTCAAGCCCGGCAGCGTAAACCACAACCTGATCTCAAATCTGGACTTCGCGGAAACATTCCTGGATCTGGCCGGCGCCGACACCCCGGACGACATGCAGGGCCAGAGTCTGAAGCCGCTGTTGCTGGGCAAGCCGTCAGGCGGATCAACAACGGTTCCCCCGATGACCATCGGCTTCAGCAACAAACTGGTCGATTGCAGCCAGCCGAGTTTTCGAGACGCGCTGTACTATCACTATTACGAATTCAACGGCGAACGACGTACCGCCCACATGGTGCGACGACACTACGGTGTGCGGACAGACAGGTACAAACTCATTCACTTCTACAATCTGGACGAATGGGAACTGTACGATCTGGAGAAGGATCCTCGCGAAATGCGAAGCCGGTACGACGATCCGGACTACGCTTCTATCGTGGCTCAGCTGAAAACACGTGTCGCAGGCCTGCAGAAACAGTATCAGGTCCCCGATGATCGAGGCTCAGTCCCGGCTGATCCTCCGTCACTGCATCAGCAGCAACGACAGCCAAAGAAGAAGACACCTGCGAAGAAAAAGAAAAACGCGGCCTGACGCCCTGGAGTCGTAGGCGATTCACAAAATGTATGGACGCGATGACAATCGAACCGCCGCATTTGGTGGCCAGTGCCTGTTGGCGCGGCGACTGGCGGGTCGGAGTGTTCGCTTTATTCAGTGCACACACCGCGAGGGAGACAGCATTACACAGGACGACCATTCAAATCTGGCAACGCATCATCCCAAACTGGCAGCCGCCGTTGACCGGCCCGTCGCCGGACTACTGGCCGATCTTCATCAACGAGGTCTGCTGGAAGATATGCTGGTGATGTGGGGCGGAGAGTTCGGACGCACCCCCACAGCAGAAGACAATGACGGCCGACTCTCAGTCGTCACCGCCAGAACATCCTGACCAGAGTGTCTATTCAGACTCAACCGGAGTCTCAGATTTTTCCTTAATCTGCTTGATTGCGGTCTGAAGTCGTTCCCTGAACTGACGACTTTCCGACTCGTCGTGAAGTTTGTTAAGCAGAGGTAGTGCATCGGCGGCCGCGGGCCCGATTTTGCCAACCAGGAAGACCGCGTAAGACTGAGTTCTGAGGTCGCCCGATTCAAGACCGGCCAGCAGGACAGGAAGTGCTTCCGGGCCGGCCGCGTCAATCGATCGAATTGCACTTCGTGCGACGTTGGTATCGTCAGCGTTCTGCAGCATGACGAACAGAATCGGGATTGCCGCTCTGGCCGCCGGTCCAATGTCGCCGAGCGATTCTGCGGCAGAACGACGGACGGTCCAGTCTGCATCTTTCAGCGCAGACATCAAGACCGAAACTGATTGCGACTGTTCGGAATTAATGGCCGCAAAACACTGAATTGCAGCGGACCGGATGGACGGCTGATCGTGCTGCAGCACGTTTGTAACAGCAGGCAGAGCATCTGTGCCCGCATCCCCCATCGATGTCAGTGCCGCCAATCCGGACAGAACAACGTCTGTATCCGGATCCGCCAGCAGCGGTGCCAGCAAAGCGGCAGCCCTGCGGTCTTTCACGCCAATATTCGCCATCGCACCAGCCACAGCTGCTCGAACAGCAGTGTCTGCGTCGGACAACGTATCCGTCAGCTGCGGCATCGCAGTTCTGGCTGATTCACCGAGGCTTCCAATCGTGGCTGCGGCACTGGCGCGCACCGTGGCTGCCTCATCGCCTAAAGCTGCTGTAATTTCCGACAGCACAGAGACCGCAGCATCCGAACGTTGCTCAAGGCCGGCGATCGCGTTCCCACGCACGGCGGCGGCGTCATCAGACAGAGACTTTGCAAGCACGGGCAACACTTTGTCCGCAGGCAGAGCGATCGATGCGAGTGCGAAAACAGCGGCGGCTCGAACAACACTGTCGCTATCTTCTGCCGCTGCAAATAATGCAGCAACGGCGCTGGCGCCGGGGTGACGGGAACAGCCGAGTGCCGCTGCAGATGCCGCACGGACGTTCGCCGACGAATCCTGCAGACACGTAGTCAGAGCATTTATCGCTGACACCGGCGTCACATTCATGCGCCCCAGGGCGTGCGCCGCTGTGATTCGCACCGAAGCCTGGTCGCCGTGTAAAGCTGCCACCAGAAGTTTGGTCGCCGAGGGGCCGATTCCCGCGAGTGCTGACACCAGACGTTCCAACGGCAGATCCGAATCAGTGGACGCTGCCAGCAAGGCGGGAACTGCATTCACGCCGACTCGACTGATCGCGCGCACCACCTCTGACTCGTTATCATCAGACTCACGCTTCAATGCTGCAATCAGGTTCGGCAGAGCTTCGGCCGCATCCTGCCCCATCGTTCCCAGTGCGAAAGCGGCTGACGAGCGTGCACCAGCAGCATCACTTTTCAGCATCTCGACCAGAAACGGAACAGCTCGGCGGGATTCCGGACCCAATTTTCGCAAAGCCAGCACGGCAGCGCTGCGAACATTGGCGTCTTTATCTGTTAATGCAGCGGCTATGACTTCCAGCAGCTGGACTCGATCAAAACTGGATGAAGCCAGAGCAACGACGGCTGCAGCTCGGGCTGGTGGATGCATGTCCTGCGTAACGTCAGTCAGCTTCTCCTGCGTGGTTTCAGACACATTGCTGATCTCTGCGAGCCCCAAAGCGGCTTTAACTCGAACAGTTTCCCGGTCATTCGAAAGCGCCTGCGCAAGGGCTGACTCGGCGCGCGTGCCGAGTCGTCCCAGTGCGGCGGCCGCAGATACGGCGACATCAGTGTTCTCGTCAGTAAGCAGATCGGTTAATTCAGCAAGCACTTCGGTGCCACTGGCAGCAAGCCATCCCATGGCAGCGACTGCTCCGAGACGAATACGAGCGTCATCGTGCTTCGCTGCATCTCGCAACAGGGGGACGACAGGCGGTCCAAGCTGTCCGAGTGCCCATGCAGCTCGATATCGCACCTGATCAGAGCGGCTGTCGAGATTTTTGATAAGCGCCGGAGCAGCGGCTGTCGCAGCCGATCCGATGCGAGCAATCGCCACTGCCGACTGCATCCAGACCTGTTCATCCCGGTCACTCAGCGCACTGGTCAAAGCAGATAGTGCGGCAAGGGAGTCGCGGCCCCGGGAAGCCAGCGCATAGGCAGCGTCGCGGCGTGCTTCCAAGTTTCCACTCTCAAGCTTTTCGATACAGGCCTCGATGACCGACGTTTCCTCGGCAGTCGTTTCCTCGGTCGCAATCAAAGGTGAAGCGTTGAGTAGTAACGCTGTGGCGAATGCAACGATCGGGACGCAAAAACGTTTTTGTATCTTTTTGACTTGGCGCATACCATTAAGCAAAGGGGCGAGTTTGAAATCGGTCATCCAACAGCAACGATCGACCGGTCAGATCTGCAGACCGGAAACTTTTCCAGTGCTGTCACCGATGAAATCGACCGGCGCGCCAAAGCGATCGAGGATCGACATAAACAGGTTGCACACGGGAGTTTCTGCGGGAACTCGAATGTGTCGACCGGGGTCAACCGTACCGCCCCCGTGACCGGCAATCAGAATTGGCAGGTTTTCGTTGTTGTGGCGGTTGCCGTCGCTGATTCCGCTGCCATAACAGAGGGTCGTGTTGTCCAGCAGGTTCTCATCTCCATCGGGCGTCGCTTTCATCTTCTGCAGCAGATATCTGAGTTGATCGATATGGAATCGATTGATCAACCGGATCTTGGCGAGCTTTGTGGCGTCTTCGCCGTGATGCGACAGATCGTGGTGGCCATCCGGAACCTCAATCTGACGATAGCTGCGATTGCTGGCCGCATTGGCAAACATGAACGTGGCGATGCGCGTGCTGTCTGTCTGAAACGCAAGGACCATCATGTCGCACATCAATCGAATGTGTTCTCCGTAATCATTCGGAATGCCGCTGGGAACGGGATAGTCGAGATCAAAAACGATTTCCGATTGGTCTGCAGCGTCTTCGACACGCCGTTCGACTTCTCGGACGCCGTTCAGGTATTCCTCCAGTTTTCGCCTGTCATTCGTGCCCAGCTGTTTCTGCAGCCGGCGGGCGTCTTCCGCAACGAAGTCCAGGATACTTTTCTTCAGGACATCCCGTCGCTGCTGATTGTCACTTGTTGCCTTCGAATTGCCGTTTCCAAAAAGGCGATCGAACACAAATCTGGGGTTCGTTTCTTTTCCCACCGGCGTTGATTCGGACGACCATGCAATGTTGGACGAATAGGCACAACTGTATCCGGAATCACAATTACCTGCGGTTCGGCCCTGTTCGCAGCCAAGTTCCAGTGACGAAAAACGTGTCGCCTGGCCAGCAGCCTGTGCAGCCACCTGATCCACCGACACTCCGGATCGAATGTTGGAACCGTCCGTTTTTCGCGGTTGTGCACCGGTGAGGAATACCGAGGCGCTGCGGGCGTGGTCACCCGGACCATCGCCATTTGCTCGACCTTTGTCATGAGTCAGACCGCTGATGACGAGAACATCGTCCTGAACGGCAGACAACGGAGCCAAAATATAGGGGAGTTCGAAACCGAAGCCTTCCGTCTGCGGCGTCCAGTCAGGCAGATGTACTCCGTTGGGCACGAAGATGAAGCCGATCCGCTGCGGCGGTGTGGGAGGCACTTTTGCGGCTCGAGTCACTGGGCATACAGATTCCAGCCATGGCAGAGCCAGTGACACGCCTAAGCCCTGCAGGGCGTGACGACGTGAGAAACAGAGGCTGCGACCTGTCATTTATAATCCTCCGTAGCGTTCATTTTGATTCACTCATGGTGAATGGAGCACTGGTCACGATGGCAGTAATGAGTGTCTCAAACCGGTATTCGTTTTCTGTCAGATTTCTGACCACATCATTGATCGTGCATCGGTCGTATGAAATGAGTCCCCGGCCCAGCGCATATGTTAACATCTTACCCGCCAGACACCGACAGAACTCTGTTTTCTTCTCCCGGACCATGATCTCCATCAAATCGACCGCTCCGCCGAACTTCTGCCCCCCCGGCAACTCACCGGAAGCGTCAATGTCGAATCGACCGTCACGGTCCCGCCAGCCACCGATAGCGTCGAAGTTCTCCAGACCAAATCCGATGGCGTCCATCTTGAGATGACAGACCGAACAGGCGGGATTCGACCGATGCTGCTCCATCTGTTCGCGGAACGAACCTAGATTCTCGCCGCCGGTTTCCAGTTCCGGAACGTTTGCCGGTGGAGGCGGTGGTGGTTCCGCCAGAATATTATCCAGTATCCATCTGCCACGTTTGACCGGTGACGTCCGGGTGGGATTGGACGTCAGCATCAGAATCCCGGCATGCGTGAGCACGCCCCGACGATGATTCTTCAGCGCCACCTGCTGAAACTCCGGTCCGCTGATGCCGTGAATCCCGTAATGTCGCGCAAGACGTTCATTCACAAACGTGAAGTCCGCATTGAGAAATTCAAGAACACTGTAATTCTCTCGCATGATCGATTCAAAAACAAGTTCTGTCTCGCGACGCATCGCAAAACGAAGCTCATCGTCGAAATCCGGGAACAGCTCAGGGTCTGGCATCAGACGTGAAACGTCCCTCAGCTGTAACCACTGTCCCGCGAAGTTACTAACCAGAGCCTTCGACTTCGGGTCGGCCAGCATGCGTTTTGCCTGCGACGCAATAACATCAGGCTGTGTCAGTTTGCCACTGCGGGCCAGTTCGAACAGTGACTTGTCGGGCATGCTGCTCCACAAAAAGTAAGACAGTCGCGATGCCATTTCAAAACCGTCCAGTTGGCGAATTCCATCTTCGTCTTCGCCGTCCGTGTCACGTTCCACCCGAAACAGAAAATGCGGACTCGACAGCACGGCACTGACCACGGTCCGGAAGATTTCGTCCAGGGAACTGTTCTGGTCATAGGCGAACTTCATAATTTCGAACAGGCGTTCCTTTTCGCCCTCCGAAAGCGGTCGGCGCCATGCACGTTCAGCGAACTCGCGCACATTTCGTCGGGCCACAGCAACTCGATCGCCGGCCGTGAGAGCCGGATGTACAAGAACCCGGGCACGAGCCTGTGGATCGGCGATGGCCTGGTCAGCAACGGACTCAGCAGCCATCAGATATTTTTCCAGCAGAACAGGCGGAAGAGACAACACGTCACCAATATTATCGAACCCGTTGCCGACATCATCTGACGGAAAATCATCGGCCAGCTTCAGGTCCAGACCGACAAGGTCACGAATCGTGTTGTTGTACTCAGCCTTGTTGAGTCGTCGCAATGTCACTCGACCGGGACGCAGCTCCGCAGTACAGTCAAACGTTGCGAGCTCAGCCTTGATCGCGGCGTCGATGGCAAGTAGTTCTTCTGCTGTCGGCTGTGGCTGCTCAGTTGGCGGCATCTGGCGATCTCTTATCAGTCGCGCGGCCTTATCCCAAAGGTCGTATTCGGACTGCACGTTGGCCGACGCAGTATACGTATCGAATGCAATCCCGGCTTCCGCTTCATCACCACTGTGACAGGCCAGACAGTGCTTCGCCAGAAACGGTGCCACGCTGGCTTCAAAGTGGGATTTCCCGCCTGCGACGGGAGAATCCTGCGCCTCAGCCATGGGAACGCCCGGCAAAACAAATTGTACGCCGCAGGAAACTACGAGCACCAGATTTCGGAGTGTAAATATCACGTACATTTCTTCATTGAAGACTGCCTGATGGCGACGGCAGCAAGACGCTCGTGTCAAAGACCGCTGCCGACAAGACCCGGCCCGACCGTCGCGTCAGCAAAGGTATTGCCGACGTCGTGCTGAGCGATGAAAGGGATAACAGCGACCATGACTGCAACAATAAGCACGTTGCACAATGCGACGTTTCGGCTGTGATGTAAAGGCATAGCAGAATCAACCAATGTCAAGGAAATCCGGAGCTACTGGTCTGCAGTCATTCATTCCAGACCGTGCAGTTTGATCGCCGCCGGCTTCTGTGTCAAAACCGCCACACTCCCAAATCCGCTTTCCTTTCGAACAGGGATTCACCTCAGTGGATTCCGGACCGACCATCGCGTACTCTGAGCCACCTGACGGAAAAATGAATGGCGAGATGCCCTTTCAGTCATGCTGAATCACAATCTGCTCCGGAGAACCCCAATGTTTCGACCTGTTGTCCTGCTATCTCTTTCTGCTGCCCTGCTCAGTTCGGTCAACGCCGCAGACAAGGACTCAGCCGGCTGGAAATCGATGTACGACGGCAGGAGTTTTTCCGGGTGGAAGAAAACGGAGAATCTGGACTCGTGGAAGATTACGGACGGAAATCTTCAGTGTACCGGCGATCGCAGCCATCTTTTTTATGTCGGTGACGACAAGCCGTTCAGGAATTTTGAGTTTGAGTGTGAAGTTATGACAACTCCGGGCAGCAATGCGGGAATTTACTTTCATACAAAACTGCAGGAAGAGGGCTGGCCCAAGTACGGTTACGAATGCCAGGTGAATATCACCCACGGAGACCCCAAAAAAACGGGAAGCCTGTACGACGTCGTCAACGTAAGTGCGGAAGACCTGAAGAATGTGGTCAAGGATAACGAATGGTATAAGACATATATCAAGGTTGAAGGTCGGCATATCACAATCAAAGTGAACGACAAGGTCACCGTGAACTACACAGAAGAAGAAGATAAGAAAGCCTTCAGCAGTGCATTCGACCGAAGACTTGGTGAGGGAACATTTGCTCTGCAGGCACACGACCCCAAAAGCGTCGTATCATTCCGCAATCTCAAGGTACGTCGCCTGCCATAACGCGTCTTCAGTGCTGTCACTCGTCGAGTGACAGTCATTCCGGTAAGGCCATCAGCGCTGCTGGCTGGTGTACTAATAATTTCCTGATGGAGTCCTCTCACCATGGGGACAGGAAAGGTGGATGGCCGTGGCGGTCAAAATGGAACTCACCCGAGTCATAGTCTCGGAAATCAATGATCAGCAGGCGATCTACCTCAAGGAAATAGACGGCATACGCAAGTTTCCGATTCTGGTCGGAGAGTTCGAAGCTGGTATTATTAACCGGCGGCTGCTGGAAGAACCGCCGTTTCGGCCACTGACACATGACCTGCTGCGTCTTGCCATCGAAACTCTGGGCGGTGAACCACAGGAAGTCGTAGTCACGGAAATGAAGGACCATATTTACATTGCCGTTCTGAAGGTAAAACAAAACGACCAGCTGCTGGAAATTGACTGTCGACCAAGCGACGCAGTGGCACTGTCCGTTCACTACGATCCACCATTACCGATCTTCGTGGCAGAAGATGTGCTCAACGAAGTCAGCTGATACTGTCGAAGCACGTTCAATCGGGCACCCTACTCGATGCAGGTTCGCCCTGACCGTGTGCAGTTAATAAACGGAAACCTGTCTGGAAGGCTTCAGAAGTGCAGATTCGCCTGCCGCATCTTTTTGCCATCGCATGTGTCCTGACAATCAGCGTCACAGCCGCACCTGCTCAGTCGACAGTATGGGGCCTTCAGAGTAGTGACCGGTTTTCCGTGAAAACTACGATTGATCGTGAAACCATCATTCAACTCGCAGACCGTGATCCGGTCACTTCCACGTCGCAGGAAGAACTGGAGCTGGAATACCTGGTCTGGCGCATCTCGCCAACTGAGACCATGATGCAGGTTAATGTGCTGAGTTTCGTTCGCATTGACAGCTCGGGAGACACCGTCACTGATTCGATGTTGGACCAGCGTCTGAAACTGCTGGAACGAGTGCCGATCATAATTGCCGTCGCTCCTGACGGAGTCGTCAAGAACCTGTCGGGATACCGCGAATCTCTGAAACAGTTCGCCGGCCCTGACCGAAAAATGCTGCAGCTTCTCGAAGAAGCGTGGCCTCGGCAGTCGTTCGAGTCATGGGTCGGGCGGCCCTTCTGGATGACACCACCTGCCGATGACGTGGAAGACCGCGAGACATGGGAGCGAATCGATCAGCTGTCACTGGGGTTAATAGGCGGCCTGCGTACGGTTGCCACATGTCACATTGATTCGAAGGCAGAAAATTCCGCCAAAGTCCTGGTCTCCGGTTCTACACGCCTGATTCGACCGTCACCGTCGGACGACGATGCGTCCACACGAAGTGTCAGATTCACCGGCGTGGAAACAACGGCGGAATCATTCACGGGAGAAGGTCTCCTTCTGCTTCCGGAAAACGTCGTTGACGATGATTCCCGCCCCGGCCGGCTTCGACCATGGTTTGCCAGCCTTGTTCTGAACTGGTCTGTCACGGGCGAAGCAAGAGTGGAAAGCGGCGGGCAGTCGCAGAAAGTAACATTCGAGCACCGGCAGGAACAATCGCATCAGCTGCAACCCGATTTCCGAATGGGACGCCCTCCTGCTCTTCCAGGCCTGCCGCAACCGAAACGCTGATCGCCCACACACAGCGATTTGCTCTCGGGATCCACTGGCGCTGTCAGTGAATAAATAAGAACTCTCGACTGTTCAGGAGCGCCCAAAGCAGATCTTCAAGTCCCTGTCTTCGGTTTTCACTACCAGCGATGACGGCAGATGCCGTCTTGAATTCTTCAGACGTTGGAGCACGGCTCAGCGTGACCAGATACAGCTCGGCGATGATTTTCTGATCATCCTCTTTTTCCAGCCGAGTGATCCGACCGGACTTATCCGCCAGCTTGCGATTGACCACATCCCCGTTGGCAATATGCAGCACCTGTGAAAGATTCGGCTGAGCCGTTCGTTCGCATTCGCACGTGATGACACGCTGAGGTCGCCCCAGCGTGTCCAGAAAATATGACGTGTAGTTGGGGTCTGGCAATTCGATGGCGCGGGTTCCCACGGGAACGCCGGAGAATCGTTCGCGCGTTCCACACGCAAAGTCAATGCTGTCCAGCAGGGCTTCGGCAGGCAGCCGTTTGACGTAGTAGTGCAGGTACAGTCTTTCATCACTGGCGTTCTCTGCACGTGGGCTGGAATCGAGCTGATAGACTCGGGAGGTCATGATTGACTTCATCAGGTGTTTCAGATCGAAGCCATGATCGACAAAGTCCCTTGCCAGGGCATCCAGCAACTCCGGATTGGAAGGCGGATTGGTGGCTCTCATGTCGTCAATCGGTTCGACAATGCCTCTGGCCATGAAGTAGCCCCATACCCGATTAACGATGTTACGGGAAAACAGATCGTTGTCCGGAGACGTTATCCATGCCGCCAAAGGCCTGCGTAAATCGCGTACATCCGCGATGTCACTGACCCCGTCGCCAAGTGGTTTGGGGGCCATAGTCTGACGTGTGCGAGGATGTCGAATTGAACCACTTGAATTAAGCTTCACGACGGTATCGGCGCCAAGGGCACCAAAATCCGTGCTGGCTTTCGTACCAACTCGAGTGAAGAATGCAGCCAGCCCGTAATAGTCTGCCTGGCTGTAGGCTTCGAATGGGTGATGATGACACTTCGCACACTGCAGACGAATTCCCAGAAACACCTGAGCGGTCGTTTCCGCAAGATCCGTCGGCGTCCTGGCCGTCTTGAAATAATTGGCCGGACCGTTCTGATAGATCGACCCCTGCGCCGTGATGATTTCACGGACAAACTGATCCACCGGTTTGTTTTCGCGAAGTGAGTTTCGTACCCAGTTGGAAAACGCCCACATGCCGCCGTCACCAAGTGTGTTCCGGTTGATACGGACCAGATCCCCCCATTTCAACGTCCACCAGGCGCTCCATTCGTTTCCATAGATGTCGCGTCCGTTATCTCCGGTCAGTCCCAGAAGTTCATCGACCAGCTGAGTTCTCTTGTCGGATTCTGTTGACTCCAGGAATGTATTAACGCGTTCAGGAGTCGGCAGAGTGCCGATGGCATCAAGAAACACACGACGGATGAAATGTTCGTCACTGCAGATCGCTGACGGCCTCACGCCCAGACGCTGCCAGTGAGTCCTGACCTTATCGTCTATGAAATTGTGCGACACGAATTCCTTCAGGTCCACGTCTTCCTGAAACGGCGAGAGCACATGAGACACCGTTGCCTGTCCTTCAAAACGAATCATGATAGCCGACTGGCCCTGGCCGACGATTTCAACATGGCCGGATTCGTCCACCGTCGCCACGCTTTCTCCCAGACTGTCGTATCGAGCAACATGAGTAACATCGCGCGTGGAATCGTCACTGTAAAGGGCAACAACACGCAACTGCTGAGTCTGCTCCTTCCGGTACACGCGATTCATCGGGCTGATGGACAGCGAAACGACACGAGCATCTTTTTTCGCATCAGGTTGTGACAGACCACCGGCAATCCATGCCTTCACGGTATTGTACGAGTAGGAGTCAGTGCGAAACCGCATGCCGCCACCGTGGCCGGTTTCCAGAGTTGCCTTCTTCAGTATCAGACTGTCCTCGGGCTGCACCACAGATACGCGTCGCTGGTGCAGATCGCGGGCAAGTGAGGGGTAATCCTGCTCGGGAGCATAGCCCAGCAGCGACAATTTCAGTCCGCCCTTACCGTACTGCGACGCATGACACGCTCCCTGATTGCATCCGGTCTTCGAAAGAACGGGCATGACATCTTTTTGAAAACTGACAGTTAAACTGCCGCCCATTCCCGACACTACAATCCTAACGTCGGCAACCGCCTTGCCACGTTTTATCCGAACCCCAGCGGTGCCGGACTTCAACGGAGTGACAACACCCATCGGCGAAACGGCAACGAACTCGGGTGTCAGGGCGTGATATGTCACAGCCCGAGTAACGTCGATCGGACCGGCGGCTGCTTCCTCCTCAGTCGCCACAATCTGCAGACGTTCGTGTGGTCCCGCCAGCGCAGCAGAAGTCGGTTCAACAGAAAATCGTTGTGCGACAACGGGACACGCCGGGAAGGACACCAGGACTGCACTGGCTGCAAGAGGAATCACGATTCTTAGGGTCATCATCGTACCGAGGCCAAAAAAGACTATAAGAACCGTCGTATCCGTAACAACGCAACGTAACCGACACCCGATCGCATACGAGAATAACGGTAATAATTGAGAGACCAAGCGAGGTTCCGGTGAAAACCGGGGTTACCAGTCCACTCAAGGTAAACAAAGTTTACCGAGCAGCGGTCCCCCGATACAATTACGGACTCCGAATTCGTCTGTGGTTGTCACGCCGAACCCTGGACGAGGGGCCTCCCCCTTTTCTCGCCTGAAAATTTCCCGAATAACCCACGTCCTGAAGCCAGAATAGGCATCTGTCATGCTGAGCCTGTTTCCACAGCACCATTCCAACTGCGAACGTTCGCCCCGCCGAAACTTCATGCTGCAGATCGGATCTCTTGCAGGTGTCGGACTGTCACTGGATCATGTGTTGCGCGCAGCAAGTGTATCTGCCAAACGCGATGTCAGCTGCATCCTGATATGGACGCGGGGCGGTACCAGCCACCACGACACACTGGACCCAAAACCAAATGCGAAAGCCGAAGTGCGCGGCGATTTTGGCGTCATCAATACCGCACTGCCGGGCGTTCAGTTTACGGATCAGATGCCGCGATTTGCGAAAGAAGCCGGACGGTTCTCCGTCATGCGAAATCTCAATCCTCTGAACGGCAGTCACGCCACAGCAGATGCGTTCATGATGTCCGGCCACAAATTTAATCCGTCCATCACATATCCGTGCTTTGGTTCCGTCGTGGCAAAAGAGAAGGGGTTCGACGGAACCATTCCTCCTTTCATACAGGTGGGAACAAATGTGGACCGTCGCTTCGGCGGGGGCCTCGCCGGTTACCTGGGCATCGCTCACAACCCGTTCGAACTGCCCGGTGACCCGAATAGCGCCAAGTTCACAGTTCGCGACATCAAGCCTTATGGTGACATCAGTGCCCGCCGCATGGACTACCGCCAGAAGGCGTTGCGCAGCATCGATACGTTTCAACGACAACTGGAAAAACAACCGGATGCACTGAGTGCCGTCGATGGGCACTATCAAAACGCGTTCAGTATTATCAATTCTCAGAGCACGCAGCAAGCCTTTGACCTGCCTGCCGAGTCCGACAAACTGCGTGATGACTATGGTCGTACAAATCTGGGACAAAGCTGCCTGCTGGCTCGACGATTAATTGAGGCCGGAACTCGATTCGTGACGGTAACCAGCGGGGGCTGGGACACGCATACAAAGAACTTTACAGGCCTGAAGAAACTGCTGCCTCCTCTGGATCAGGCCTTTCCGGCACTCATTACTGACCTTCAGGACCGCGGTATGCTGGACACAACACTGGTTGTCTGGATGACAGACTTCGGGCGCACTCCAGTCATCAATTCCGCTGCCGGCCGCGATCACTGGTCATCGGCCAGCGTGCTGTGCATGGCCGGAGCAGGAACGCCTGCCGGCAGGGTCCTCGGCGAAACTGATAACACGGGAGCGAAGCCGGTCGGCCGGGAGTATTACCCGGCTGATGTCGCAGCGACGATCTACACGAAACTGGGCGTGTCACTGGATACTGTTCATGTCGCGCCGGACGGTCGTCCACTGCGACTGTGTGACGGCAGCGTGATTAAAGAATTCATGGCGTGATACTGCTAAGAGGGTCAAAACTTTTTTTCGGCCGACAACGAATCCGTCATGTCATGACGTCCATCCCTGCGAACAGGACTTCGGTCCCGATTCCTGCCGTCCGGTAATGATGAGTATGACTGACGAATGAAAGATAATCGGTATAATGAAAGTGAACAGCGACTTCGTGCACAACAGCCATTTGGCCGGATGCTGGTCATCGGATTTCTCGTATTGACCGGGGGGCTCGGTCTTCAGGGACTGGCCGAATATCTGCATGCGGACTTCTTCACCTACGTGGTAACAGCCCCAGCTGGCATCAAACCATCGGAACTTGCCGAACGTATCCAGCTGTGGATTATCATGTCAGCCGTCGCCAGTGTGGTTTCACTGAGACTAAGCGGAATCGGGCTGCCGCTGCCTGCCATCTGGAAAAGGCTGTCCACCAATAGTTAATACGATGTACGTGAGAGCGAAAGCAACACCTGTGAAACGCTGGTTCTTCATCATTATGGCCGTGTTGACTCTTCTCACCACATTCGCGTCCGCGGAAACGAAGGTCGGTTTTCGGCAGCTGGGATCAACCAGTCCAATCGTGGTGCAGCGCGGCAAGCCGTCCGAAATCAATATCCGTTCGAACTACACTCTGGACGGCGCTTATTCCGTACTGTTCGACAAGCCCGGCATTACGACGAAGTTTCTGGAAACCAAACCGATCGCTGCTCCCAGGTCCGGTCGAGGTCGCCCGGGAACTCCGTTTCGCTTTGAAGTTGATGTCCCCGCCAATCAACCGACAGGAGTGTATGAGCTGCGGGTGGCGACTCGCACAGCAGTATCCAGTGTCGCACATCTGATGGTCACGGACCTGCCGGTTGTTGCAGAAGACACGAAAAAAGAAAACGGACTACCGACGGCTGCGCAGCACGTAAACGTGCCGGTAGCGATTGCAGGTGTTTGTGAAAAAACAGAGGATGTGGATTGTTACGGCATCACGGCGAGTGCCGGACAGTCACTGACGTTCGAAATCTTTGCCCAGCGAGTCACCGGAGCGGTCCATAGCATGCAGTCGGGCGGTGGCACTTATCTGATGGATCCTATCCTGACCCTGTCCACGGCCGATGGGCAGGTATTGATGCAGAATGATAACCATGTCGGTGGCGACGCATTCATTTCGTACACGTTTCCTGCCGATGGCAACTACGTCATTTCTGTCCGTGATGCTCGATATATCGGCAATACGAAATACGTATACTGCCTGAAAATCTCCGACCGACCGTATGCGCACGCCGTGTTTCCGATGGCCGTGCAGCGCGGTCAATCGCAACCCGTCACGGTCGTGGGACACCAACTGGGCGCAAATGCCGCAGCCACTGTTTCTGCCGGTGATTCTGAGACGGTCGGCTGGGCTTCACGTGTTGTGACAGCGCATGCCGGCCCCACGAACTCCGTGCCCGTTCTGATTACCGATACTCCGCAGGCTGTTGCGCAGGACGGTAACCATGCTCCGAACACTGTCATGCCGCTAACGTTACCCGTTGGTGTAAGTGGACGATTCACAAAAAACGATCAGAGTCATCGATTCTCGTTCGAAGCAGAGCAGAACCAGTTCCTCCGTTTCGACGTTCATGCACATCGGCTGGGACTCCCTCTGGACGCAATCATCGAGATCCAGGATGCAGCGGGCAAAAAACTGTTGGAAGGTGATGACGGTCTACAGACGAAAGATCCCACCCTGTACTTTAAAGCTCCGGCAGACGGAACGTACACGCTGCTGGTTCGCGATCTGCATGATCGCGGAGGTAAACGATTCCAGTATCATCTGAGCGCTGACCTGAGCGGTCCGGATTTCGAAGTTCATGGCGAATATTATTATGCTCAAATTGCGCCCGGCACTCGCATGGCATGGTTCGTCAAACTCAAGCGACTCAACGGCTTCACGGGCCCCGTAGAAATCGCCGTCGACAATCTGCCGGACGGCGTTTCTTTCGAACCCGTCACAATCCCCGCGGGTATGGACCATTGCCTGGTGAACCTTGCTGCGGACGGGAATGCCACGATTGATGCCTCACTGGTGACCGTTTCCGGACGAGCAGCAACTGCGAACGCGAACGGTGATCAGCAGATCGTGACAAGAACCGGCCGAGTGACCTGCGAACTGCAAAGTCAGGGCGGCGGTCAGGCTCGCTGGCCCGTCAAAACATCTATCGTCGGCGTCACGGATCCACTGGACCTGTTGAGCGTCACCGCAGATCCGACAGAAATCACACTGCCGAAAGGCGGCAAGGCGGAGTTCAGCGTAAAGATTGAACGTAGTGCCGACTTCAAAGAGTCAGTCACTCTGGCAATGTCGTTTATGTACTTCGCCAACAGCTTTGGTGACCAACTGCCGCCGGGAGTTACGCTGGCCAAAGCCAGTACCGGTCGTCTGGCTGGTGACACGCTGGAAGGAAAGATCATTCTGGAAGCCACGGACAAGGCACTCACCGTTAGTCGATTGCCCATTGCTGCGCTCGCCCGCGTGCCCATCACGTTTTCGATCACCACCAACTATGCCAGCAATCCCGTGTACCTGACAATTCCCGAAACGGTGGACACTGCGGAGGATTGAGCGTCGCGGTCCGGCAGGTGACTTCGCATGACTGCCTTCAATGCAGCGCAGAAGATGCCTGGCTACGTCGAATGCGGACCGCAGTAAGCCGAGACCGCGCTGGTGTGCTCATCCGCGGTATTCGCCCTGGCCTCATCAGTCGGTCCGGTTTTGTGATTGTGCGAATCCTCCGGAAACGCTTGAACAGCAGTAACCCAGGGGATGTCAGGAGACCAGACCACTCTCAGCAGTGGTTTCGAAACACACAAAAACCATGTGAGAATCCAGGCGTCAGCGTTCTGCAACTTGGGTGTAATTAGTTCTGATGTGATCACGTGATGCCTGACGTATCACGTGATGCAGGACTATGCCGTTCAACCGTTTCGCAGCCTGATACGAGTCAATTGAAAGACTCTGTGGTTCAGACGCATCTATGTGGAACTCCACGGTCGGGCCAATACCTACGACATTGTGTCCTTCAGCTGAACAATCCCGTTCGCATTGTTTGGATCTCATATATTTTGGCAGCAGTCGAATTCGCCAAAACGGGACTTCTCACAATACACCATGGCTGTCAGCGGGAAACGAAGGAATTTTCTCTGGATTCGGTTCGGCCATAGTCCCACAGGAGTTACGCCACATTCCCCTTTCCACAAAACATCGCTGCGATGACCACTGATCATCAACCTGCCCCTGAACACGATGGCGGAGCGCTTCCGCTCTGCGTGTTGTTTCCGTTGGGAGCCCTGTGCCTTGGCATTTTTGCTCAGCCATGGGCAACGCAGTCTGTGCGGGTCTACCTGCCGCTGCTGGCAGTCACATCGCTCGTCTTCCTGTGCTGCACCAGTTGCTTCCACGAAACCGCCCACCAGACTCTGAGTAACTCGACATGGTTAAGCGTAATTGTCGGACGTTGTCTCGGCACACTGATGTTTACGCCGTACTTGACTTATCGCAAAAGCCATATTCGACGCCACATTTACCTCAACAAACCGACCAACTTCGAATTATGGCCGTGCAGCAATCCGAACGTATCACTGTGATTCTGTCGGGCCTTTGTCTGGCTGGACCTGCTTTCGGGATTCATCACGTCTCCAATGGTCTGCGGCCGAACTTTCCTGTCGAGAACGTCACCTCTACAAAAATCTGAGATTCGACGAACCATTGTCTGGGAATATGTCTTGATCTTCGCGTTCTGGGGCAGCGTGATTGAAATCGTCGCCTTGCAGAACTGGTAATTTCAGTTGGTTACGGTCTGGGTGATCCCTCATTGGGCAACAGAAATTCGGCAGACCGGACGCAAGTTGACCGAGCATCTCGGTATGGCCAGCTATGATCCTCTGATGGGAGCGTGCACGGTCCGCGGGAAAAACTGGTTCACACGGTTCTGTGCCTGGATGAATTTCGACATTTTTGTTCACACCCCCACCATCGGCAGCCGCGTCTCGGGTACACGGAACTCATCGACAGGATGTAGTCTTACACTCAG
>Ga0315331_10001399_pt1 | contig 18015 bp, 17 predicted proteins | sample M160m34915metaG_FD_203456 | JGI IMG/M metagenome (GOLD analysis project Ga0315331, IMG submission 203456) | Ammonia-oxidizing marine archaeal communities from Monterey Bay, California, United States - M1 60m 34915 | ecosystem: Environmental > Aquatic > Marine > Intertidal zone | place: USA...
TAGCGCCGGTTTGCCCAGCACTTGCTTACACAATCTAACCCACTCCATATGATTTTGCACTACTATGAAAATTTTCCCGTCTTTAGTGTCATAGGCACCGTATGGACATATTTGTCCATGATCCATACCTGTTCCTTGCAGTAATTTATCGGCGTACTCATAGTAAGAGAGGGGTACGGATAGCCATTCGGAGAGGACTTCAAACAGTGATAATTCGATATGAGAACCACTTCCTGATTTAATGCTTCTTTTGATTAGCTTCTTGAGGATCTCCCCATAAGCTGTGAGGCCAGTCGCGATATCAACAATTGATGCGCCGACTTTGGATGGTTCCCCTGGGGGACCTGTTAGAGAGCACAAACCTGTTTCTGCTTGAATTAAAGCATCATACGCTTTCATTTTAGAGTAACTTCCCTTACTACCATAACCGCTGATAGAACACATTATGATATTGGGGTTTATTCTTTGGATCGATTGATAACCGAAGCCGAGCCGCTCCACAGCACCAGGTCGAAGATTTTGTATAAAAATATCTGCTTTCTTGATCAGGTTCTGCAATAACGCGATGTCCATATCAGACTTTAAGTCAACAGTAACCGATTCTTTCCCAGAGTTCAGCCAGACAAAATAGGCACTATCACCATCAAGAATATCGTCATATTTTCTCGCAAAATCTCCTTCTGGGCGCTCAAGTTTAATAACGCGAGCACCAGCCTCGCGCAATAATCTAGAGCAATAGGGTGCCGCCACCGCCTGCTCAAGACTAATTACTAGAAGGCCATCAAGATCACTTGTCATTGCAATAGTTTACCTTACACGAATCTAGTATGACCTAGGCAGACCTAGTTCTCTTTCTGCAAGGTAAGACAGGATCAGATTAGTTGAAATAGGTGCAATCTGGTAAAGCCGCGCCTCTCGAAACTTACGTTCGACATCGTATTCCTCCGCTACTGCAAAGCCTCCAAAGGTCTGCATACAAGTGTCGGCAGCGGCCCATGAAGCCTCTGAAGTGAGAAGTTTTGCCATATTGGCATAGGTACCTGAGGTGTCTCCGGATTCATATAGGCGGCATGCCTTATCTAAAACAGCCTCCGCTGCTTCGGTTTGAGCGAACGCTCGTGCTATAGGAAATTGGATACCCTGATTGCGGCCAATAGGACGACCGAAAACCTCTCGCTCACTAGCATAATCAGATGCCTTTTTAATAAACCAGCGCGCATCACCAACGCATTCGGCTGCAATAAGGATCCGTTCCGCGTTCATTCCTGAAAGAATATACTTGAATCCTTTGCCTTCCTCTCCAATCAAGCTATCGGCAGGTATTGGCACATGATCGAAAAAAACTTCAGTGGTTGCATGGTTTAGCATTGTTCTAATTGGGTTGATGGTCATTCCATTTTTAAGAGCATCTCTCATATCAATAAGAAAGACTGAAAGGCCATCAGACTTCTTTTTCACTTCATCTTTTGGTGTAGTCCGCGCAAGGAGCACCATTAAGTCTGAATGCTCGGCACGAGAGGTCCAAATTTTTTGGCCATTGACGATATACTTATCGCCATCTTTAACAGCCATAGTAGTAATGCTGGTAGTGTCTGTACCAGCAGTCGGTTCGGTGACTCCGAATGCTTGTAGCCTTAAGTCTCCAGAAGCAATTTGTGGCAAATATTTCTTTTTTTGTTCTTCACTACCATGACGAAGGACCGTCCCCATTGTATACATCTGAGCGTGGCAAGCGGCAGCATTTCCTCCAAATTCATGGATCGCTTTGAGTGTCTCAGAGCCGACAGTTATCGGCAGACCACTACCTCCATATTCCTCGGGTATTAAGGACGCCAGCAAGCCAAGCTCAGTAAGTCGTGTCACAAACTCAGTCGGATATTTGCGTTCACGATCTTTTTCTCTCCAGTATTCTCCGGAAAACTCTTCACAGACTTTAAATACCGTATCTCGTATTTGGGATATTGTTTCTTGTAGTTCTTCTTGGCTCATATTTAGGTAGCTCACCGTTTGGTTGGTTTATTAAAATGACCTGTAACTAAACAGGATTTCATAAAAAAAGGGTTGCCGTTATCACAGCAACCCTCCCCAGTTTACTTTAGTATCATGTTCCGCTAACTCGCAGCCACAATTTTATCTAAAACAGGCATCAGATAACTATTGAATAGCTCTGGATTTTCACTCATTGGAAAGTGCCCGATTTCTTCCATGATAATACATTCTGAGTTTTTAGTTTTCGCAGCACTTTCTTCAGTCATCTCTGGTGTACACGCGAAGTCATAAACACCTGTCATGTAGTACATAGGCACTTTACCAGAAAGTTTTTCGGTCCGGCCTCTAAAATCATGATCTTGACTATAGAAATAAAGATCGCCTTTGAATATTCCAGGGCCTCCCTGCGCGTAATACCACCAGGTCTCCCATCGATACTTATCAGGACTTTGCGGAGCCATTAACCCAAAGACAGACTGAGCTGCCGCTTCACCGCCGTGGATGTGGGAGTGTCTTAACCAATCAATATGCCAGCCTAATGAATGCTCGCACGCTTCTACGGCTATCAAGGCTCTGAGCTCATCTTCGTGTTTTTCCGCTAAGTGAAGGCAAATATTACCACCCATTGAACTTCCTAATATTACCGGCTTATCGAGTTCTAGAGCGTGGCAGAATGCCATCACTATGCCCATATAGAATTCTGCAGTTAGTTTGTACTCTTCGTCTTCTTTATACCAATCATATGGAGGAATGGATTTGCCATGACGAGGAATATCAATAGCAATTACTCTAAAGTTAGCGTTTATTGCTGGATCACACAGTTGATGTCTCCATTCTCTGGAGTCGGTTCCAGCGGTATGTAAACAGACCATTGGTATTCCTTGGCCAGCTTCTTCAAAAAATATTCTGTACTCGGTCCCGTTATAAGGAACCCAGACATAACGTCCAGTTATTGGTTCGATTTTTCCCATTTTTATGTCTCCTAATTCGTTCCTTAATTAAATCTCACGCATCCGATCGAGTGCCCAGCATAGCGCACGCATATTTTGCCAGAGGACCATTTGGTCTCCCTCTAGCGTTAATCTACCGTGAAGAGGATGAGCCATAGCCCAAATATCGTTATACATAGGTGGTGGTGTTTTTTGACAGAATTTTTCCCAACTGACAGCAGGGCCTTTTATAGCCAGTTGGTAGCAAGTTTCTGGGGTGAATTCACTCTCTATATTAGCTATCTTTCCTTTATAAAATTCGATGACATATTCAGTTTCACCAAACCCAAAAAGTAGATTGGTTGTGAAATGCTTTCCGATCCAACTCATTGGACCATTAGTGTTCACCAGCTTTTGCCAGCTCTCCATCCAAGACTTTTCAAACATGAGTTACCTCCTCATTCATTCTCGAGCGCCTTACTCTTAACTTATAAGTTACTACTATTCGCATAGTTGCAAATTTACTGCTTTATTTATAATTAGTATTTTAAATCAATTACCGTAATTTCTCATGAAAATTTAGAGCCAATCAGGTAAAAAAAATTGGGCAAATACAGCTTCACCTCAATCATCTTATAGTACTTCAACTACTTTGAAACTCTTTATACCAGACTCAATCAGCAGAACCTAGTAGCAGCCCAATAATATTTATGTTATTTGCTAATCTTTTTTTTTACCAGTGCGGACAAATTATCTTTAGCTCGTTTTCGATTAAAGTCGACTTTGAACCGCGTCATCTCGATGGACGTTATGTGTTCGGTTGGGAATAAGTGATACCTCGCGCCGGCTAGAACAAGTTCTTTATACCAATCATATGGCTCTTGCTGGTGATCGATAAATGATTGTTGCGCCACATACGCGTTACACGCGCCGACACTGGGGACATGTATTACAGACGACCGATAGCCTTTGCCGACACCTTCAATCACGTCAAGCTGTTTGAGGTCTTTTATCGATATTTTATATACGGCGCCCCACACGGCGTCCTTATCACTTTTCACGATATTGCACTTGCCAGATCCGTCGCGGCCAATTTTAGAAAAATTAAGGCTCCAGCCGCGTAGCATCGCTGTAGTACTAAAAGCCGCTGAACTAATTCTTGCTTGAAGGCGAGCGGGATGCAAATTAGAGCCATAAGCTAGATAACGTATGACACGCATATGGTTATTTGGCAGATTGTTATTAGACTTGCTCATGATTTAGCCATGCTGAGTTTTTATATTTTAATTGCTATTATAGGGCCTAGATTATTTTATAGACATGGAGCAGCAATGACCCAAAGTATCGAACGGATCTCATCACAAGAGGAAACCCAAGTTATTGACGCTATTGACGTCTGGCTTAGGAAAGAGGTAGCTCACCAAGTAAAGCATTTCGATCACGAAGATGAATACCCACATCAAATAGTCGCTCAAATGAAAGATATGGGGCTGTTTAGTCTTATGTATCCAATAAAGTATGGGGGGTTAGGGTTCTCAGCCAGTTCTTACACCAAGGTGATAACAAAATTAAGCGAAACGTGGATGAGTCTGGCGGGCGTGATAAATACCCATATGATGTTGGGGCAACTCATTGAACGATTCGGTACCCCAGAGCAACAATCTTACTTTTTACCCCGGCTTACTAATGCTGAGTTACACGGTGCGTTGTGCTTGACTGAGCCCGATGCCGGCACGGATCTACAAGGGATTAAAACACATGCCAAGCGAGACGGCGATCGGTACGTTCTAAATGGATCTAAAATGTGGGTCACTAATGGGATGTATGGTTCTTTATACGCGGTGCTTACCAAGACGGATCCGAGTGCTCAACCTGCACACCGAGGGATGACGATGTTTTTAGCCGAAAAAGACCGCGGCTTTAATGTAGACGGTAAGTTGAAGAAACTTGGCTATCGGGGCGTTGAGAGTGCGGCGCTAAGTTTTGATGACTATTCGATCTCTGCCGATCGGGTTCTCGGTGGGGTTGAGGGTAAAGGACTTCAGCACGCGATGGGAGGATTGGAATTGGGACGTATAAATGTGGCGGCTCGAGCTGTAGGCGTTGCGCGGGCTGCGATGGATGACGCGGTAAAATATGCGCAAGAAAGAGAGACTTTTGGCAAGCCCATTTGTGAGCACCAGTCGATACAAATAAAGCTCGCGGATATGGCAACAAGAGTCGAAGCGTCTCGATTGTTAGTTGAACAGGCCGCGGACAAATATGATAAAGGAGAGCGCTGTGACATGGAGGCAGGTATGGCAAAATTATTCGCTTCTGAATCGGCGCTCGAAAATGCTACAGAGGCGATGCGAGTTCACGGAGGCTACGGTTATTCCAAAGAGTTTGACGTAGAACGGTATTATCGGGATGCGCCCCTTATGTGCATAGGCGAGGGAACAAACGAGCTTCAACGGCTACTAATAGCTAAACAGCTGGTTAAACGATCTCCTATCTAGCACTTTTAGCCATAAGCGATCGCCTCGATCTCAACCAGAGCCAGGGGGAGAGCTAATTGCGAGCATACTGTCGAGCGAGCTGGGGGTAGTTTTGGAAAGGCTTTTTGATACACTTCGTTAAACTCAGAGAAGTTGCTCAAATCAGTAAGCCAAATGGTTGTTTTTACTATGTTGGATATGTCGAGAGACGCCTCTTGAAGAATGTTAGCAATGTTTTTTATGCAGTGACTGGTTTGAGCTTTTATTCCACTCGGGATTGTTCCAGCGTCGTCGAAACCAAGTTGGCCTGACAGGAATACAAAGTCACCTGCTCTAACTGCCTTAGATAGTGGCAAAGGAGTTCCGTCGGCTAAAGTAAAATTACCGCCAATGATTTCGTGTTTCATAGTTTTTGTTCCTTTTTGAGAAGTCTTTTTAAACCAATTGTTAGAAGTGGCAGCGTGAATATAGCCATGAAGCCCCAAGAAAGAGCTCCGTAGCCTTTGGCAATGAGGTTAATGAGTCCAAACTGGGAAAGTAAAAGGCTCGCCATGGTTATGATAAATGATGAGAAGCTTCGAGCTCTGTTAGATAGCCCGCAATTTCGAACCTCTTTGAGCCATGAGTCAATGCGATCATTTACTCCTTGAAGTACTCCGATTGCGGTAAGGAGAATAGTACCAATCAGGATGAAGAAATAGATGTGAACAGCAAAATGTATTCCAGACTGCTCCACTAAATGATACGTTGGTACTGGTAGTTGATTTATCTCAGGGTAAAATCCGACAAAGCCAACATGGAGCAGCAGAGCGGGCAACACCCCAAAAAGTCCAGCTATTATCCCACTTTTGACTGCTTGGTCGCTAGTTTCAATTTCCGATGCTGCGTACATCAGTACAGGGATGAGCGCACTGTTGTATATGGCAAATCGCATGCCACTGATGGATGCTCCTAGCCAGTCAATAGTATCGGTGTTGCTTAGTAACGCTAGATCTTTTATGGAGACCATCGAAACAATTAGTGATACTAGAAATCCCATTAGAAGAAGAGTCCAAATAGTGAGCGCGAACTTGACTATTGAGCGACCGAAATACGTAAAGCTTAATATCGCGAGTGAAAGGATAAGCCACACTTGGTAAATCCCGATACCAAATGCAGTCTCTGCTAGTGTGGTAGTAGCGGAAGTGACAATTGCAAGCACTAGCACCAATAGCAAAACGAAAAGAACTTCGTAGATTATCCAAATTGGCCCTAAAAGCTCTTTTAAAAAATCCCGATAGTTGAAGACTTTAAACCTAACTGCGAACGCAAAGCTAGATGACAAAACCAAAACAAATATACCAGCAATGACTGCGATCGCTAACAAACCTCCAGCAGGGCCAAATCGGGTCACATATTCGACTATTTCCCGACCAGTACCATAGCCTCCGCCTATAATGACACTCTGGAAAATAGCGGCCGGGATGATATAAACCGCACAAAATTTACGCCAGTGCATTACCTAAGTCCTAAAATTGAAATAGTTTACTTACCTTTGAATTCTGGAGTACGCTTCTCAAAAAAAGCATTGACCGCTTCCATATGGTCTTCAGTATGCTGCAACGTCACTTGCAAGGCGGCAGACATTTCCATAATTGAGTCAAAACTTGCCATAGTACCGTCTCGCATCAGCTTTTTAGTCATCCTTAGTGCTTGAGGGGGTTGGACACAAATTTTTTCTGCCAAGGCTTCTGCCTCAGCTAAAACATCTTGATCGGGATACACTTCAGATACCAAACCCCAATCTTTAGCAGTATCGGCGTCAATCAGATCACCAGTGAAGAATAACTGAGCTGCTCTGGACCAGCCGATCTGCCGAGGCAGTAACCAGGCGCCGCCATCACCGGGCAGTATACCTAGCTTTAGAAAAGTCGCTCCAAACTTGGCTGATTTCGCAGCTAACCTGATATCGCAGAGGGAGGCGATGTCACCACCCAGGCCTATTGCCGCCCCATTGATGGCACCAACAATAGGAACTTCGATATTCCACATTGCTTTTACGATTCCATGAATACTTTCGCGGTAATGGTCTCGCAGCTGGAGGGCATTGCCACCAAAGTGACCAGTTCTTTCTTTCATGGACTTTAAATCGCCACCAGCAGAGAAGGCTTTTCCCGCACCAGTCATAATGACACATCTTAAATTCTTATTACTGTTTATAACATTAGCAGCTTCAGAGAAGCGCTCCCCATCACGCGCGTGCCCTAAGGGGTTTCTCGTGTCAGGTCTATTAATAGTTAGCCTGGCTATGACACCTTTAGTTTGAAGAATTAATTCATCGTCAATTGAGATTTCATTTTTCATAATAAACTCCGTCTGTTAAGCCGTGATAATAGGCCAAATTTCGTTGCCGCCGTTTTCTACAGCGAGCTTACCTAGCTCTTCTCCCCAATACGCTACACCCCCATATTCTGTGCGCCAAGCCCACATCCTGCGAGTGAGGAAATGAAGCCCGTATTCGTATGTAAACCCAATGGCACCATGGATTTGATGACTTAAGCGGGTAATTTTTTCCACCGCCTCACTAGCTCGACACTTCGCGGCTGCTATTTCAAATCGTGCATTACGTTGGTTATCAGTTATTCCTGAGCGGTCCAACCGAGCACAAGCGGCAATTGCGATAGCGTCAACAGATGCTACAAGGCCAGCTAAGTCTGCGAGGTGATGTTGGATTGCTTGGAATTTAGCCAACGATCTACCAAACTGCTCTCGGTCGCTGGCGTATTTTACCGCGAGATCTAAAGCGGCAGCGCTGGCGCCACCTATTTGGATACTTCGTACCAATGCGCCTAGGTATAGCAAAGAGTCGTTGTCTAGATTGGTCGGAAATCTATCTAAAATTCTGGCTTCTCCTGAAATTCGATCTCGAGGGTCACGTCCCAAATTATTTTGATTTGCTACCTCTTGCTTTTGCGCTTCCAATATAAAAAGTTCCGAGTCATGAATCGCCATGTAGTAGCTGCAGCGGCTTCCCCATGGGACAATACTTTTGTTCAGAGAAAACTTACTTTCTTTGATGGAAAATCCTTGAGTTAATAGGCCAGGAATTCCTTCGGGCAGTTCTGCCCCAGATTGTCGCGCGACCCATTGTCCCAAAATTGCTTCAGATACGGGGAGGGGAACGGTATATCTCCCACAAGCTCTTAGTACAGGGTATGCGTCACTCCAAGAGGCTTCAATACCACCTGAGGATTCACTGGCCAGGACCTTGTCAATTCCTTGCTCTATTATTTTGCCCCAGAGTGACTCAGGCCATTCTATTTTTTCGTAGCGCGTGAGGGCATCCCAATCAAGTTCATCCTCAAATAACCTAGACACGCTCTCGTGCAGCATATTCTGTAATTCGTTCATCTGATGCCCATCCCTTTAGCGATTATTCCGCGCATTATTTCCGGTGTACCCCCTCTTAATGAAAAAGACGGAGCGATTTGTATCAAGTTCCCAAGGATCTGTTGGTATGGCACCCCATGACCCTCAAGGGTTGGCTCTAGATCGCAGAGTTCTTGTGCTAGGCCTGGCAGGGTTTGCTCGAATTGGCATCCTAGGTCTTTCACCACGGACGCGGCTAAAGTTGGATTCTCGCCCGCGTGTAGTTGTGAGGCAATGCTTAGAGACATTGTTCTAAGTGTCGTTGCCCACGCGACCTGAGTTCCTATTTTTGCCAATATTGCCGGATTTGCGCAATCTTTTAATACGTCGATGAGTTCACGTAAAAGGTAGAAGCAGGACAAGTATCGCTCCGGTCCGCTTCGTTCTAGCGCTAGTTCTTCGGTCACCTGCTTCCAGCCTTCCCCTTCAGTGCCTATCAATGCATCGGCAGGGAGCTCTACATCGACAAAGGATACTTCGTTGAAATTTTTTCCACCCGCAAGATTTTCTATCGTTCTGGGCGTTATACCTTTAGTTTTTTTCAGATCTATTAAAAATTGAGATAGTCCCGCATGCTTTTTATCTGGATCGGGATCGCTTCTGAATAGCGCTATCATATAGTCGGCGCGATGCGCCTGGCTGGTCCATATTTTAGTTCCGTTTACAAGCCAACCGTTTTCAGTTTTTTCCGCTTTGGTCCTAAGAGAAGCCAAATCGGAACCAGAATTTGGCTCACTCATCCCAATACAAAAGCACGCCTTCCCTGCTGTTATTTTAGGAATGATCTCTTTTTTTTGCGCCTCATTACCGTATCGAGTTAAAAGTGTTCCACTTTGTCTATCCGCAACCCAGTGAAAACCTGTCGGCGCACCGGCTACCAAGCATTCCTCGACCACGACATAGCGCTCGAAGGCAGAGCAACCTTGTCCGCCATATTGTTTAGGGAGTGTCATGCCGAGCCATCCACGTTCACCGAGCTTGGCACTGAATTCTGCGTCATATGCTTCCCAACTATGACTGCGTTTTACCACTGAATATTCTTGCAACTCGTCCGTTAAAAAAGCCCGAACTTCTTGCCGTAATAAATGCAAATCAGCTGGTAATTGACAAGGATCAAACCTAAGTTTATCTGCAATAGACTCCATAATTAAACCTTATATTTTTCAGTTAGTTAAAATATTAAAGTGATATTTAAGATTAAGTTATACTAATTGAGCATACTTCCATGCTTCTTCCGCAAATACCTCCACATACTCTGTTGAACGGTAAGCGTCAGCACTGGCGGCAGTGCCATCTTCTACGCGTTTAACGATACCCTGGTAGATAGCGGCGAGTCTCCACATAGTGTACGCCTTGTAAAATTCTAAGTTTTCAATTTCATTGCGATCGGTAAGTTTGCAGTACATTGAAATGTATTCTTCTTCTGTAGGTATCCCCATCTCTGACAGATTGAGTCCGGATAAACTTGAGATACCTTCCATGTTCGGAAGCATCCAAGGAGCAAGATGATAAACAAAATCCCCCAAAGGATGGCCTAACGTAGATAACTCCCAGTCGAGTACTGCTATCACTTTAGGTTCTGTCGGATGACATACCATATTGTCGAGTCTGTAGTCGCCGTGTATTACTGAAAGCTCTTGGGAGTCTGGGATGTTGTCGGGAAGCCACTTATTCAATTTGTCCATTAGAGGAATCTTTTTAGTTTCCGATGCTACATAAATTTTACTCCATCTATGAACTTGTCTTGCGATATAATTTTGGGTCTTACCGAATCCATCAAGGCCAATCTCTGATGGATTTATTTTCTGCAGTCGCGCTAAAGTTTCCAACTTTGAGCGATAGATGTTTGTTCGCTCCGATTTGGTCTGATCGGGTAATGAGAGGTCCCAAAAGATCCTACCATCTACCATTTCCATGACATAAAACATAGTCCCAATTACGTCCACATCTTCGCAAAGCGCATATGCTTTCGGTATGGGGAAGTCGGTTTGTCCTAAGGCAGCGATAACACGATACTCTCTATCCACCGCGTGTGCTGACGGCATAAGAACACCTGGGGGTTTCCTTCTCAGTACATAGCGATTAGTTGGAGTAATAAGTTGGTACGTCGGGTTTGATTGACCACCTTTGAATTCTTTGACAGTCAATGGGCCGGAGAAATCCGCCACATTTTCGTCCATCCAAGCACTAAGCTTAAGGTGATCGAACGACAAGTGTTGTTGTACCTCTTTCGTTCCAGAAAATTTGTGCTGCCTTTCAGTCATTATCAACCTTCCTATTGTATTAGTTACGCTACGATATTAGTGTCGTGTAGCTTTCCGATTGTCGCACTATCTAGGTTAAGCAATTCAGATAGTATCTCGTCAGTGTGTTGGCCCACGATTGGCGCTGGCTGAGGCGACTTCCTCTCTATTTCTGAAAAATGCATCGCACCGCTGGGCACAGGATATTTTCCGATGCCCGGCTGTTCAATAGTTTCAAATATAGGGTTGTCGTCGGAACAATCGGGATCTTCCTCTACCAATTTTTTTACGGATTGGTATTTATCCCAACAGATCCCGCATGCATCAAACATTTTCCCAACAACCTCTAGGGGATTTCTACTGAACCATGGCTCAAGCAACCGAGACAATTCCACTCGACCTTCAAAACGCCCGCCTTCAGTGGAGAAGTCTAGTTGCATAAGATGCTCTAGCTGAGCCACCTCATCGCTGATTCCGGTCGCTTTAAGTAAACCGGCCCATTGTTTCGCATTTATCGCTATCAGCATTATTCGCTCTCCGTCGGACGTTTTGAAATCTCGACCAAGCGCGCCGTACAAGTAGTTACCATGTCGTTGTCGTTCGTGCTTGTTGACCATGACTTCTCCAATGTAGCCCAGGTGTCCCATCGTACTTAGCGCTACATCAGCTAAAGCCAACTTAATTTGCTGACCTTTACCTGTTATTCGTCTGTGCCTCTCAGCTGCCAATATATCTATGGCTGCAAGGTAGGCTGTGGTGATGTCCCAAGCGGGTAGCACATGATTGACAGGCCGGTCGTCATCTGGATGACCAGTGAGATAAGGAAAGCCGACTTTTGCGTTTACCGTATAATCTAGTGCAGTACCGCCATGGCGATCTCCGACGATTTCGTGTTGTATCAGGTCATTTCGTCTTTTTGACAACTCTTCGTATGAAAGCCAACCTCGCGCTGGTAAGTTTGTGGAGAAAATCCCTGCGTCGGATCCTTCAGCGCAGATCAACTGACAGATAATTTCTTTTCCTTCGTCCGACTTTAAGTCTACTGCGATAGATCGCTTTCCTTTGTTCATCTCCGCCCAATAGATACTCGTATTATCTTCAGTGACTGGCCAGCGACGATAATCCATGCCGCCACCGATCTGATCAAACCTGATCACGTCGGCACCTAATTGCGCTAATGTCATCCCACACATTGGGGCTGCGATAAAAGCAGAACCTTCAATTATCCGTAGACCTTTTAATATTGGCTGCATAGTATTTTGATACCTGTGAGTAAGTGTTTATTCTATGCCAGCGTTACCGTTATTCAGCACTAATATGTCTCTTTCTATAGACGACGCTCTAAACTGGATTTTAGAATCTTCGCACCATATCTCAGTGCGTAATGTTTCTCCCGGCATAAATGGCGCAGAAAATCGCACACCCAATGACGTGAGCCTATGCGCTTGATAATTGCAACAACTTCGGATGAGTGCGTGCATGGCGACTCCTAACGTACAGCGACCATGTAAGATTGGCGCACTAAAGCCAACAGACGTTGCGACACTTGGATCGGCGTGTAGGGGGTTCATGTCACCATTTAATCGGTATAGTAGCGCCGCTTGGGGAAGAGTGGGCAGATCGCAGACTATGTCGGGCTTTCGTTCCGGTGGGGCTGGCATAGCACTTCTTGGCTTGCTGTCTCCTCCGAACCCCCCATCACCTCTGGCTAACGTATTAGATGTCACTGTTGCATAGTGCTTACTTTTATCTGCCGAATATAGGTCTTTCTTAGAATATACGAAGCATCCTTTGTCAGAACCACGGTCAACAACATCTTCTACCACCGTTTTGCCGTAGATCTTGCCTTCAATTGGCAGTGGGCAATGGATTTCGATAAATTCTTCAGCGTGCAGCACTTTTTGCCATTCGAAGCCATAGCTTTTTTCTTTCATCCAGAAGCCTGGATAGTTTACAACCATTGCCATTCCTGGCAGCGATTGGCCACCATCTTCATAGACATAAGGCAGTTGTCTGGAGTCCAGCGGATCACTCCCGAATCCAAGCGAGAGAGCATAAATTAGCGTGTCTTTGATGTCTACTTGAGTGACACTTTCGTGAATAGTTTTACCGATAAGGTCGGAATGATCTTTCATGAGGATACCCTAAAATTACGGAGCCGAATGTCTCACCTATAGCTCTTCAGTTAAAATTTCTACTATTTTATCTATACCGGATCCCAAGGCCAGATATCTTGAGACCGTGCAAGGTCATAGAAGTCTGACTTGAGTGCAGGAGCGGCGTGCTCAGCAATAGTTTCTGGGGTCCAACCCTCACCGCGGTGTATAGATCGAATAGGTCGATTTTGGCTCATGAGAAAAATTTCATTATTCCTCACTGCAAAAATTTGTCCCGAAACCTCATGGGCTTGATCGGAGAGCAGGTATATTGCCATGGGGGCAATTTTATCTGGCGTCATTTCTTTCAGCCTCTCTACACGTTCCTTTTGGGCCTCGTCGGTGATGGGGATCGTACCTATCATCCGAGTCCAGGCGAAAGGAGCTATACAGTTACTCCGCACATTATAGCGCCCCATATCCAAGGCAATACTTTTTGAAAGAGCGACTATTCCTAGCTTGGCCGCCGCATAATTAGCTTGTCCAAAGTTCCCAATCAAGCCACTAGTCGAAGTCATGTGCACAAACGAACCAGTTTCTCGTTCCCGAAAATGATCTGCTGCCGCACGACTTACATAAAAGGTACCGTTTAAATGGACATCAATTACAGCCTGCCACTCATCTAAGCTCATTTTATGGAACATTCTGTCCCGTAATATTCCCGCGTTATTAATTACACAGTCCAGCTGACCAAAATTATTTATAGCGTCAGAAACCATAGCTTTTGCATCGTCATAGTTTGATACACTTCCGAAATTAGCAACAGCCTCGCCCCCTAGCGCAGTTATTTCCTTGACTACTTCTTGAGCAGGACGTCCCTCGATATCTTGTCCATCGGTGCTGGCGCCTAAATCGTTCACTACTACCTTGGCGCCAGCTTGTGCCATCGCAAGAGAATAATCCCGACCAATTCCTCGTCCTCCACCTGTCACTAGGACTACTTTTCCAGCAAGCATATTCATTCTGTTCTCCCGTAATATAGTTTAGCCCAAGGCTTAGGCCGTTAATTATCCCGCGTGCAAATCATATATGTTTTCAATACGTTCTAATAAGCCTTTTTAGTCTACGCGGCTTATAGTTTTTATCGTCTGAGCCTATTTGGTATCATATCACTCCGATATCGTTATTCAATACAGTAACGGTCCGCACGCATAATTGAAGGAGTTGATGGTGGCGAACCCGATTTCAAGTTTACATATACAGGCTATAAAAGGTATTCCACTAATCCATGATGGCGATCAGTTGGACTCGATTATCCTGAGCGGTCTTAAATCAAATGGAGTCGAACTTGAAAGCGGGGACATTGTGGTTGTAGCGCAAAAAATAGTATCTAAAGCCGAAGGAAGGTTAGTTAGGCTAAGTGATGTAAATGCAGGGGAAGATGCCACGAAATTGGCGGAAGAAACTGAAAAGGACCCAAGACTGGTGCAACTCATTCTAGACGAGTCGACCGAGGTAGTGCGAAAAAAAGCCGGCGTACTAATAGTACGACATAATCTCGGGCATATTGGGGCTAATGCTGGTATCGATCAATCAAATATCGAGAATGATGATGAATACGCGCTTCTATTGCCCTCCGATCCTGATAGTTCTGCAGTGAAATTGAAATTTCAACTTGATTCTGCATTAGATGTTGACCTAGGGGTGTTAATTGTTGACAGCCATAACAGACCCTGGAGGATGGGCACAATAGGTGGAGCAATCGGCTGCGCTGGATTTCAAGTGTTAGACGATCAAAGAGGCGGGGTCGATCTTTTTGATAGAGAACTGAAGGTAACGCTTATAAATAGAGCTGATTCCATTGCGGCATTAGCTACTTTAATAATGGGCGAAACCACAGAGATGACACCAGTCGCGATAGTAAAAGGGTTCGTCAATGACGAACTCGATGGCAAAGCAAGTGAGATTAATCGTCCGAAAGAAGAAGATTTGTTCCAATAAACTCTGGTAAACAGTATGAAAAAATTTCTAGCAATTTCGGGTGGAGTCGGCGGAGCAAAACTTGGTCTGGGTTTAACAAAAATATTAAATGAGGACCAATTGTCATTTCTGGTGAATACGGGAGACGACTTTAAGCACGCCGGTGTCAATATTAGCCCAGATATTGATACGTTAATGTATACATTGTCAGGCTTAAACAATCAAGAACTGGGCTGGGGACGGGCTGACGAATCTTGGGCTTTTTTGGACTCATTTAAAACTTTAGGAGGAGAATCGTGGTTCCAATTAGGTGACCGAGATCTTGCGGTACATCTGCGAAGAACTGAGTTACTTGGTAGCGGACAATCACTTTCAGAGGTGACAGCTGAGCTTTTTAGTCGACTCGGGGTCAAGTATCGGTGCTGGCCAATGAGTGAAACTCAGGTATCCACAAAAGTCTACACTGATGATGGTTTGCTGAGCTTCCAACATTATTTTGTGCGTGATCATTGCGGGCACGAAGTCAAATCCATCATGTTTGATGGATTTGAACAGGCGCAGCCACCACAAGGCCTAATTGATTATTTTGACGACCCAGATTTGGCAGGAGTAATCATTTGCCCCTCTAATCCATATTTGAGTATTGATCCAATTTTGTCTGTTAAAAGTATCCGTAAAGCATTATCGAGTTGTGGCGCCCCAGTGGTAGCGATATCTCCGATAATAAATGGCGAAGCTGTTAAAGGGCCAACTTCAAAAATTATGGCGGAACTTAAATTAGAACTCTCCGCCAAAACTGTCGCGCTGCACTACGACGGCCTAATCAATGGGTTTGTGCTGGATACACTCGACCAGCAGATAGTTGGCGAAATTGAAGACACGGGATGTGCGGTTTTAGTTACGAACACTATGATGAATACACTAGACGAAAAGGCAGTTCTAGCGCAGACTGTTTTAGAATTTTGTGATAATTTGGGCGAATTGAAATGTGGGTAGTTGTTCCCGTCAAACGATTTTATAACGCAAAAACTCGGCTAGCAAACATTCTATCCGACGCGGAGCGAGAATCACTTGCCCAAGTTATGCTTAATGACGTACTTTTGGCTATCTCTAATTCTCATTTGGTATCTGGCATTCTTGTAATCTCAACTGAAATCCGAGCACGCTACTCAGTGGAGAGGTTAGGAGGACTTTTTTTAGAAGAAAAGCAAGCCGGCTTGTCGGCTGCGGTCGCGCAGGCTGGGGGTTGGCTTTCTAAGCACGGTCAGCGTGGGCTAATGATGATTCCCGGTGATGTGCCACTGGTAAGAAGCGCGGATTTAGATCATATTATTCAAAGTCACGATAGTGAGTCAGGTTTAACCATCGTTCCAGATATTGAGCGAGATGGAACAAACGCGTTAGCGGTAAGTCCGGTAGATTTGATTGATTTTTCGTTCGGTCGGCAAAGTTTTACAAAGCACTTGAAGGCATCCAAAAAGAAAGGGGTGTCAACAAAGATCCTCGAGTCCAGTGGGCTTTCGTTGGATGTGGATAACGTGATGGATCTGCAAATGCTATTATCGTTCGATAATGAAACAGAAACACTCGCGTATCTAGCGGATAGCGGTATAGCCAGGCGAGTCTTGCCAAGGCTAGATAAGAATGCTGATAATGTGGGTATTGGTGCAGCATCCCGACTCATGTAGTTGAAAGTGGCGCAGTATGAAAAACAGGTTCTTTTAATGAAACATGAATACATAACACGTGAAGAAGCGTTAGCTTTATCTGATAGAGAAGACCTCGCAACACTTATGGCGCTTGCGGCTGATCTGAGAGATTCAGGGTTTGGAAACTGCGTCACTTACTCTCGAAAAATTTTCATCCCTTTGACTCAGTTGTGTCGAGACGTCTGTCACTACTGTACCTTCGCAAAGGCTCCAAAAAAATTGGGCAATGCTTACCTGCCACTTGATCAAGTTGTCGAGATCGCTGTTGAAGGTAAAGCGAGAGGCTGCAAAGAGGCGCTATTCACACTAGGCGAGAAGCCGGAACTTAGATACAAAACTGCTAGGACTGCCTTGTCGAAAATGGGTTATGAGACGACCTTAGAGTACTTGCGTGATGCTGCTGATGCAGTCTTTCAAGAGACTGGTATATTGCCTCACATGAATCCAGGAACATTGACTTCTGATGAATGCGCTATGCTCAGGAAAGTGTCGCCTAGCATGGGTATCATGCTGGAATCGGCAAGTGAGAGATTATGTGAGAAGGGGATGCCTCATTTTGGATCTCCAGATAAGGCGCCAAAAGTTAGACTGGAAACGCTTCGAAACGCTGGTGTCGCCAAAATCCCGTTTACTACCGGTATATTAATAGGTATTGGAGAAACTCGTCGGGAGCGTGTTGAATCCCTTTTGGCTATCCGAGACCTACATATAGAATACGGTCATATACAAGAAATTATTGTACAAAATTTTAGAGCAAAGCCTGATACAAAAATGCACAACAACCCGGATCCTGATCTGGAAGAGATGCTCTGGACTCTAGCGATTGCCAGGATTATTTTTGGTTCGCAAATGAGTATACAAGCGCCGCCTAATCTGAGTCCTGATAGTTTGCCTCGTTTGGTAGAGGCTGGTATCAATGATTGGGGTGGGGTATCACCGTTAACTCCAGATCATGTGAATCCGGAGGCACCGTGGCCACACTTGGATAAATTATTTGACGACACAGCGGCTGTTGGAAAATTCCTGCACGAACGACTGACCATTTATCCCCATTATGTGAATAATTCTGGCGAATGGGTCGACGATCGGTTCGTCGCGCCACTGATGCAATGTACGGATTCCGAGGGTTATCCTAGAACCGATGATTGGTCACCCGGTGATGAAGTAGAACCCCCTGAATCAAT
>Ga0315331_10001400_pt1 | contig 18011 bp, 14 predicted proteins | sample M160m34915metaG_FD_203456 | JGI IMG/M metagenome (GOLD analysis project Ga0315331, IMG submission 203456) | Ammonia-oxidizing marine archaeal communities from Monterey Bay, California, United States - M1 60m 34915 | ecosystem: Environmental > Aquatic > Marine > Intertidal zone | place: USA...
ATGGGTTTATTATGTGCCGGATTAACTTCTTCAATAACAGCACCTATTGCTACATCATATGCACTATCTGGTGTTTTTAAATATAAACCAAAGTGGGATGATTCATCATTCAAAAAAGTATCTTATATAATTATAATAATTGGTGTATTATTTTCATCATTAAGTTACAAACCTATTATTATTATAAAATTTGCACAATTTATAAATGGAATGTTTCTGCCATTAATTGCTGGATTTCTTCTTTGGTCAATAAACAAGAAAAAAATTATGGGCGTTTACTCAAATTCAAAAACTTATAACTTATTGGGTATTTTTATACTTATAATTTCTTTATTTATAAGTTATAGAAGCCTGGCATTATTATGATAAAAAAAGTAGATATAAACTGTGATATGGGAGAATCATATTATGAAAATATAATAGGGAATGATATTGAAATAATGAAATATATTACTTCATGTAATATAGCATGTGGATTTCATGGGGGTGACCCAAATACAATTAGATCAACAGTAGAATTAGCTTTAAATAATAAAGTAAATATAGGTGCACACCCTTCATATTTTGATATAGAGGGATTTGGTAGAAGAAAAGTTATTTTAAAATCTGATGAATTAGAATCGATATTGTTATATCAAGTAGCAGCATTAAAAGGTATAATTGAAACTTATGGTGTCAAGCTTAATCATGTAAAACCACATGGGGCACTTTATAATATGGCAACTATTGATGATACTATAGCAGAAGTTATTGTATTAGCAATAAAAAAAATTGATCCAAACTTAAAATTATATGGACCTTCAAAAATGAAATGGAAAAATATTTCTGAAAAACATGGAATTAAATATGTATCAGAAGTTTTCTCTGATAGAAACTATAACGAAGACCTAACTTTAGTCGATAGAAAAAATGAAAATTCTATGATTACAAGTGTTGACAAATCGATTGAACATATTTCAAAAATGCTATATGAAGGGCAAGTTAAAACAATAAACAATAAATTAGTTGATATAGATGTTGAAACAATATGTATTCATGGAGATCAACCTAATGCAGTAAATTTTGCTAAAAATATATTCAAGAAATTCAACTCAAATATTAAAAAATGATTGAAATAATTCCATCAGGAGATTCTATTATAATATTAAAAGATTTAAAAAATCTACAGAGTTCAATATTATCAAAGAAAATTGAAAAATTAAACTTATTAGAAATTGAAGATATAATTAGTTTAAAAAACTCAATTGGAGTTGTTTTCAACCCATATAAAACCAAATCTGATAGACTAATTAAAAAAATTCAAAGAATAATAAAAGAGATTAAAATAAAACAAAAACATGATTTTAGAACTTGGAAAATACCAATATGTTATGATGAAGAATTTGCAATTGATAAAAAAGAAATATCTGAATACACTAGACTGGATTTTGAAGAGATAAAACAAAAACATTTAAATAAGTCTTATGATGTCCAAATTATAGGCTTTTTACCTGGTTTTTTATATTTAGGAGACATAGATAAATCTATAAATATACCTAGGAAACATACCCCAAGATCATCAATTCCTGAAGGTTCAGTTGCAATTGCAGGAAATCAGACAGGAATATATAATATTAATAGCCCTGGTGGTTGGAATATTATAGGTAAAACTCCTTTAAAACTATTTGATAAATCTAAAAATCCACCAATAGATATTTACCAAGGAGATAAAATTATATTTCATGAAATTAAAAAAGGAGACTTTAAAAATTACTAATTTTTGAAAAATACAATTGAGATCTTAAGAGAGGGTATTTATACATCAATTCAAGACTTAAAAAGAACTGGATTTAGAAAATATGGTGTACCTAAAAGTGGTCCCATGGATGAATATTCTCATATTTTAACAAATTGGTTATTAGATAAAGAAATAATTTCGGAATTATTAGAAATAACATATTATGGCCCAAAAATTAAAATAAACTTTGACACTAAAATTGCATTATTTGGATCAAAATGTGATGTTATATTAAATAATAATAAAATAGAAACTGGAAAATCAATCTCTGTAAAAAGTGGTGATATTCTTGATATAAAAAAATGTATTGATGCAAATAGAGTTTACCTTGGATTTTCTGCTGATATGAAACTTAAAAATACATTTAATAGTAAATCCACATATGACAAAATTCAAATTGGTGGTCTTCATGGAAAAAAATTATTAAAGAATGATAAAATTGAATTTATCAATATAAGAGATAATAAAAGTAAAAAAATACCTTCCTCTTTTGTAAGATCAAATAATCAAAATATAATAATTAGAGTTATAAAAGGAATACATTATTATAAAGTTGATAATTTCAATAATGAAAATAAAATAAATTTTAAAATTTCTCCAAATAGTGACAGAATGGGTTTAAGATTAATTAATTATAAAATAAAACTTAATGATTATAGTCAAATTGAGAGTACAGTAGTTACTAAAGGAAGTATACAAATACCAAAAGATGGTAATCCGATAATATTAATGAGCGATTCTCAGTCTTCAGGAGGATATCCAGTATTTGGAAATGTTTGTAAAGTTGATATTTCAAAACTATCTCAAGTCCAACCGAATCAAAAGATAAAATTTAAATTTATATCTTTAAAAGAATCAAATAAGTTAATCGAATATGAAAAGAGAAAATTTATGTCTAAGTTAAATCTTGACCTTTCATCCTAGTTTATCTTTTAATAAACTAAACTCTATTTTTAATTCTTTAAGTCTATCATAAGCATCTTTTCCAGGTTTTTGATCTGCCCTACTTAACATAGACTGAAGATATCTGATTTGATCTATAAGCATAGGTTGCATGTAGGTACCATCTTTTGTATTAAGATTTTTATCCAATGAAATAAGCTTTTTATTTCTTGGTTTTTTCTCAAGCATTTTAGAAACTTTATTTTCAAAAAGTCTTACATCTGTCATAAAATCTCTTATTTCAAGTAAAAACCTTTCTTGTTCTTGATATATGTCATAATCAATATCTTTTATTCTAGGATCAGGAATTATCTCCACGTTTTGTGTATAAGAATTATCATTAATTATTAAAATAACCTTATATATTCCAGGTTTAACTAAAGGCCCATTTCTATATGAAAATTTTATATTTTCGTTCCATGATCCTCTATGTCTCATATCCCATTTAAATCTATTTAACCCTATTTTTTTAGAAAGATTACTACTTGTGATATAAGTAAATTCATTAGTAGACATCTCATAACTCTTAATTTTTTCATTTTGTACTCTTGATTTATAAGAGTTAATTAAATTATCATTCATATCCATAATCTGAATCGAAATTTCCTCAGCTGCTTCATTAGTAACTTTATAGTCAATTGTTACAGAATTTTGAGGATAAGAAACATGATTACTAGAAGAAGGTCTATATCTATATCTAATTGTATTGGTAATTGGATAAAGAATGTCTTCATTTTTATTATCAAAATTTCTTAAAAGATCAATATTATCCATTATCCAAAAAGATCTTCCCATAGTAGATAAAACAACATCATTTCTATGAATTCTGATATCAGTAATTGGTGTTATAGGTAAATTTTGTTGAAATGAATTCCAAGTATTACCATCATTAAAAGATATAAACATTCCAAATTCTGTTCCTGCAAAAAGTAACCCCTCTCTTTTAGGATCTTCTCTAAGAACTCTTACTGGATGATCATTTGGTATTCCTTCAGTTATAAGATCCCATGAATTTCCACCATCATATGTTCTATAAATATATGGTTTCCAATCACCAAGCTGATACCTTAATATAGTAACAAATGCTTTAGATGAATTATGAACGGAAGGTTCAACTGAATCTACCCTTCCGCCTTTAATATTTTTATTTGGAGTTACGTTTTTCCAGTTTGTACCTCCATCAGTAGTGACATGTACTGGTCCATCATTAGCACCAACCCAAATCACTCCTTTTTTAATTGAAGACTCTCTAACTGAATATATGGTACTATAAAACTCTTCCCCTGTAATATCTCTTGTTATAGGGGAACCAGATATAACTTGTTTATCAGATTCAAAAGCAGTTAAATCTGGAGAAATAGTTTCCCAGGTTACTCCTTCATCTCTTGTAACATGAAGGTATTGAGAGGCATGATAGATGACATCAGGATTGTGAGGTGATACATGAATTGGAGAAACCCTTTGAAATCTATATTTCAAATCTTTTGGATTATGACCATACATATTAGATGCACCTACATAATACTGTTTTTCTTGACCAGTAGTCTTATTAAACACTCCAAATCTTCCCTTACAATTTGAATAAACAATATTTGGATTTCCAGGTTTTGGAACGGCAGGTCCTGTTTCACATCCACCTGTATTGGTTATATATGCATTTGGTCCAGCTTGGAGACCATAAGGAGGTAAACTAGGCACAGATACGGTTGAGTAGTTATCTTGTTGTCCACCATATAGCCAATATGGATATTGATCATCAACTTCAACCTGATATATCTCCGCAGTTGGTTGATTAAATTGTGTAGACCATGTTTTACCAGAATTGAAGGTAATATTTGCACCACCATCATTTGACTGTATCCAAACTGATGTATCATTTGGATTAATCCATATATCATGATTATCTCCATGAGGTGTAGAATATGACTTCCAAGTCTTCCCTGCATCTTTAGAAATCATAAACCTGTTAGCACTTGAATATAAAATATCTGAATTAAGTGGGTTAGATTCTACATTTAAATAGTAAAATGGTCTATTTACAAGTTCTTCTCTATTATTCATATGTATAAAAGATTCTCCCCTATCTTCAGATTTATACAATCCTCCTTTATCTTCAGATGCTTCAACCATAACATATAATCTATCAGGATTTGATTTTGATACTGCAAAATCAATTTTACCAATATACTTACTTTCAAAACCCATATCTATTTTCTTCCATGTTTTACCAGCATCTTCTGATTTATATGCTCCACCATTAGTTGAACCACTAATTATTGTCCAAGGTTTTCTTTCTGCTCTCCATGAGGCAGCATATAGAGTATTTGGATCATCAGGAGCAAATTCTACATCTACTATACCAATAGAGTCAGATAAGTAAAGTATTTTATTCCATGATTTACCTCCGTCAGTACTTTTATAAAGACCTCTATCTTGATTACTTTTAAATGGCTGACCTATTGCAGCAACATATATGGTATTTGGATCATCTGGATGTATTTCTACTGCACCAATTTGACCTACATTTTCTAAACCAATATGTTCCCAACTTTTACCAGCATCTACTGACTTATAAATTCCTTTACCAACAATAATATTTGACCTTAATCCATCTGAACCTGTTCCTACATAAACAATGTTTGGATCATTTTGATAAACATTTATAGCACCTATTGAAGGTGATTTAAAGTATCCATCTGAAATATTATACCAATTATTTCCATAATCAGTTGTTTTCCAAACTCCCCCTCCTGTTGTACCCATATAAAAGACATTTTCTTGAGAATCAACTCCGTGAACAGCAGTTACTCTACCACCTCTGGTTGGTCCTACGTTTCTATATTTTAGATTTTTAATTTTTTGTTTAAAATCATTATTAGATATGTTTTTATTTCCATTTGAGTCAAATGACAAATAGAAAAATAGAAAAAGTATTAAAAGGTTTTTCATATTAATTTATTAATTGTTCATAAACTGCGTTTGTAATCATTATATCTTGTACGGCTACACCAGTTAAATCTGCAACAGTAATTTCTTCATTATTTCTTCTGATTTTTTTATTTGAGTATATTATTTCTCCAAGTTCAATTAGATTTTTTTCTTTTATTAGGTTTTTATCAAGAGCATTTTTTGTTTCACCCCTTTCTAAAGATTGTGAAATACTATCTACGACTACTGCATCTGAGATATTTAGTATTTCAGGGTCTAACTCTCTTTTATCTGGTGTATCTGACCCTATCGCAGTTATGTGAGTTCCTATTTGTACATCTTCTTTATTAATAAGACTCTCATTAGCATTAGTTGTAGTTACAATTAAATTGGATTTTTTACATAACTCTCTTGAGTTACTTACTGAGTTTATATTAAAACCTAATGAATTCATGTCATGAATATACTTAGAAATTTTTTCTTTGCTTCTTCCTAAAACAAACACTTCCCTACAATTAGTTACTAATTTTAAATACTTTAATTGCATTCTAGCTTGAATTCCAGTACCAACTATTCCAATTCCATTAATTTGTGTTGGAGCAATATATTTTGTACAGATGGCTCCAGCTATTGCTGTTCTAACATTCGTTAAATGACCTTCATCATGTAGGACACATTTTAAATATCCAGTATTACTATCAAACATAACCATAACTCCATGACTTGAAGAAAGACCTAAATTTTCATTTTTAGAGAATCCAGAAGCAATTTTCACTACATAATTATCTTGACTTTTTATATATCCATATTTAATATGTACGTCCCCGGGAGGATTATTAAAAAGAAGCTCTCCAACTGGAGGAACAACAGAATTTCCTTTTGAATATTCAATAAAACCAATTTCAATTGATTTAATTAAATCTATATTATCAAGACATTTTAATATTTGATCTTTTGTATAAAATTTAGTTTTCATAGAATTTTTTTAAGAGTATCTCTGCCAATATTTCCTCCACAAATTACTATTGCTACATTTTTATTATGTAATTGAGACTTCATCTTTAAGGCAGAAGCAATGGCTACTGCAGCTGAGCCTTCAATAAGCATTTTATCCATATTTAATGAATTTTTTATTTGTAATGATATCTCATCTTCAGAAACTAAACAGTAATCATCAATAAACCCATTACACATATCAAAAGTTATAGATCCTTCTTCAACTCCACCAGCAGATCCATCTGAAAGTGTATCTTTAGATTCTGAGTTTATTATTTTTCCTTCTTTTAATGAATTTATCATTATTGATGAGTTTAATGGTGAACATCCAACGACTTTAATATTTGGGTTAACAGATTTTAGATGTGAGGCTATCCCTGATACTAATCCACCACCACCTACAGTAATGAATACTATATCTATTTCGTTATTATCATCTAATATCTCAACACCGATTGTTCCTTGACCTGAAATAATATCAATATCATTGTATGGCGAAACAAAATTAAAATCATATTCTTTTGAGACTCTTATAGCTTCATTTTCAGCATCTAAACAATCATCACCAAATTTTATAACTTTTGAACCATAGGATTCAATATTTTTTACTTTTGATTTTTTTACGTTTTCAGGAACATAAATAGTTCCAATCATATTTTTTTGAGATAGCGCATAAGAAACTGCAGCTCCATGATTTCCAGAAGATGCAGCTACTACATTCTTTGTATTTTTAATATTAAGTATCTTATTTAATGCTCCCCTAGCCTTAAATGATCCTGTTTTCTGAAGATTTTCTAATTTTAAAAAAATATTTGAATTTATTTCATCAGACAACCTTTCTGAGAATAATAATGGTGTTCTAACAATATGATTTTTTATATTTTCAAGAGATTCAATGGAGGAAGGAATTGAAAGATTCATGATCAAGAAAACTTTGAATTATTAGTTTTCTTAAATTTCTTAAATGGAATGATTAATAAATTAATAAAAGAATCAATTTTCCTGTCATTAATATGGGTGTCTATACCATATACCAATGATTTTGAATCACTAACATATGTGTATGTTCCAAAAATTCTATCCCAAATTGAGAATATATTTCCATAATTAGAATCTGTTAATGGTTGTTTGTAATGATGATGAACCTTATGCATATTAGGAGTAACAAGTAAATAAGAAATTATTCTATCCAAATTTTGTGGCAAACTAATATTAGCATGTGTTAAGTGAGCAAATAAAACAGATAAACTTTGGTATAACATTACAATACCTATAGATGCACCAGAAACATAAACACCTAAAATTGTAAATAAAATTCTAAAAACTGTTTCTCCAGGATGATGTCTAAGTCCAGTTGTAACATCAACATTTTTATCACTATGATGAATTACATGAAATTTCCACATCCAAGGAACTTTATGTTCAACAAAATGAACTAGATAAGCTCCTACCAAATCAAGAATTAGTAATGAAATTATAACTTCTACAAAAAGAGGAAGTTCAAACAAATGAATAACTCCAAACTGAGATTCATTAACTATTTCAGTTGATTTTAATAATAAAAATGCAAAACCAAAACCAATTATTGCTGTTGTAGTCGTAAATAATAGATTTAAAAAAGCGTGTCTACCTTTCTTATAATTAAATGAATAAAGTGGAATTATACCTTCTAAAATCCAAAATATAACTATACCTCCTAATAATATATATGTTCTAAAAACTAATGGAACATCAGCAAAAAAGTCAATTATCAAGTTCATTATACAGATCTGATTACTTCAAAAGTTTTATCTATTTCTGATTTTTGATTATAAATATGTACCGAGTGTCTCATTAATTCTTTTCCTACAGATCTTGGTTGAAGTCTCTCCTTTTCCCATAAAGTCTTCTGTAATTCTGGTCCGGTTAGACCTTCAACCTTATAAGTAGTTAAACCAGCACATAAACTTTCATTATGAGATGAAACAATTTCTACATTATCTAATTGTTTTAATCCGTCTCTTAAATATTTCCCTAATTCTTTAACTCTACCTAACCATCTTTCTTTTCCAATCATATTAAAAAAATCTATTGATGACTCTAAACCAATTCTAAGGGATGGATTACCTGTTCCTGATTGTTGAAGACTAAAACCTTTATCATCTTGATTATCCCAATTATAGCTTGAAAGTGTAGGCCATATATCTGCTGATATTTTTTCGTCTAAATATAAAATTCCACTACCAGGTGGAGAAAGAAGCCATTTATGAAGACTTGAATAATATGCATCACACATTAAATCTTTTAAATCAACATCAATTTGACCTATAGCCTGTGCTCCATCAATAACCGTGAAAATTCCTTTTGATCTTGCAAATTCACATATTTCTTTAACTGGCATTACAGTACCGTAAACAGATATAATATGAGGAATTGCAATTACTTTGGTGTTTTTTGTTACCTGACCTAAAATTGAGTCAATAATTTCTTGTTTATCATTTGCGGGAACTGGCATTGTAGCTTGCTTGTAAATAATTCCTTTTCTTTTTGCAAGCTGTTTCCATGCAGCATACCCTCCTCCATGTTCTTGATCAGTATTAATCACCTCATCACCTTTTATAAGGTCTAATCCATGAGCAACGAAATTCATGCCAAAGGTGGCGTTTTGTATAAGTGATAATTCTTTAAAATTGCAGTTGAGAAGTTTACCTAATTTTGTTCTTATTGACTCGTAAGGATCATACCCAGATAATAAATTAGGACCTTCTCCTTTGTAATCTGTCTTAGCCCCATTAATTCCATTATTTCTCATATCTGATATCACAGCGTTAAGAACATAGTTTGACTGAACTCCTAATGTTCCATTATTGAAATATGTATCATTTTTATCAGTTGGGAATAGATTCCTTACCTCTGACCAGTATGTTTGATCAGAATTATCTAAATACCTTGATATATCTTCTAAGGACTGGTTCTCACTAGATTTACTAATAAATCCAAGAGCTGGTATAGATGATACTCCTATAGCTGTATTTCTAATAAATTTCCTTCTTGAATTCTTCATTAATTAAATATAGTATTTTAGATAATAAAAGTCTGGTATTACTACATTAATATATCTCAAAAATATTACCATATTCATATACCCCAGTTCTCTAGGTTATGATTTTTTGGAGCGGTTTTCCTCAGTCTTTCCTTAATTTTAGTGATATACATTGTGTTATATCTAAGTCTAGATATATGGTTTGGATTTTCGTGGTCACCGTTCCAACAGTGTTCAGCCATGTCTCCGTAATCAACTTCACCACTATAATATGGATCTGTAGTAGACTCAAGGAATTCCTCGGTTAGGACAACAGCATTATTTAGATAGTAGTTGTCCATGTCTCCGCAATAAATATGAATTTTTCCCTCTAAATCTTTACCGATTTTATCCCAGTCCCTTTTCATTATATAACTCAAGTCATAATTTTCTTTCCAGTAATTAGCAACATCCTTATGTATTTTTCCTGTTTTTCTATCCCAAATTGGCTTTGGGTATCCATCTTCTCCAGATGGTGAGTATACTGCTTGCCATATGTCCCACTGATCCCCAGACCTACCCTTTGATCCGAGGACAGACTCTCTCTGATTAATTTGAATCAGATGATTTTTAATTATGCCTTTACCGTCCCTCATTCCTGCTCTGAGTGTTTTTCTGAAGCTTCCCTCGTGATAATATGCGTTATCATCTTCATAAATATTTACCACTGTAAATGCCCTGAAATCAATAGGATCTGGGCAAGCTGCAAAGCACCCGTTATATTCTTTAGGGTATAAGACTTGAGCTGCCAGAGATTCCCATCCCCCTGTCGAACCACCATAAAGAAATCTTCCCCAAGATTCTCCCACACCATTAAATAACTTTTCTACATGAGGTATTAATTCGTAGGTTATAGCATCGCCATATGGACCAATATTTGCTGAATTAACAGCATATGAATCATCATAATATGGATTCTGATGTTGTATTTCAATTGCAAGGAATCTTGGGAAATCGTTACTTATCCAATTTTTGTATAGGTCATAAGCTTCTTTTTCTTGTATGTATTGATACCCAGTTATCCCAAATCTAGAGTTGTAGATTGTATCTTTCTCTGGAGCTGTTGGTGGCACTGTCCTAAATCCACGAAATGTGTTAGGAAAATGACCATGAAATATCATGAGAGGATATCTTGTATTTGATTTCTCATCAAATCCGTGGGGAACTAGAACATTTGCCTGGAGGTACATATCTCTACCCCAAAATTTCGATAGCATCTCACTCTTTATTTTCACATGTTTTATAAATTCTGTATCCCTTTCTGGCTCAATAGGTGGTATTTCATTATCAAGGCTAATGGATATGGTAGATGAATTTTTAATGTTTATTTTTCTTGGTGTACTGTACAGGTTTTTTGGACTGATATTCCATTTCTGACCTTCTCCCTGGTCCATAGGTAACTTGACTGTGTACCCAGTAGATAAATTAAAAGTTTCGTATTTATGTAGAAAAGCTTGTACATAGTACTCTCCCTCTTGAATTTCTTTTGTTGATTTTATTGGGTATCCAATAGCTTCTGAATCAATGACTATCTTTTGATTTGCATCCCATGACTCGACATCTACTCCAAATATCATCTGAGTATTATGGCTATCATTTATCTGGAATCTAGGCTCAGCACTGTTGTTGTTACTAATCATCACAAGAAGTCTTCCATCAAAACCGTCCTCTTGAAATTTTTCAGAGTACTCAATTTCAAATTTTATTTTGTTATCATCAGAATTTTTGTTGAAATCGATAAAATAAAATAGAATGCATGTAATAAAGACTCCTTTTATAAAAGCCGACCACATACCCTGGTAACTACTCATTCCAAACGATTTCAATGATTTCTCTACAAGATTTTTATGCCAATTCATTTTTTAATAGTTTTTTTAAATAATATTCTCATATTTCAATCTACTAACATTCTTAGTAATAATCAATTCCATTGATTTAAAGAATACTAATCATTTATCAAATTAATATTCAAAAAATATGAATAATTTGGTGCCTCTACAGCACCACCAATAAATGGTTTTTTTTTAATAAATTGTAGGTAATGAAAAAGCTATTATATCTTTTAATTTTTATTCCGTTTGTTATTGCTTGTGACTTCTCTACATCAAGAATTAAAGAAAACAGTACTTTACCTGAGTTTTCTTCAGTCGTTAGCGGAGAGGAAAGATCTACGATATCAGTATATCAACTCGAGTGGTTAACCGGTCAAAGAGAGGGTTCGCATGATGGAGGAATCTTAGAACAAACATGGTTGCCTCCTCGCTCAGGAACTATTACTGCTATAGTTCGCTCTACAAAAGAATCAGACACAAGATTTGTTGAAATCATTCATATAAGTGAAATTAATGGTAGTTTAGAATTAAATCTACAAATCTTTAACAACTCGCTAGAACCAGAAAATATAAGTGCAACTTATTCTCGAATTCATAAATTTGAATTAACTGACGTGGGAGATAGATATATAGCCTTCAAAGGAGTTAGTGATGGAGCTCATCGTAGTCTTGGTTATCATCGCTCTGAAGATGATGTTTTTTCCATAAATATTGAAACAAATGTTGGCGAAAGAATTGAAATAAAACTCGCGACTATAATGTAAACTATAAAATTATATACTATTTCATACTAAAATATATAATGTGTACGGGATAAGTTCATTTTTATACAATTTAAACCAACTTTAAAAATTGATAAATTTTAACTAATATGAGTGATTAAGCGAGTCCTGTTCATCCCGCTTTTTCTTACATGATTGATGAACTATTCGCAATCAGAACTTAATCTCCAAAGATGACTGAAATTACCGTCCATTAAAAGTTTACCTCCATAACATTCAAATGTAACTAGTGTAACTAATTCATTCCCATGATGTAAATTAACTCTTAAAGTATCATTTTCAAATGTATATGGATTGGTGGCTGGAAGTGCATTAGATATGTCTAATGAATTCCAATAAACATTATCACCAGGACAAGTCATACAATAATAGGTATACCTTATACCATCAACAAACTCATACATTGTATTAGCATCTGCTCTACTTTCGTTAGGTGACCATATCCATCTACCCTCAATAGAAAAATTAGGTTCAGTTAAAATTTCTTCTCCGTCAACACAAGAAAAAAGGAATAATGGCAAGATTAATAAATATCTCATTATGTAATAATAAATTATTTTTTTCAAGCGTCAAATATAAAAAAATATTTGGTCGTCTTTTGGTCGTCCTAACTATAAAATCAATGAAATTTAACTAGAAAGAGTAATTTAGCGAGTCTCGTCCATCCCGCTTTTAATCTTTATTTATTAAATCTTTTTAGCCATTCCTTTCTCTCATTACTGAAATAGAATTCTCTTGAAATAACAGGAGGAATGTGATGCTCTTGTAAATTAATTAAAGACTCCTCTGGTAAAATAGTAGGGTTTTTAGGGATATCATCTCTAAAACCATTAATTAAATTGACATATTCATTGTCGTATGCAAGATTATACCACTCTTCATTATCTTTATCTAAATTATAAAGTTCTTCACTTCCATCTACATAATTAATGTAGTGCCAGTTATTATATCTTATTGAGTAGTCAGCAAAATCATAGGTAGTTATAACTTTTCTATCAGTTTTAATTTCAGGGTTATTAAGTAATGGGATAAGGCTTTTTCCATCAAGATCCGTTTCTGATTTAATATTAGCTAATTCAAGTAAAGTTGGGTAAATATCTAGTAATGATGTCAAACTATTTACTTCTCCACCATCTATAGAACCACTTTTTAAGGAAGAAATATTTTCAGGAACTTTAACCATTAGCAATGTTCTAATAACATTTTCCCAGAGAGCAAACTTCCTCCAGTGCATCTTCTCTCCCAGCTGCCAACCATGATCAGATGATATAACCACGATAGTATTTTGAGCATACTTACTATTATTTAGGTTATCAATAAGTTTGCCTACCATAGCATCAGCGTAACTAATTGATGCTAAGTAACCCCTTATTGCCTCTTTCCACTTTCCATTTTCAACTACATTCTTGTGATAATTTCCTCCTCTAGAAATCAATTCTTTAGCTCTCTCCCCTAGATCAGCAGTGTCATTCTCAAGTAAAATTGGTAACTCTATATCTTCTATTGGATACATATCAAAGTATTTTTTTGGTACATACCATGGTAAATGAGGTCTATAAATACCACATGCTAGAAAAAAAGGTTTATCGAGGTCTTTTTTGAAGAAAGAAGATATATAATCTACACTTTTATAGTCTCCAGTCTCTTCGTCTTCAATAGGTAAATCTGCCCAGTCAAAGGCAGAATACATATATTCAAAGGGAGTCATATTTACTGGAGCATTTTCTGGAATATAATTTCTTGGCATATTCTGCTTTTGAGAAGGAAAATATTCGTTCCAGCTATCTGGGTGAACTTGAGAGTAATGATAAATTTTACCTGCACCAGCAGTAAAATAGCCGTTTTCTTTAAATATTTCAGGTAGAGTTGTGGCTTTACTCAGAGTAGGAACTTTTCTCCAGTCTTGGTAATTAGAATACATCCCCGAGTTATATGTGTGAATGCCTGTTAACATACTGGCCCTGGATGGGTTACATCCTGGGCTTGCACAATAATTCTTTGTGAAATTAACTGATTCTCCAGAAAACTCTTTAAGATGGGGAGTAAACACCTGATTTCTTCCGTTTAGGGGCTCATTCCAGTCATTTAAATCATCAATAGATATAAATAATATATTTGGTGTGTTTTCATTGATATCATTACATGATACAATCAAAAAAAGTATAAATAGACTATATAATTTACTCATCAAATAAATTAAGATAATTTACTAGTCTTTCATTTTCTATTTTCAGATTACTTAAAAGGTTTTCAAAAGAATCTGATTTAAGTCTTCTCTCGTAGAGTAGTTGCTGAAATTTAATATTTGATAGCTGAGATATTAAAACATCTGACTTTAAATTAACAGTAGAGTTTTCATCATAAAGTGATTCAAGATTATGCATGCCCGTTTCACTTAGAAATGGTCTGACTTTGTCATGAATTATATCCACGTACTCAATAAAGATATCTAATACCTTATCCTCTTCTAAAAAATAATTTTGAATTTTTTCTCTTGCTTCCTCATTTTTCATATTACTAACAAATAAAGAATGATTTTTCTGAGTAATAGGTCTAAAATCAGATGAAAACCGAAGTAAACCAATGGAGTTATAATCCTTAATAACACCTTTATTTAAAGACATGGAAATTATTTCATCAACCACTTTGAGTTGTGATCTTACCTCGTCTAATGACTTCAGTATGTGGACGGAATCCAATTTCAAGTCCTCTACAATATTTTTAATAATATTTTTTTCATTTAAAATATTCTTTCTTTCCTCATTCCAGTTATTAATACTCAAGGCAATAAGAATACCAAATACAACGAAAAAAATTTCACCTATGGCATATTTATAGTAATCTCCCATCTTATTCTGTAAGATTTTATCTAGTCTGATTTTTTTAAAGTATTTAATCAAGATTCGCTATAATTAAAATCATACTTAAATATAATAAAATTATTTGGTCGTCCTTTTGGTCGTCCTAACTTTAAAATGATTGAATTTGATCTAATAAGAGCTGTTTTGCGAGTCCCGTCCATCCCGCTTTTATTCTTTGTATTTTAATTCATACTCAAAATTAGAAGTCCCCTCAAAATAAGCATCTACAATTGTCCTATCATTTTCTGGAATAATATCAAGTATGCAATCATTGTTAACATCATATATAATAGAATTATAAATCCACATACTCCCCCAGTTTGTTGGCATTTCCAAGACATGAGTTGTATTATATTCATTATTTACTCCCTTTAAAATTTGAATTCTAAAACCATTATAATATGTTCCCTCTTGATACGTACCAGGCCCAGATGTTCTAGTTACAATTATCTCATTGTACCCATCATTATCCAAATCATAAAAATCTAGATCTGTAATAACACCCCAATTATTAATTGGTTCAATTACAATTGGATTTTCCCAATTAAATTGACCATTACCTTGACCTAAAATAATTTTAGTTCTTTCATCAATATCAACAGGAAGACCTACATTATCAAACCATTCTGCCCTCCATTCTGAAGTTCCACCAATTAAATCTAGAATTCCATCATTATTCAAATCAAACAATTCAATTTGATAAGTATTTTGTAAGAGAATATTAGGAATATTTGTCTTTTTTTCTACCCAAATACCCTTACCATTATTTTCATACCATAATATTTCTTCCATACCATTTCCATTTTGAAACTGCAGGTTGTCAATTGCGATTAAATCTAAATCACCATCACCATCTAAATCTCCCAAAGAGCCAGCATGTCTATAACTTCTTTTTTCAGCAACTATGTCAATCTCAGCACCAGAAGTAGATAAGTATACAGCAACAATAGGATCTCCAGTAAATGGCTCTCTATCTATTCCAGTAGATATAAAAACAGCGTCATCTGTTCCATTTCCATCTAAATCCCCAATCTCTAATTGTCTTATCGCATGGCTTTCATTTCCAAAAGAATAAGCAAATTCATTATCAATAAAAACATGAGCAAGGCCATTAATTTCAGTATTATGATCAACCTCAACTAAAATTTGATCAGGTATATTATTTCCATTGATATTTAAATGTTGATGCCATAACTGATAAGTATTAATGTTTTCTATATTTGAAACTGCATTAATTTGCTTAGCGTAGTCAACAAATGGTATATTCATTGGCTGATTATGTGATGTAAGTGTGTTTATTCCAGTATGCAGAGTAGAATAGTCTATCTCACACAACTCAATCTCAGTAAAATTAGCAGTAATGGTCTTATCTGAATCCATCTCTAAACTAAGTGGATTATCACTACTTATTATTGATCCACTCCATCCATCGAAAATATAATTCTCATTAGCAGTTGCAAGGATTGATATAGACTCATTCTCTTTGTATATACCTGATGACTCAGAAAGAATGCCTGCGCCAACTGGATTAATATTAAGAGTTAATGAATATTCTTTAGGATCAGGTAATGGTTCAGGAGTATCGTTTTCACAAGAGAAAGATGAGAATATAACTAGAATAATTATATATTTTTTCATGTTATCAAATATAATAAAATTTTCAGTCGTCCTTTTGGTCGTCCTTTTGGTCGTCCTAACTATAAAATCATCATATTTTAACTAATAAGAGCGATTTAGCGAGTCCCGTCCATCCCGAGTATAATTACTTATTCTCTAATATTTATTGTATAAATACCGCTACTAAGTATAAATTCCCCATCTTGGAAATCATCTATTTCATCTAAATTTAAACCAGATTTAAGAACCGATACGGATTGATTTTTATTTATAGGTATTGAAACATGAGCAAGTGATTCATTAGGTATTTTAAATTCATATGTTATTGAGTTATCTGATTTTTCCCAGTTAGAAATTATCTTTCCGTAAGGAGATTGGTAGTTAGCTCTTACATAATTTAATCCATCAGGAGTATATGGGTTTAGGAAAAACTGTTTAAACCCTGGAAAATCTGGATGAGGTCTGATACCTCCTAGCCATCTATAATACCACTCTGTAACAACTCCAAACATGGGATGTGAATTAGAGTAAACATTATCACTTTCTTTCCAAGTCTCCCAAATACTAGTAGCACCACGATGTATCATATATCCCCACCCAGGATACTCCGTACTGTTAACAATATCAAATACAACCTGAGGAGATATATGTTTGGAAACAGACTCAAGTATATATTTTGTACCAAAAATACCAGTAGAAAAATGACCTGATGGTCCATTTTTAATAGCTTTTAGAAGTGAATCCTTGGCGAAATTAATTTCATCATCAGAAATTATATCGTGATAAAGTAATGAAGAAAACAATGTTTGACGGTTAATATTTCCTTCAACTTTATTATCCCAAAATTTTGATTTTATTTTATCTTTTAGCTGAATAGCTAATTTATTATACTTTTTTTCATAGTCTGCATACCCTAATTTTTTAGAAAAAAGTTCCATGATACGTGCAGACTGGAGATAATGTAAAGTTCCAGTTAATTCAACAGGAACAGGTTCTAAAGATTCGTGATCACTTAATCCTGCATCAACAAATCCTTCTGGGTGTATTCTACTGACTTTTTCCATCCATAGATTATTATATGAAAAAAGTTCTTTTACTATATCAATATCATTATAATACAGATATAGGTAATACTGTGTTATTAGGAATGAAGACTCCCAACTTAATCCACAGTATTTTATACCAACATAAGGAGCTGTATCTACAAACACGGAA
>Ga0315331_10001402_pt1 | contig 17993 bp, 13 predicted proteins | sample M160m34915metaG_FD_203456 | JGI IMG/M metagenome (GOLD analysis project Ga0315331, IMG submission 203456) | Ammonia-oxidizing marine archaeal communities from Monterey Bay, California, United States - M1 60m 34915 | ecosystem: Environmental > Aquatic > Marine > Intertidal zone | place: USA...
TCTAGCCAACGAGAGAAGGTGTGTCCAAAATCCATCTCGCGTGATAGATTTTGTTCGTACAGATCTGGCCCTATGCATGTGATCATTGCGGCGACGGATCGCTCAATGAGGCGCTCCCCGATGGGGTCCAGTTGGCCATTCGGGGTCAGGAAGCGTTTCTGGATTAGTTGCTTCCCGTTTAGCCGGAGGTCGTCGAAGATTCGCCGGTCGAAGATCAGTCCTACCTTCAGCAGTTCTCCGATGGCGGCCTTGAAGGTGCGTTCGTCATTGGTAGCCAGGAAGGTGGGATCGATGAAGGTGTGGAGTGGACTGTAGTAGTCTCCGATTCCATTCTTACCTTGATAGTTGACGCTGACCTTGATACCCACCGACGCATCCACCATACCCAACAGGGTAGTCGGAATCCGTATCCAGGGAGTTGCTCGACGCCAGGTCGAGGCGACGAAGCCGATGGTGTCAGTGACTGCGCCACCTCCGATAGCCACGATCGGCTCAGATTGTCGCAAGGGATTGATCGCCGAGATTTTCTGTATGGCTTGCAGCCAGGTCTCGACCGTCTTGTACTGTTCTCCGCCAGGTATAACAATGGTGGAAAGCTGTACATCTTGTGCCTTGGCCCAGGTCTCGATGCGATCCCTATATAGGCGCCAGACCTCGTCGTCGATGCAGATGATGAGCCGTCCACAGGGTGGGCGCAGTACGTCGATGAGGAGCCGACAGTCTGGAGAGAAAAGATCTGGAGCCATCCAGATGCGCTGAACCGTGCGATCTGAGGTTGTGAAGATCACACGACGATCGGACGGGGGCCGTGGCTTGTCATGATTCTCTATTTGACAGGCCTGCGCACGGATGGCCGGGGAGAGGCTCTCTCCAAGCTCGATCACCTTGATGGCGGTCTCGAGAGTGGGGAGTTGGTCGGGTACGCCGGAGGCTCCCGACGATATATGATCAATGAATAGTTGCTTCAGGCGCCGATAGTCCTTTTCAAAGCGAGGCTGATACCAGACTAGATCAGGATTTTCCGCCTGCTTCCGTATCGCTACCGCTTCTTCTTCGGCAGAGGTTAACGTGAATACGGCCTCGTCACCATCCGGACCCTCACAAATGGTGATCCGGCTTTCCATTCCTCCGCATCGAGATGCTTGGAGCCCCAAGCGTTGCCCTTGGGTAGTGGTTAATATGAACGAGATCTCAGAAAAATCAGTGATTCCGTCGATAGTCGACAAGGTGGTTCGTTCGCGATCGACCTGGATATCGATCACATCCTCGGGGGTCAGATCCCAATGAGTGATCCACACAGCAAGTTCGTGTGAGCACTGATTCAGTAGCATGCCCTCCCGGTTCTGACGGAAGACGCTACCCAGGTCGCCCAGTGAGTGTGGATTGTGATGCTCCAACAACACCGTGATGATCTGGCGCTGGCGGGCGGCACAAAAGTCGACGGCACGTTGCACGTAGTCGGACACAGTCTTCTGGTAACCGACAACCACATCGACACCGAATTTGTCTGCGAGTGCCTTCATTGCGCGAATCTCTTCGAGAGTGGTCGCGCAGGGCTTTTCCACGAAGATGTGCGACGCCCCGCGCTCGACGGCGGATCTGAACAACTTCGGGGTATCGCTTGCCCGGGAGGCGATCACCACCAGGCATGGGTTACGCCTGGTAAAAGAAGACACCTGATCTATTGTGGCATGGAATCGAATCTGACCAAGGGCCTTGATACTCGATCTGGCTTCGGCAAAGAGGCGGCGCCCTGTAGTATCAGCATCGTTTCCCATCCACCATGGCTCGACAATATCGGTGACGTTGACCTGGGGCACTTGGAGCAATTGCTCCAAGTGCAGCCAACCTACAGATCGGCCAGGTAGTCCAACCCCTACGAGGATCACCTCCAACGACCCTACCGAGGCGCTTGTTGGCCGCAGGCCACTTAGGGTCTCGGTCACTGGGACAGGAATTATCGGGTCACCAGTCCTCACTTGTAACCTCCCGAGGATACGCGAGGCTGGATGGATAACTGCGTTGATACTTGGCCCGGCCAATCTCGGAGGAGTCGTAGCAAATACGGATTTGCTGACGTTCGATGGCGGACAGTCGCATAGCTTCAGCGACAATCGTCGTTTTACATGCGGCCTCAACAGACACTGCTGGGCGGGCCTCTCCGTCGAGAATTCGTATCATCTCTTCTATCTCCTCGGAGAAGGCTGCTGCGAAACGCTGATGGAACTGCCCGACCGTGATACTTCGCCGAAATCCATCGACATCGCCGATGACCGCGCTTTGTTCTTGTACGTTCTCTACGGCAGCAACGCCTTTGGTACCGAAGAACTCGACTCTCTGGTCGTAGCCATAGCAGGAGCCACGACTCAGGTCCATAGTTAGCCGCACACCGGTGTCGAATAATGCGACACATGTGGCATTATCGAAGACTCCCATGGCCGCGAGTTCTGGATTCGAGGAGTTGGCGTATGCAACGACCTCAACGATATCACCTGGAATCACCGAACATACATAGTCGATGTCGTGAACCGCAAGATCATGGAATGGATCTCCACCCGTTTTCAAGAACTCGCGTGATGGGAGGGGATGGTCCCGAAAGATCGCGTGGACGCTGAGCGGTGTGCCGATACTTCCGTTACGAACCGCATCTGCCGCGGCTTGAAAATGGCGATCGAAGCGTCGCTGAAAAGAGCACAAGAGATGTTTTCCCGACGCTTTGACGGCAGTGTAACAAGCCTGAATATCCGTGGGGTTCGTGCCGACCGGCTTCTCCACACCGATCAGTCTGGCCACCGAGCAGTTAGCTGCTTCAATGATCGATCGGTGCGACGGGGTCGAAGTCGCAATCCAGACTGCATCCAGGTTGTCCTGACTCAGGGCTTGTGTGAGATCGTCAAAGGGTTGAGTGGAAAATCGGGTAGCGGCCTCAGTGGCTCGATCGTGGTCTGCATCAACGATGCCCGCTATGCGCACGCGAGGGTTTAACAGCATAGAGGCCAAACGAACCTGACCCATGCGTCCCGCGCCCACTACCGCAATATGGTATCGCTCTGGCGCCTTGGAATTCTGTTGTGCAGACATGGCCTCCCCAGTTAGGCGAAATTAATCGCCCCTGACTCGATTGGGGATAAGAGAACTCTTACTTAACTGGTTGGTATTGACGAGATTCAGCATAGTCATTCGCTATGAGTTTATGGACGATTTATTCGGTGTATTGCCGTATGCGCTTTCTGCCTCACAGCATTCATGTCCCAATGATCCGGCGCCACTTTCATTCATTTTCCAAGGAAGGTACAACTTAAACTTACTACCCAGAAAAACCGGCCCAACTATAGTAAAACTCAATCGTAGGACTTTAGTTTAATGACCCAGACTCCCTTCTTGTAAGTCTTCGCTTTCAGCATAATCGACTTATCCTTGGCATACCACACTTGATTTTCAACCTTCTTGCTTCCCGGAACGTCCAGTTTCCTAGATATTATCCGGAAACGTTCGGTCTCAATGACCTCGTCACGAATCTTAATTTTTTCGGTAGAAACCAGCTCAACTTCCTGCTCAAATATCCCACAACCTCGAGGTGTGATTTGGTATTTAGACTTTACCGTGCCCCGGTTCCACCAAGTTCCTATGATAAAACTTGGCGGTGATTGACCCGTGTATGATGAGCCATCTACGATGTAACGCTCTGTTTCCTTAGAAACGTTGCAGTACGCTTCCTTACCATTGTCGGTGGTTGTTGCAGAAAACCTTTGAAGTTCATTATTTTTGTAAACCTCTTTACCTGCGGATGAATATTTGTGAACTGTAATACTGAAAATACGGGCGTCTATTTCCTGCTCAAAATGGACGGTTAGAATATTATTATTTCGTTGAAACACATATTGATGCGAGCCGACAGGCTTGCCATTCCAAGTAATCTCATATTCAAGTGTCTTTACCGATTCAGAGTACGGTAGCAAGGGAAATCCACATATTGGCCACCCGAGCCCGATGGATACCGCTAATCCCAACACGACAGTTAGCTTTTTAGTTTGCACGGTTACGCCCAAAGTCACGCACTAACTATACTAAGTTCTATCAGATAATCCCGAACTATTCAGAGCCAATGCTGTTAATTGCTATTTACATTTTCAATACGGTTGACGCGGCCCTCAAGACACTGCTCGATAAACATTTGGCCTAGAAAAAAGATCGGTAAGTTCAAGCACGCGATTTAAGTCGTAATATTATACTGATGGCCAAAAGGTCGAGAAAGCGGCTCTATGCTTGAACCCTTAATGGCAAATTCGCAGAGAGTACGAAATATTGTCCCCGAAAAATATTTCTCATGAACAAAATACTTAATCGACTGACCAGCGGTACCTTATTTGAGTTGATCTTCTCTTTATACATCCATTTCATGCTTTTCTTGATGATCGCGATCTGCTACTTGATGGCAATTATTGCCAGTCCTTTTGATCGACTTCTTCAGGCCCGTGGCCAATCCGTAAATATGGTTATTCAGAGACTAAGTAGAATCTACGTTTTTTTTTCGACTATCAAAGTTGTAGCGAAGGGGCGGGAAAATCTTATCGGGCAAGGGCCCTGCATCATAGTCTCCAATCACCAAAGCATGATTGATTACATTGTGCTTCTGGCAGCTATAGCACCAAAACAGTTCAGATTCTTGACCAAAAACGAGATGTTACGATGGCCACTCGTGGGTCGGATAATTCAATTGGGACAACACGGGGCGGTTGATCGGAGTAACCCTCGGCAGAGCTTTCGTGCCCTACAAAACGGGATTGAAAACGTCGGAAAAGGTGATTCCTTTATTATTTTTCCGGAGGGCACTCGATCAGTGGATGGCTCAATTTCCGAGTTTAAAGAAGGCGCATTCTATCTAGCAATAAAAGCTGGCGTGCCAGTGATTCCAGTTAAAATATCGGGCACCCGTGACGTTTACGACTCTCGAAAGTCGTTGTTTGTGCGGCGTTCAATTATTTCAATCTCTGTTGGCATCGCGGAGCAGACTACCAACATGACAGAAGATAACATCGGGGAATTGGCTCTTAGGCTGGAGTCCCGGATAAAAGCTATGTCCTAAAGCTATCAGCAAACTCTCTAGGGAAAGCATCTTGGCTGTTGGACAAGCTTAACTCAGATAGATCGTTGCTTTGAAATCAACCGGTGGAAGGTGGTCGGGGCAAACAAGCTGAGGCGGCCAGACCCACCAGGCTAATTAATAAAAGAAACACTGCAAATTCATACGCCGAGCTTTGACTCATAAGTCCTGCGATCTGACTCCCTATGCCAGCCAAAATCAACCTTAAACTGTCGTAGACACTAAGAGATACACCCAGGTGATTACCTCTGATCGTTGATAACAAACCAAGCTGGGCGCTTGGTATAGAGACGCCTACGCCAATCGCAACGGCCATTCCCCACGCTATGAATTCCCAAATTGTTAAAGCCTCAGTACTCGAATAGGCGTAAAAGGCTGCGCCGAAACAAAAGGATGTAGCGATTACAGATCCAATCATATTCTGTCGTGCTCGACGCAGTCTTCCGAGCAATCGATTGGCGATTAAAACCCCTACTCCAACTCCAATCACCAATAGTGATGCACCGATCCCAAGACTCCCATACGACTCACCGCGTTGGGTGATCACATGATGCGGTAGGAATGAAACAAATGTCACCGCCATAGCAAAATGAAAAGATGATTGAATCATGTACGCAAGATACGTTCGGTCCCAACAAATTCTTTTTGACGGCTCACGCCCGACCTGATAACTGTATTCTTGCGCCTGATATTTCTCCGAATCACTCCGATAACTCCAAGCTAACATGCAAGTGATAACAGTTAGAAGCAAGATAAGGGCATGCACAGATCGCCAACCATAACTTACGGTTAACACCGCACCGACAGTTGGCGCAACTGCTGCTGTCGCTAGTATTCCAACCGAGAACAGTTCCATTAATTTTTGGATAGTCTTGTCGGAATCAGAATGCTCAGAGATTAACAATCTGGTTGCAACAATTAACACTCCTAAAGTTAATGATTGCCATACTCGCCCTATTAGGAGAATCATGAATGTCGGCGCGAACAAGCAAAGAAGGGAGCCTGGTACGGACACAGTCAACACAAAGGAAATAACTTGATGAGTCCTGAATTTCCGGATTATGAATCCAGCGATAACAAGGGATATCAGGGTAAAAAAATATGGTGCGCTAATGATCAACTGCGCAACGGGAGGTTGTATCACGAAATCCGATTGGACCAAGGGAACGGTTGGCACAACGATGAAAAATCGTGCACCAACCACGATCACCAATGCGGTTATAAGAAAAAGGAACCTGTTATTCAACTAAATGATCACGGAAAGCGCACTGACCATACTTCAAGTACCTCCGTCTGTTGTCAGGCCTCACCAGATTACCCCGATTGGAAATGGCTACCAAGCATTCCACAACAAAACTCAAGTCAGATGCCACCACTTTCCCAAGGAACTCACATCAGAATCGATAATTGATTCCAATAGATGTGAAATTATTTTCAACAAATCTTCCGAACTGCGTACCCTGGTCGCCAGTGAACGCCATACTACGTATGCGAAGCCTTACCGAATCTGTAAGATCATATTCCAGACCAAGCATCTGCATGCTATCTTCTTCCGAAAGATTGTAACTTCCGCCAAAGTAAATCGTGACTTCATTATTCAAAATTAGATCTAAATTAAAAAGAACATTATCCTGCTGCACTCGCGCGAGTTCGCTCGAATAAATAGTCTGCATTGGGTCGGCTTCATCAAGGACGTAGTCTCCGGAATAAGTCACGGTTGGTCTGATTTCCTGGATATTAATTAGGTTGGCGATTTTTGATTCTCGATAGGAAAACCCGACGGCATAACGAAGGAAATTATCATCATCGCGATTCAATGTATCCTGATAAATCGCATCGCCAAAATAGGACCATGATCCTGCAGTGGACACAAATCCAGCGAGTATCGATGTCGCGGTTGGTGTGCGCTTGATAGTTTGACCGGAAGCTTGGGGCTGAATGACAGCAAATCCCCCTGGACCGTAGTGCCCCCCGATAAAAAAATCAAAGCTCTCTCGTGTCCCGCTATATGTCAGCAGCATCCCGTCTTGATTCTCGGTATCAATCCCAGGAACGCCGATGTCTATAAAGAAGTCACTATCCCCAGAAGCAGTTAACCAGCGCTCGTCCGCGGGGTCGAAACTATTGAACTGGTACGGGAAATAAGTAAACTTCAATTGATCATCGCCTCGAAACCAACTCGCCTGAATTTGGTAATCACCTCTCGGGAAAGGCCATTGTGGATTCGTATAGTCAGCGCTAGAGAATCTATTCACTGGTGAATAAAGTTCAGCATATCCAATCTCTGTAACTGCCTTACCAAGGCCCATCTCCGCATTTTCTGTGTAAAACGAAAAATAGAACCTCTCGGCATCGATCCAGGGGGAATCTGGATCCTGATCGGTGGGTGAAGGAAGCGCGCCAGTCCTAACTTTTGGCAACGTTTGACTCAGAGACATTTTAATATCCAGGCTCCAGCGATCTGAGAGGTCATATAGGTTCTCGATAACTATTCTCGTATCGAGAGAAGCTCTTTCCTCGTCCGAGACAGCCGAGTGATCCTCATGGAACAGATTTGCAAAACTGACGAACTGAAATGATGCGTCTTCGAATATCGAAGGAGACCAAGGCTCATCACTGGTCTGGGCCAACGTCAAATTGGCCAGGAGCAACAAGATTGGCAGGGATATCCAACCTAATTTGTTTTTCATAACTAGTTGAGTATTGAGTTCCAAACAGGGATAGGAGATTACGCGGTGGTTAATTTATGGCTTTAAGATTTGCCGACTGTAGGCGCGATCCGAGGGTTTGAGCAATATTTCTGTACAGAATTAAGGCGAGACGTGGGTAGTGCTTAAGACGAGCCGATGCCATTTCATGTTCCAACATAATTGTCTTGGTTGGCTCTGTTGCGGTCACTGTGGCAGTGCGCTGCGCCAGTCCAGCATACCCGGCCTCGCCGACTATTGCGCCTCGACCGACGCTGTCTAAATTAGTACGAATCCCTTCAGCCTCAACTTGCATGTCAACTCGGCCTTCAACAATTACATACATCTCTCTCCCAGATTCCCCTTGTCTGATTATTGTCTCACCGGGGGAAAACGATACTACTTTCATAAGAAGGAAAAGTTTCTTTAATTGATATTTAGTCAAACCTTGAAAAAGAATACAGTCTGTTCGAAGTTCGGAAGCTAAGCTCAACGTCAGAATATCAATATTGTTCACCAGCCTCATTCGTTTCATGAGGAGTGGTGTAATCCAGAATTCGGCAAACATTGCATACAACATCGCTAATGCGCCCAACAACCCGAATTCTGCTGTCATTCGGAAGTCTGAGAAAAGCATCACTGAAAAACCCGCGCCAACCGCGAGAGACGAGACCAGAATCGGTAGCACCTCTGACTTCATTGTGTTTCGGATCGCCAGTTCAGCGCTATCGGCTGTCCTCAGTTCCCGATTGAACCGCGTTAACAAATGTGTCGTGTCATCTACTGCTACACCGATTCCGAGAGCAGCAACTATGGCGGTAGCCGGATTAAGGTCTATGTTCAGAACAACCATAGTCGCAAACGTCATTAACATGGGTAGGAGGTTTGGAACCAGAGAAAGCAATCCGGCGCGCCAAGAACTATAGAGCAACCACATAAGAACAAAAACGACCGCCACAATGGTCAGCACAGCTCTTACCTCATTGTGAACTAATTGTTTTGACGCTTTGTTGATGAGCAATAGTTCACCGGTAGATTCTATACTGACGCCAAATCCAAAGATCTCTCTCGTTTTCGCTTCCAACTCAGATACAGCTCCCAGGAGTTGCTCTGACTCAAGTATGTTGTGACGAACAATCACATTAGCTGTCCTGTAGTCCGCGGTGACATACTGTTCAATATCTGACCTCGGGAAAAACAATAGATATTGCTCGACTAGATCTTTGCTTTTTGGTGGCTGGAAATAGTCAGGATCACCGCCATTCATCTCTTGATTCACAAGGGATAGATGATCAGTAAATGTCAGCGCACGATCAAATATCCCGCCTTGATTGATTGCCTGAACAGTTTTATGCAGTTTGTTGAGATTATCTGGATCTAGAAAGGCGCCAGGGCGCTGGCCATCAATGGTTAGAAAGAAACTCCAGATACCGGTTAGCTCTGTGTGCACCCTATCAGTATCGAGAAGAAGTTGTGTTTCTTCAGGAAAGAAACTGAGGGGATTGTTGTTTACTACCATTCTTGGTAACACAGCCAATGCGCCTATCGTTACCACAACCCCCAAGATAAGGACCGTTTTTGGGCGCGATAAGCTTGGCTCGATCATTTTTTTATACACCACTTCCTGAATCCACTCGACTGTTTTTCTTTTATTGATCTTGGAGTTCTCTTTTCCTAAAGAAGAGAGAGTCCCATGCTTATGTGGAATGGGGCCGATAACAGAAAGCAACAACGGAACACTAAGGAAAGTGACAACCGCATTTGCAAAAATGCCAAAAGCGGCTGCTATCGCAAAATCGGATATCACGGGAATGCTAGAGAGCGAGTTCGATAAGAAACCAATTAATGTTGTGCCTACCGTGATGAGCACTGCTACAACCATGTGCCGGGCCATAAAGTCAATTGCATCCTGACGCGCGACTACTCCCGGTTCTCCATCAGCTTCTATGTAGGCCGAAAGAAGATGAATATCTTCAGTCGATCCAATGACGATCAATAACGCGGGAAGCATTCCAACCAGGATACTGATGGGCACATTGGCAAACCCCAGGAAGCCAAATGTCCAGGTTAAACTGAGGACGATTGTTGCAAGCGGAATTAACGCATAAACACCCTTACGCAGAAATCCATAGACCATCAACAACAGAATAACTAGCGCTATCGGGGACAATGTGCGTAAATCGTCAACTAAACGTTGGTTCATCTCACGGGATGTCCGAACTCGTCCTACGTGAAACAACTCATCGAAATTGGAACTGTATTTTTCGACGAGTTCGTCAAACTTCTTGTTGATGACCTTAACGCTTTTACCCTTCGAAAGCGTAACACTGACTACCATCGTATTCGCTTCTTTATTTACGTAGTTACCGAGAAGCAATGGACTGTAGACCGCATCCTCCCTCATGAGATCGGCCTCGGGCTGGTCATATGGCACGAACTCGATTACAGCTTTGTTCTCGAACATCCCATCACGATCCCGCACACTGGTCAGTGTAAATAAACTATCTACTCTTTCTACAGACTCAATGACCTCTAATTCATATACCAACTCCTGAGCGACTTGGAGCACATCTGGCGAGAATAAATTTGGGTGCTTGACAAAAATTATCGTCGTCTCATCAGACCCGAACACATCCATGGCATCCTGATAGTTACGATACTCGTCACTATTTTTATTAAGCAGCAAATCAAGGCCCGTATCGATTTCCAGCCTAGGAAGGCCAAAACTAAAAAATAATGTCGCGCATAAAAGCAAAAGCAAAGTGAGAACCCTTCGCTTTGCACCGAAGACCAATAACTGTGGAAGCCCATTCATTATTTAGCCCCTTTCATTCCTTGAGCTATCGCCTAGCCTGTCGAGATAACATAGTAGACTCCGCGATAGAACTTCTGGAACAGCAGGGCCCAACACCTGCCATTTTTAAGTTCATGGCTATGTCGTGTGAGGGTATTAGTCCAACATGCTCGAGGACGCCATTCATTGTTAGACTTGAGAACCGCGGCATCCTAATCCTGATAGCCGTTTCGGGCATACCAATACGGGATATATGCCCAGAGTATTAAGCTTACTCACGAGTCTTTCATATGACGCTTAGATGTAAGGTAGCGCTTAGTGAAGACTTTGCTGGGCACTGAATCACTACCAAATAAACGCTCCATCGTTTCGAGCCGGGTCTTGGATTTCTTTTTGTAGTTGTCCATAACACTTCTATTCGCTCTCCACATCGAACCTTCGATCTGCTCTAAATTATCTGAAACTAGGCGCTTAAGTAGTTTTCCCGATCTTTGCTCAAAATAGTCGACCTGAACCACAAAAAATATATCTTTTCGGATGGTCAGGTGACGTTTCTGGTAAGCCGTAACGATATCCTTATTTATTGGAGAGGCCTCAATAACGTATGATGGACTCCCTTCCCAATCCGCCTCATCTAGTATTTCATACGTGAAGTTGTCGCGTTGCTCAGAGACCAAATCCTCGAACGAGAAGTCAGTCCCCATAAAATAGTCTCTACGACCACCACTAGCAATTCGCTTAAGTTTATTTCCGGCGGCCGGCATGAAAAGCCACTGATCGTCGTTGCCGGATTGATTTTCCCAGGTAAGCGCCGCGACTCCTTTAATCCCTTTGGGGCTATCAAAAACCAATAAATATTTAAACAGTCCGTCATCCTGTTTTCCTGAATATCTTCGAAGTGTTCGAATATTTTCGTTTCCTGATCGATCGATCAAGGTCATCTTTTCGATCCCTTTCTCGTAATCAACGTCGTGCCGGCCCGCCACCTCATCCATTATGCCTCGTGCTGTTAGTTGTTCTGATGCCAAGACATCGGCCGCCAGGACAGCACAGATGCAGAAGGCCGGAGTTGTTAATAATCGCCTGAACTCGCGTTTAGACATAAATTTACTCATTTCACTCCTCTTTAGTTCTTGAAATTATCACTATCAACGTCTTTATACATTAGCCATCAGTACTTGAACACGAAAATCCTGTCAACAAGAGTAAGATAACTGGAATAGTCGACTTTGTTACGATAGAGGTTTCGCTTTTTCTTCCCTAAGGTTCACAATAATCTCTGCAAGAGCGTGGAGAGTCAAATTATCAATATTTTCATAAATATCGCCCGCCGGCAAAACAACTCCGAAGCTCGTTTCAATTGTCTCGATTATGCTTACCAACCTAATTGAGTCAAAATTCAGTTGCGATAGTTCCATATTTCGCAACTTTCTGATGTCCACGCCATTGCCAACTGCGTCGTGAACGATGGTGCAAAGTTTTGATAGCACAACCTCTTGGCTTGTTGTGCCGAGAGACGCAAATTCGCTCTTCCCATCAGGCAGCTCGGCAGGATAAAGAGAACTTCGATCCCACACATACAAACCTTTCAGACTGGCATCGGACAAAGCGGATGAAATTCTCTGGCGCTGAATCTTACCGTTTGTCGTCCGGTAAAGTTGTCCCTTTTTTAGAAAGACTATCATTCTTATTACCTGTCTGTTGCAGATCAGGATTTTGTTGCTGATCGATTGGGCAATCTCCTTATAGTCTGTTGGTCTTACCCTATCTCTTAGTTCGCAAATAATAGCTATGCCCGGTTGATGCAACTGCTCAAAGGTAACGGCAGCAACATACCCATCACGAATCGATGAATGCGCACCGGTTGCTACAATTTCAAGATCTTGAGGATAGATATTTCGGCCTCGGATAATGATCAGATCCTTAATTCTCCCGGTAAGGAAGAGTTCACCAGCTTGCAGAAATCCTAGGTCACCTGTGCGAAGATAGGGCCCATCTCCGGAAGACGTATACGCGCCAAACACTGCCTTGGATTCTTCATCATTTTTCCAATAGCCTTGAGCAACACTCGGCCCCATAACCCAAACCTCTCCGATTGTCTCAGGCAGGCATCGACTCGTTGTCTCGGGATCCACGATTGCAATGTCGTGATTGGGGGTGGTTTTCCCCAAAGAACAGGAACTGCTTTCTTTACTGTACGACGGATAAGTGCTCCTGATCTGATCTGACAGGTCACTCGGATCCAAAAAACGGGGTTCAAGACTCCCCCGACCAGCCGACACAAACAATGTGCTTTCCGCAAGTCCAAAGCAAGGAACATACGAAGAACTCTTAAAGCCGAGTGGTTTAAATTTTTCGGAAAACAGATCAAGCGCTTGACGGGTTATGGGCTCGCCTCCAATACCAAGAACATTTAAGCAATCCAGATTTATTCCGTTGCAAACAGCCAAATCGATCTTTTTGGCAGCATAAATTAAACCGAAATTAGGAGTAGCGGTATACCCGGCGCCCTGTGACGATATAGTTTCCAGCCAGATCAATGGAGATCGCAGAAATGCCGCTGGAGAAATAAGGGTGACCGGCTGGGAGCGAAATAATCCACCCAGAATAAATGCCACCAGACCTAAATCATGCTGGTGAGGAACCCACGATACTAGCGGCGCGTCGAGACTAATCTGCATGTCACGGAATATGCTTTGCTCTGCTTCTAAATTGGCCACAATATTCTGATGAGTAACCATTACCCCTTTGGGTTGGCTAGTGGATCCTGAGGTATATTGTAGATAAGCGACATCGTCTGGTTGCCCAGGTCGGGCACTGGGATTAATAGATACTGCTTCATTCAATTTGTCCGTGGCTAACACGAGCGTCTCATTTAAGAAGAACTGAACTCTCTTCTTAGCCTGAAAGAAATCCTGGATATTAGTCTGAAACTGCTTCAGCTTTAGCACTGCTGAAAGTTCCGTTGTGGTACAAATTAGCCTGGGCTCACAGTTTCTGTGAAGATCGGAGAGTCGACCAATAAACTCCTTATCTCGAGCAGAAATGGGCGGGTAACAGGGGACCGGAATAAGTCCCGCACACAAGCAAGCAAAGAAGGCTTTGACAAAGTCCAGTCCAGGCGCATACATCAATATAGCCCGGTCACCAGGTTCCGCTACCTCCAGCAGGCGATTGGCTATGCCCCATGCGTTGTGTCTCAACTCTGCATAATTTAGTGCACTCTTTCCATTTCTGGAATTTGATACAAATCTATATGCACACCCGTCTGGGGTCGTTATCGCCAACTCGGTCAGCTTATCAACGATGGTTTCCATTAGCTTTGGGTATTACCACCATATGATAGGAGCCTCACCAGCACGAGCTCACTCGCAACGGGAGCGAAATAAAAAGTGCGAATAGAGGTCTCAAAGTCAACGCGTTGAGCAGGATAAATCGCCCTCTTCACTTCTTTGCCCATGGTTTGAGACCAAGACGTACAGAAAGGTCAGAGGATACCCGGCCCTCTGGATCTGCTTCCCTGGCAACTTGTTGCCATCTGGCAAGTTTAGGGAATAACTTGGGGACATGCCGGTGCAAAAGAACTGCATCCTTTGCCAGGTAAATATGAGCCCCAAGGTCGGATAATCGATCGGTTAAATCTATAAGATAGTTTCGAGCCTCGTCAGAGGCCCGAACCTGGAAGTTGCATGTAAAACCTTCACGGGGGAAAGATAAAAAACCAGGCCCTCCAGACCCAAATCTTTTAATCACTGCAAAACAAAGATTCAAGCCTCTATTTCGAGCATCATTACGTAAGTGATTTATAGCCTGCTGAAATTCGCCCAGTTGCAGGGCAAACTGGTATTCGAAAAATCCAGTTCGACCATACAATGAATTCCAAGACATAAGTCGCTCAGAAGTGCCTGAGTAATTATAATCTCGTGGGTGCATATACTTCTTCAGTGGCGCAGGTAGATTGTGGGCCAAGACATCTAAAGCTCGGATGGTTTTAGGCCCCCAGGGGCAAACCTTTGGCAGTTTTAATGTACACGTCCGTGAATTCGTCGACAGATAGGGTATGTCGGCTTCCACTGCACTGGAATATAAACCTCTAACATCTGATCGAGAAAAATCTACGAAACCGCAGATTTGGTATGTCTGATTCTTCTCCTTAAACGCGTCATAGACCTCTTGCATTCCCCTAACAGTGAACCAGGAAACCGTAAGCATTTCTTGCTGTTCTGGCAGAATTCTTAAAGTCAACCTTCTAATAAATCCCGTTAAGCCCATCCCGCCCACGGTCGCACAAAATAGAGCGGATTCCTTTTCTGGAGAGCACACCACTACACTTGTATCTGGCAGAACTAATTCGAGAGAAAGAACGAACTTTCCGAACGATCCGGCCGCTGGGTGATTCTTTCCATGAATGTCGGAAGCCACTGCACCACCCACGGTAACCCACTGTGTACCCCCATATACGGGAAAATGCCAGCCTGACGAATCGAGGGTCTGATGAAGTTGGCCGATCAGGACTCCGGCATCACAAGTTACGCTGTGTTGCTCTGCATTAATCTGTAACTGTTTTAAACCAAGACTATGAAAGGTAATACCACTACGATTGAACGCAGCATCACCAAAGCTCCGTCCAGAACCACGTGGGAGAACTGTTTTTTGAGAGAGTTGTGCATCCGACCAATCTCTCATATCAAACTTTCTTAACTCAGTCGTTGTTTTGGCGACGTTCGACCAACTTGCAATAGGATCTAATTCCTTATGACCTTCCATAGCGTTATTCGTCAATGTGTTCAGCCACTGCGGAGCACAGTGCTGCGATTGCCTCGTCTTTCATTTCCGCGTAAATAGGCAGCCGAAGCACGTGTTTATCAGCTTCAAAAGCTACCGGACAATAATTAGAAAAGTCTGAAAACTGTCGTAATTGGCTACAGTCAAGAAACTCATGTGGATGACAACCTATACCTAGCTGCAGAAACTTTCGTGCCATTGTTTCCGGCCTTGCAACTCTAATCACAAAGTACGAGGCATTGGACCGGCCGTGTGTATCGCGCTCTACCAGTTCAACGCCCACAATACTCTCGAGTCGATCTTCAATGTTCTTAAGAATTTCCCGACGACGATTTATCTGGTCTCCAAGGCGTTCAATCTGGGGCTTTAACATGTTAGTCATAAAATTGCGGTAACCGGGTCCGTGGTAAACAGAAAACCGATACCGGGAATTGTCCTTCATGGGAGTGAGCAGGTTTCTAAACCAATCGAAGCCCCAACGTTCCAAATAAACTGCAACATTTAATGCTAGTTCGTTGGTCCAACCGTAAACCCCAGGTTTCATTTGATAAGCCACTAATGCGCGACTCATTACTGACACTATGGCTGACAAAGAGTTCCAACGTTTTTCCTCAATCCCAGTCAAATTAGTATAAGTTGGTTGTACTACAAGCATCCCTCCCCCCAGCGCACTAACCAGTTTGTTGATCCCAAAACTAAATAATGCGCCATCGCCAAACGATCCGACACACCTGTCTCGATGGGTAGTCCCAATACCATGGGCGCAATCCTCGAACAACAGAATCTTTCGTTCTTGGCAGATCGAGTGAATAGCTGTCATATCAGCAGGATGTCCGTAAATGTGAGTAACAACGACTAACCGGCTTTTTGAGGTAATCTTTCGAGCCAGATCACTCTTATCCAGACAGAGTGTTTTCTCTTCTACATCAACAAAAACCGGTACGAGCCTCTTTTGAACAATCAATCGTACGATGACATAGTAATTGTAGGCAGCGACTAAGACTTCGTCTCCGGGCTCCAGGCCAGAGGCCTCAAGAAAATACCATAATGCGTGCCGGCCAAGGGATACTGGTATTTTCTGGCGGCCCGGAAATTGCCCCTGCCACAAGGCTTCAAAGCCAACACTCGGTTGGCGAACCTGTTTAAACGAATGAAACAGGAAAAAAAAATATTCTCGAAAGGGTAGGCCGAGATAATGGATCGGAATCCTAAGTCGACGTTTTAGCTGGGTTGACACTTGCTAGTCTTGGTAACGATAACCCGACAGAAACTCAAAATCTGAACTTTGTCGCAGAACCTCATTAATTTGTTTGTTTGACCAACGTTTTGCAAATCGGCTTTTGTGGGGTGTTTCGGAAATGATTGCTGCGCAATCAGAAAGAAATGAATCCTCGACCGGCAACCCAAGAAATTTTAACAACCTCTGCAATACTTCTTTGGGGCTTGCGACGAACTGCTCATAATAGACGCTGAAAATGCTATTCTCGGGCGCGACGTTCAACACCCTGCTAACTGCTTCACAGAGCGCAAAATAGTCGGCAGTCCTCCGGTTTAGTCCACATCGACTGCGAAGTGCCCAAGTTGTGATGTTGTCGTAAGGATTTCGAATGACATGGACAAGCCGATATCGCGGTGAGCAACTATTAAGTAACTTTCGAGTGAGTTCAAGATCGGCACCAAGCCGTCGAGATGTCCAGTTCCCCTCTTGATCACCGACAACTTTTAGAGTACTGACTCGTCCCTGTGATTGATTAGGTATTGGGTAAGCATATCCTGTGAGAACACGACCAGTCGAGGAAAAATGTTGGGCATTCCTGAGCAGAAGATAGAATAATTCGTGGTTTGGTCGGCCTTTCGCTAGAAATTTAACTGCATCGAGTCGATGAGCAATCACGGCGTTCGGGTGGGCATCTATACAAGAACCGATTACGCTGTGGCCACTGCGGGGGTAACCTAGGAAAAGACAGACAGTTTCGATTTCCTCAAGATGGTGGCTATACCGCTGGGTGCCGATGCGAATCCGAATCCGGTCCAGCAGTGTACCCAACCCAAGGCTGAGCCAGATTCGTAAATCGTTGTTAGTGTTAGCCTTTGCCATATATGACTAATCTTTTGCCTTCGACCAGAAGTAATGGAGTCGCTGAAACGCAGTAAAGTTTCCCGAGATAGCCAGGCCAGCAACGATCCACGTGATGACATATTCAACATTACCTGCCAGTTCTCCAATCAACATCCCTATACCCAGTATCAAGGCTCGTTCGGGCCTTTCAACAACTCCTACCCTCTCCATGGAAACACCCAACCGCTCAGAAATGGCTCTGCTATAGGAAGTCTGAAACGCACCAATGAGGGCTGCGATTGCCCACATTTGCGCTGGAATGTATTCAAGGTAGTGTATCGGTTCCATCCAGTCACACAGAATAAGAGCGCCGAACACGACACAGTCAGCGTATCTGTCGACAAAGGCGTCGAGATAACCCCCTCTTACCGAGCTCGTACCAGTTGATCGCGCAATGAGTCCATCCAGCCCATCGAACAAGGCAAGAATTAACCCAAAGAAAAACGCCGAGTAAATCTGTTGGTTGTAAATTAACCAAGCGACGTAGAACGTCAAGAAAAAACC
>Ga0315331_10001403_pt1 | contig 17992 bp, 14 predicted proteins | sample M160m34915metaG_FD_203456 | JGI IMG/M metagenome (GOLD analysis project Ga0315331, IMG submission 203456) | Ammonia-oxidizing marine archaeal communities from Monterey Bay, California, United States - M1 60m 34915 | ecosystem: Environmental > Aquatic > Marine > Intertidal zone | place: USA...
CGCAACCAACGCGCGCACGCGGTCGCGCAGCGCTTCTTCGAGCGCCGGTGTCCCGCGACCGTCTCGCTCCCGCGCCGCCGCGAAGACCCCCGCATCCATGGGCTCACCGACTTCGATCTGCCACTTCGAGGGAAGCGGCACAGCGCCGAGCGGCCCGAGCGCGGGGAAGGAGGGGGTAACCGGCAGGAAAGGCACGCCGATCGCACGCCCCACGGTTGACGCCTTGAACAACAGGGGGTGAACCTCCTCGGCACCGACGATGCCGAGGGGCACCAGCGGGACCCCCCGGCGGACCGCGGCCTCGACCGCGCAGCCGCGCTCGAAGCGCTGCACGTGGTACCGAGCGCCAAACACCTTCGTCGCCCCTCGTTCGCCCTCAGGAAACGCCAGTACCGACTTCCCCTGCGAAAGCAGCCGCTCGGCGTTCTCGCGACAAGCACGCACCACGCCCAAACGAGCGAGGACGGGCTGCGCGAACGGCAGGGTCACGCGCGGGTCGCCAAGCAGGATGCGAACGCGCGGCCACCCAGGACGCTCGCGCGCCAGGCAATGCGCGAAGACGAGACCATCCCAGGGGATGACCCCCGCGTGGTTCGCGACGAACACGACGGGACCCGCATCGGGCAAGCCCTCTGCGCCCCGAACTTCGACCCGCCAATACCGATCGACCAGGAAGTCCATCAGCGCGCCAGCGCGCGCGAGAGTCATCAGGTCGAGCCCAAAGGAGTCGACCTCATTGGAGCGCTCAGCCACACCGAGCTGCCCCAGCCGCTCGCGCAGCTCGTCGAAGAGGGCGATCCAGTCGAGGCGCTTCGCATCCGCAGATGCCGAGCCCGTCAATCCCGACGCCCCCCCGGCCGGGAACCGGTGATCGATTTCACCGCGCAGTTCGCGCAGCGCCTCACGCAAGGGCGCGAGGTCGCGGGAACGCGAGGTCGATGACGACGGGAACGGCACGACGTTGTCGGTGGGATCGTCCAACTCGCCCCTCCTCTGCTCAGACATGTTGCCGCATCCGCCGAGCTCCCACGAAGGCGCTCCACGCCTCCCGGGTCGAATAGAGCGGCTCGCCAAACTCGCCCCAACCGCGAGAGCCATCCGCGACCCACAGAAAACGCAGGTAATCAGTGAGGGCATCTGCGGAGCTGCCACTCGCCCGCATCGATGCAACGCCGACCGCGCGCGAGAGCCAGGCTTGGGGGACCGGGAGCCTCCACTTGCCTGCATTCGCCAGCAGCGAGGAGAGCGGCACCACGCCGCGCCCAACGACGTTGAACACCCCGGGGTGCGGCTCGAGCGTGGCGCGCTCGAACACGTAGAGGAGGTCGTCTTCATGAACGAACTGCAAGAGCGGGTCGTATCCCAAAACCGTCGGAACCCAGTCTGCGTCGAACAACGCAACGACCGCGTCGAAGAAGGCAGGCCCCATGACCCAGCAGCGCCGCAAGACCGTGCAATCGACCGTCGGGTTGCGTTCGCGCCAGCTCTGCACGAGGTGCTCGACCGCCAGGCGATTCTGGACCGGGGGGGCCCCTGGGTCCGCCCGGAGCTCGTCCGTTTCTTCGAGGAAGTTTGGGTTGTCCGGCCGCGCGCCGTAGACCATGGTGCTCGAATCGATCACCAGCCGTCGGACACCCGCCTCTGCACAGGCCTCCAGGACATTCGAGCTCCCGAGTGTTTCGAGGTCGTGATCGGCGTCGACGTCGCGCGACGGAAACGCGCGAAAGGCCAGGTGAACCAGCACCTCGATCTCATGCGCCTGTAACACCTCGGCGAGCCTCGTCGCCGCCAGGGGCTCGGTCAGATCGATCGGGTGGAATGTCACGTTGGGCAACAGGCGCAGCGGCGGCTTCACGTCCAACCCCAGGACCGTCGGCGGGTCCTCTCGCGCGCTCAGACGGTGAACCAGCTGACGCCCCAGGAACGTCCCCAACCCTGTGACCGCAACTCTCGTCACACTGTCCCCTTCCACGGACATCTCCCCCATGGGTCGGATAGCATCTTGCGCCATGAGGTCGACCACCCCGTTTCACATCGTGGAAGACAGCCGCTATCAGGAGCACCAGGCGCCGCCCGGACACCCTGAACGACCCGAGCGGCTGGTCGCGGTGACCCAGGCGCTCGACACGCGCCGACCCGAGCTCGAGAGTCGCCCGCCGCGGCAAGCCTCCCCCGACGAGATCCTCCGTGTCCACGACGCCCGCCACCTCGCCCGGATCGAGCGCGCGGCGAGCGAGGCCCCAGGGCAACTCGACGCCGACACGTTCATCTCGCCAGCCAGCCACGAGGTGGCGCGGCTCGCCGCAGGGGCGACGATCGATCTCGCGCTTGCGATCGCCGCGGGAGAAGCGCGCACGGGGCTCTCCGCTGTTCGCCCCCCGGGCCACCACGCAGAAGCCGACCGCCCCCTCGGGTTCTGCCTGTTCAACAACGTCGCGATCGCGGCGAGAGCCCTCCAGGCCGAGGCCGGGGTGGATCGCGTGCTGATCCTGGACTGGGACGTGCATCATGGGAATGGGACGCAGCACAGCTTCGAAGCGGACCCCTCCGTACTGTTTCTTTCTCTCCACCAATCCCCGCACTATCCGGGGACAGGAGACTTCGGCGAGGCGGGACGCGAAGGGGGCCTGGGCGCGACCCTGAACGTGCCGCTGCCGGCCGGCTGTGGCGACGCGGAGTACCTCGCGGTCATGGAGCGGGTCTTCGTTCCCGTGGCCGAGCAGTTTGCCCCGGAGATGATCCTTGTGTCGTGCGGCTTCGACGCCCATCGCGACGACCCGCTCGGAGGCATGAACCTGACCGGAGCGGGCTACCGCGCGATGACCGAGACCGTCCGCGCGGTCGCCGACCAGGTTTGCGGCGGCCGTGCCTGCTTCGTACTCGAGGGCGGCTACGCCGCGAGCGGTCTGATCGAGGGGACCCTGGGCCTCCTCGAAGGGATGCTCGACGAGCCGGGCTCCTCGCCCGAGTGCGTCCTCGAGGCCCCGAACCCCGGACTCGCCCCGACCCTCGCTCGTGTGGGCGCCACTCACGGCACCCTCTACCCCGCGCTCGCCTCGCTCTAGGGCCCCCCGCGCTCCGACGCAAAACTGCGCGAGTGGGCGCCCAAGCTCTACACAATAAAGTGTCGATGTGAAAACAACTCGCAAAATAAAAGGTTTTTCTCCCCCAATTGCTTGCCTTTGGCCTCAATGCGAGGTAAAAGTGCATCTGAGTGCAAAAAAGTGGCGAAAAGTGGGGAACTTGTCCTATCTAGGGCAACACAACGAGCGGAAGCTCACTGGGTCACACGAAGTTGAACGATGTTTCGAGGCAGGAACGACTACAAAATGGACGCAAAAGGTCGTCTCAGCGTCCCTGCCGAAGATCGGGAAAAGCTCATGGAACGAAGTGAAAACCACCCGATCCTAACCAACGGCAAGAACTGCCTCACCTTGTACTCCCACGAGAAATGGCTGGAGATCGAGGAAGACCTGGCGTCGAAGTCGTCGCTTCATCCTCAGAACATGGCCTACATCCGATTCGTCGTTTCCGGCGCCACCGAGTGCCCGTTCGACTCGCAGGGCCGGATCCTCGTACCGCCGCACTTGCGGGAACACGCGCGTCTCGAGCGCGAAGTCACAGTTGCTGGCGTCATCACCCATATCGAGATCTGGGACAAGACGCTGTTCGATCAGGAAAACAACCAATCGCACGCCAACCTCGACGAGCTCGCCTCGTTCGTGGCGGGCGGGAGCAACTGATCGACGGAGGTTTGGGGGGACCGGAGCCAAGTGGCTCCGGGAGAGAAGCTGGGGTGTCCGCGGGACACCGATGGTAGTGGCGGCTCGGTCTGTGGGGGGTACGAGCCGTTACGTAGGTGCTTCGCGGCACCCCAGCGTCTTCACAACTCAATTCATTGCCCACCTCGCGAGGGGTCTGGCGGGAGGCGCGCAACTCTCGTGCTCAGCCAGTTCCAACACGACCCCGTGCTACTCGACGAAGTGCTCGGACACCTTCAACTTCAACCCGGGGCGGTCATCCTCGACGGTACGCTCGGAGGCGGCGGACACGCCGCGAGCATCCTCTCTCGCACCGGGCCGGACGGCCTCCTGATCGGCTTGGACCTCGACACCGACGCGCTCCGCGCATCCCAGGAACGACTCAGTGAGTTCTCTGACCGGGCGCAGCTCGTGCGCGCGTCCTTTCGCGAGCTCGACCGTGTCCTCGAGGCGGAGGGCGTGGACGGCGTCGATGGCATCCTGCTCGACCTCGGCGTCTCGTCCCATCAGCTCGACACCCCGGCTCGCGGCTTCCGCTTCGCGCACGTGGCCGCCGAGGACACGCCGCTCGACATGCGCATGGACTCGAGCTCCGGCCCAAGCGCCGCAGAGCTGCTTCGCAGGGCCACCCAAGCGGAGCTCGAGACCTGGTTTCGCGAGTACGGGGAGCTCCGCGGCGCAGGGAAGCTCGCCCGAACGATCGTGGAACAACGAGAGACGGAGCCCTTCGAGACCGCAGCCGACCTGCTGCGCGCCGTCCGCGAAGCGCGGGTCGGAGGCGGCCGCAAACACAACCCGGCCACCCTCGTCTTCCAGGCACTCCGGATCGCGGTGAACGACGAGCTAGCCGCCCTCCGAGAAGGCCTCGAAGCGTCCACCGCGGCGCTCCGACCGGGGGGCGTACTCGTCGTCCTCGCCTACCACTCTCTTGAAGACCGCATCGTGAAGCACTTCTTCCGCGGCGAAGCCAAAGGATGCATCTGCCCACCGCAGATCCCCGTCTGCGCTTGCGGACTGGAGCCCCGGCTTCAGATCGCGACGCGCAAGCCCGTTCGGCCGAGCGCGGAGGAGATCGCCCGAAACCCGCGATCGCGGTCCGCCCGTCTGCGTGCCGCTCAACGACTCTCGCAGGAGGCCGCGTGATGCCCCGGCAGCAACGCGCAAAGCGACCCCGCTCCCTGGTTGGCCGCGACTTCTCTACGCTCGATCGGCGCCGCGCCTCGCGCCTGATTGCGCCGACGCTCGTCGGGCTGCTGATCGCCGCGATCGGCCTCGTGGCTCTGCGAACGGAGGTCCTCAAGCTCCGGTATGAGCTCGCGGCGCTCCACGAGCGCGAGCAGACGCTCGACGCGCAGACGCGCGACCTCACGGTGCAGATGCGCCAGCTCCGGGACCCGCGGCGCCTCTCTGCCCGTGCCTCCACCCTCGGGTTCCGGCGACCCGACCGGCTGATCGACCTGCCCGCGGCTGTACCCGCGACTCCCAGGCTCGCAAAGGCTTCTCCCCTCCCCCGCATGGAGCCAACGCAGTGAGAGCATCTGAGCTGCGCGCAGCAGCGCGGCGTGTCGGCGCGATCCGCGCTGTCGGACTGGGCCTCTTCCTCGGGCTGGCCGCCCGCGCCGCTCACCTCACGGTCATCGACGACCAGGGGCACGCCCTATGGGGGCGACAAGTCCACTCACGACTCGAGATTCCACCCGCGCGCGGCATCATCTATGACCGCAGTGGCGCCGAGCTCGCCATCAGCGTGACCGCTCCGAGCGTCTACGCAATCGCGAGAGAAGTCGACCCGCCCGGCCAGCGTGCCCTCGCCGAGGCGCTCGACGTTCCCTTCGAGACGATCGCCACGCGACTCGCGGGGCGCACGCGCTTTACCTATCTCGCGCGCTGGGTGACCGCGGAACAAGCAGAGCGCGTCGCGAGCCTCGGCCTCTCGGGCGTCGGTCTGGTTGCCGAGCCCCGCCGCGCCTACCCGGCCGGCTCCCTCGCCGGTGGGCTCCTGGGCCTCGCAAACATCGACGGCGAGGGCGTCCGCGGCATTGAGCAGGCCGAGCACAAGTGGCTCGCAGGCCAGCGCATGGTCGTTCCCGTGGAGCGGGACGGCGGAGGCCAGCTCCTCGCGCGCTCACTCATCCGCTCGGCGGACGCGGCGGGAGGCGACATCGCGCTCACCATCGATCTCGGGATGCAGGCCGCGGCCGAGGCCGCCCTCGCATCCGCGATCGAGAAGACCGGCGCGCGTGGCGGCGCGATCATTACGATCGAACCCAAGACGGGTGAAGTCCTGGCGCTCGCACAGGCTCCCGCGTTCGACCCCAACAAGTTCCGGTCGACCGATTTCTCCCAGACCGGCGCGTGGGCTTTCGATACCGCGGTCGAGCCGGGGTCGACCCTCAAGGTCTTCCTCGCCGCCGCCGCGCTGGAGACCGGTGCCGTCGCGGCCAGCGAACGGTTCGACACCGATGGCGGTGCCGTCACGGTCCCCGGAAGGACGATCCGCGACCGGCGAGACTTCGGTGAACTCGACATCGCGGGGATGCTTCGGGTCTCCAGCAATGTCGCCGCGGTCCTGATCGCGCAGCGCGTTGGCCGCGAGGAGCACTATGCGGCCCTGAAGCGCTTCGGCTTCGGAAAGCCGACGGGCGCAGGCCTCGTGGGGGAGTCCGCGGGGGTCTTTCGACCGTGGCGAGACTGGGAGCCCCTCGACCACGCGACGATCGCGTTTGGGCAGGGCATCAACGCCACCCCGATCCAACTGGCCGCCGCCATGGCGGCCCTCGCCAACGGGGGCGAGTGGCGGCCCCCTCAGACCGTCCTCGCGCGCCGCATTGCCGGGGGGCCGTGGGTCAACGAGCCGCGCGCGGCGCCGAGGCGCGCCGTCTCTCGTGAGACCGCGGCGAGCGTCCTGGCGATGATGAAGGGGGTCGTCAGCTCCGAGGGCACGGGGAGACTCGCGGGGCTCGCCGGCGTCTCCGTCGCGGGCAAGACGGGCACCGCCCAAAAGCTCGACCCGGTGACCCGACGCTACGAAGACGACTACATCGCGTGGTTCATGGGAGCCATCCCCGCGGAAGCCCCTCAACTGGTCGTGACCGTCGCGCTCGACGAACCCCAGGGAGTCCATGGCGGCGGCGCGGTCGCCGCACCGTTGTTCGCCCAGGTCGGCGCGGCCCAGCTCCGCCATCTGGGAATCATGACGAGCCCCGAACCGCTCCCGAGGCCCGTGGTAGCACCGACCGAGACCGCCATCGCGAAGGTCACGCCGGTTCCCCCGCCGCCCGTCGCCCGCGCACCCACTCGCGCACGCACGCGCACGCCGCTGGAAATCCCCCAGATCGGCGACCGGGTGTTCGTCCCCGACTTCCTCGGATACTCGCTCTCCGAGGTCCGACAGATCACCGCGGCACACGCGTTGAAGCTGCAGGCCTCGGGTTCCGGGCGAGCGGTCGCACAACAACCTGCCCCCGGCACCGTACTCGCGCACGGGAACCGCCAGGTGCGGGTCCAGTTTGCGCGGAAGACCACCGCAAAATCTTCCACGCGCAAGGGACGGCAAGGCTGATGCGGCTCTCCTCTCTCCTTGGAGCACTCCCGGTCGAGCTCTCGCCTTCCGGCTGGCTCGGCAGTGGAAAGGGCGACGACCCGGTGGTGAGGGGCCTGGCCTATGACTCCCGCGCTGTGTCGCCGGGCGACCTGTTCGTCGCGCTGCGGGGTGCGGTGTCCGATGGGCACGACTACCTCGAGCAAGCCGTCTCTCTCGGCGCAGCCGCCCTGATGATCGAGGACGAGGCAGCGACTCCCCTCCCGACGGACCGGCCGGTCATCGTCGTCTCCGATGCACGCCGCGCCCTCGCCCCGATCGCCGCGCGCTTCTATGGCGAGCCCGCCAGCGAGTGCACGCTCGTGGGCGTGACCGGGACGAACGGCAAGACCAGCACGAGCTACCTCGTCGAGTCGATCCTGAGCCGCGCGCGCATCCGCACCGGGCTGATCGGGACTGTTGAGATCCGCTACGCCGGTGAGCGACAGACGGCGATCAACACGACTCCGGAGAGCCTCGATCTCCAGCGCCTCCTCCGCTCGATGGTGACCCTCGGAATCGAAGCGACCGTCCTCGAGGTCTCGTCGCACGGCCTCGAGCTCGGCCGGGTCGCAGGCTGCCGCTTCCGGGTTGGGGCTTTCACGAACCTCACGCAGGACCACCTCGACTTCCACGGCAGCATGGAGGCCTACCTCGCGTCCAAGGCCCGCCTCTTCCGCGACCACCTGACCCCCGGTGGGGCCGCGGTCATCAACATCGATGACCCAACGGGTCCCATCATGGCCAAGATCGCGGTCGACGCGGGCGCGGTCCTGTGGCGCTGCACGCGAGACCCCGACCGCGAGGCCGAAGTTCGCTTGTTGTCGTCCGAGGTTTCCCTGGACGAGACGCGGGCCACCGTATCCTGGCCCGGCACGGCGGCGCAGGCCCTTTCGCTCCCCTTGCTCGGGGACTTCAACCTCGAAAACCTGCTCGTCGCCTGTGGCGTCGCCGCCGCCCTCGGGGTCCGACCCGAGGATGTCGCCGCAGGCACAACCCACTGTCCTCAGGTCCCCGGCCGAATGGAGCGCATTACCCCGCGCGACGCCGCTCAACCCGCGCCGACCGTGCTTGTCGACTACGCACACACGCCTGACGCGGTAGACAAGCTCCTGCAAGCGGTCCGCCCCCTCGCCCCGGGCAAACTCATCACGGTGTTCGGCTGCGGCGGGGACCGCGACCGGCAGAAACGCCCGCTGATGGCGGAGGCCGTCGTCCGCAGCGCCGATCACGCGATCGCGACCAGCGACAACCCCCGCACAGAAGCCCCGGACGCGATCCTCCGCGACGTCGAGGCAGGGCTGACCCCTTTCACCCGGTGCGACCCCAAGGCGCTGCTCTCAACCGAGCGTGGCTACTGCGTCCTGCTCGACCGCCGGGAGGCCATCGAGTTGGCGATCCACGGCGCGGCTCCCGACGACACGATCATCATCGCCGGGAAGGGTCACGAGGACTACCAGATCATCGGTCGCGAGAAGTTCCCATTCGATGATCGCGTCGAAGCAAGAAGAGCACTCGACTCGAGGCAACCGAGTTGAGCGCGCCCGACGTCACGTTCACCCCAGAGGAATTGGCCCGCTGGGCGGATGGCGAGGTCGTCCGCGGCGATAGCGCGGCGCGGGTTGCAGGCGTATCCATCGATACCCGCACACTCGCCTCGGGTGAGGCCTTCTTCGCGATCCGTGGCCCGCACCACGACGGCCATGATCACCTGCTCGCAGCGTGCGAAGCGGGCGCGGCCGCACTCGTCACCGAACCCGACCGGGTGCGCCCCAGCTCGCTTCCCTCGGGTCCGGCCGTGGTCGAGGTCGCCGACACCACACGCGCGTTCGGCGACGCCGCACGAGGCCATCGTCGCAATTTCCGCGGCTCCCTCATTGGGCTGACGGGTAGCAGCGGAAAGACCACAACGAAGGAGATGTGCAAGTCGGTCCTCTCCGTCCAAGCACCGTGTCTCGCGACACGCGGAAACCTCAACAACGACTACGGTGTGCCGCTCACGCTGTTCGCGCGAGAGAGCCAACACGCGCTCGCGGTGATCGAGCTGGGCATGAACCACCGCGGCGAGATCGCGCGCCTCGCTGAGATCGCCGAGCCCCAGATCGGGCTCGTGACCAACATCGGGACCGCGCACATCGAGTTCCTCGGGAGCCAGGAAGAGATCGCGAACGAGAAAGGCGACCTCTTCGCCGCCCTCCCGGCGGGCGGCGTGGCCTGTGTAAACCGCGACGATCAACGCGTGGCAGAGCAGGCGGCACGCGCCCGCTGCGCACACCTCGGATACGGACGCTCTACCGACGCAGAGGTGCGAGCGAGCAATGTTACGTTCGAGGCCGGGCGCTTCACGTTCTGGATCGAAGCCCCCGAGTCCCGGTCGGAGGTGCGGGTACGCGGTCTGTCCGAGACAACCGTGATCAACGCGCTTGCCGCTACCGCCGTGGGGCTCGCGGCCGGCTTGTCTCCCGGTCAAGTGTCACAAGGTCTGGCGAGCTACCAGCCGATCGCTGGGCGTATGACGCCCGTGCCGCTCGAAAGCGGGGTCACACTGATCGACGATAGCTACAACGCGAACCCGGACTCGATGGCGCAAGCCCTCGAGAGCCTGCGCAGCCTCGCGGGCCCGGATCGTGCAATCGCGGTCGTCGGCGACATGGGAGAGCTCGGCGCGCAGGCGGAGGTCGCGCACCGTGAAGCCGGCGCGCGGGCGGCGCGACTCGGGATCGACGCAATCTTCGCCGTCGGTGACCGGGCTGCGCTCGTCTGCGAGGGCGCCGTGGCGGGCGGGCTCCCCCATTCCGCGGTCGCCGCGGTTGAATCGCACCATGACGCCGCAGAGCGCGTACGCGCCCTGGCAGGACGAGGCGACTGGGTTCTCATCAAGGGTTCCCGCGCCATGCAGATGGAGCGCGTCGTCGCCGCGCTCTCAGGCTCGGAGACGCACTAATGCTCTACCACCTTCTCTTTCCTCTCGCAGAACACTTTGGCGGCTTCAACGTCGTCCGTTACATCACGTTCCGCACCGCGGCGGCCACGCTCACCGCGCTGTTCGTCTCGTTCGTGTTGGGACCGTGGGTCATCCGGCGGCTCGCGGCCCTCCGCGTAGGCCAGCCGATCCGCGAGATCGGACCGGATCACCAGGACAAGGCGGGGACGCCCACGATGGGCGGCTTGTTGATCCTCCTCTCCCTCGCGGGCTCCGTCCTGCTTTGGTCAGACCTGTCGAACCGGCTCGTCTGGATCGTGCTCGGCCTCACCATCGGCTACGGGATCCTCGGGTTCATCGATGACTACAAGAAGGTCAAGGAAGGGAGCAGCGCGGGGATCTCGGCGCGCACGAAGCTCTTCTGGCAGGTCTTGCTCGCAGTCATCGTCGGCTTCGCTATCTACAGCGACCCCTCGTTCGACCACGAGCTCGCGGTGCCGTTCTTCAAGAACTTCACGCCCAACATCGGCGTCCTGTACGTTCCCCTCGCGGCCTTCATCATCGTCGCGGCCAGCAACGGGGTCAATCTGACCGACGGACTCGACGGCCTCGCGATCGGCCCCGTGATGATTACAGCCGGCGTGTTCCTCGTTCTCGCGTACGCGGCCGGCCACTCCGAGATGGCGCAGTACCTGCAGATCAAATACGTCGCGGGGAGCGGTCAACTCGCGATTTTTTGTGGCGCGCTGATCGGTGGCGGGCTTGGCTTCCTGTGGTTCAACGCCTCTCCTGCCCAGTTATTCATGGGCGACGTCGGCGCCCTTGCTCTCGGCGGCGCGCTCGGCACAATCGCCGTGCTCATCCGGCAGGAGATCTTGCTCGCGGTCGTCGGTGGCGTATTCGTCGCCGAGACGCTCTCCGTCATCATCCAGGTCGTAGGCTTCAAGCTCACCGGGCGCCGCGTGTTCCTGATGGCCCCGATCCATCACCACTACGAACAGCTCGGCTGGGCCGAACAGAAGATCGTAGTCCGCTTCTGGATCATCTCGATCATCCTCGGCCTCGTCGCGCTTTCGTCTCTCAAGCTTCGCTAGTTCACGAACCGATCGGAGAAGACATCGCACCTCTCGACCTCGCAGGAAAGCGCGTACTCGTACTCGGACTCGGCGTATCCGGGCAGAGCGCAGCGCGGTTTTGCGCCGACCGCGGCGCGCGCGTGGTCGCCGCCGACGAGAGGCCTGCGGACGCACTCGCCCACATCGATGAATTCGGTCCAGGGATCACCGTTCGCTGCGGCGAGGCCCTGCCCGACGCGACTGACTTCGACCTCGTGGTCCCGAGCCCGGGGATCCCGCGAGAGCGCTACGCGGCGCGAGCCCGTCAAGTCTGCGGCGACATCGAGTTGACCTATCGCGCGATCCAGGTCCCCGTCGTGGCGGTCACCGGCACCAACGGCAAGTCGACGACGACGGTGCTCCTCCAAGCCCTCCTCGAGTCCGCAGGACTCCGCGCCGCGGCAGCCGGCAACCTCGGAGAACCCTCGCTGAGCCTAGTCGGCAAACCGCTCGACATCGCGGTGCTCGAGGTCTCCTCCTTCCAACTCGAAGCGGTCGACCTGTTTCGCCCCGCGGTCGCTGTCGTGCTCAATATCACCCCCGACCACCTCGACCGCCACGGAAGCCTGCATGCCTACACCGAGGCGAAAGCTCGAATCCTCGAGGCCCAAACTGCCACGGACGCCGCAGTGCTGAACGCCGACGACCCCCTGGTCAGGCCATTCGCAGAGCGCACCGCAGGCCGAGTCTTCTTCTTCTCCCGTCAACAACCGCAAGAACAGGGCGCGTGGATCGAGGGCGGTGATGTCCTCCTTAACGATGGTCGTCAGGTGCGGCGCGTCGGACTTCGGGATCTCCCCCTCGCGGGACACCACAACCGAGACAACGCTGCGATGGCCCTGTGCGCGGTGCTCGCGCTCGGCGCAGACATCGACCAGGCCGCAGCGGCCTTGCCGCGCTTCCGCGGGCTCCCCCACCGCGCCGAGGTCGTCGCAGAGATGAACGGCGTGCGCTTCATCGACGACTCCAAGGCCACCAACCCAGGCGCCGCGGCTCGAGCGCTCGAGGGACACGACGGGCGCGTCGTCTGGATCGCCGGGGGACGCGACAAGGGACTCGACTTCGCGCCCCTTGGCCCGCCGGCCTCGCGCTATGTGCGCACCGCCCTCTTGATCGGTGAAGCGGCCGGAGCCCTCGATGCCAGCCTTCCCGCGGACGTCGCGCGCGAACGCTGCGCGACGTTGGAGGACGCCGTAACGCGTGCTGGCGACCTCGCCGAGTCGGGTGACGTCGTGTTGCTCGCGCCGGCGTGCGCGAGCTTCGACCAGTTCCGGGACTTCGCGGAGAGAGGCCTCGCGTTTCAGCGAGCCGCCGCGGCGGTCTCGAAAGTTCGAGGCGCACGATGACGCGGCCGAGTCGCACCCGCGGCAGCGGGCACGAATCGAGGCGGATGGGCGCGCGGAAGCGTGCTCAATCCCCGCTCCAGGCTCCCTCTGGCAGCGTCAGGTCGTGGAACTTCGACGGCGGTGTCCTGCTCGGTGCGAGTGGGCTCTTCGGGATGGGAGTGGTCATGAGCTACAGCGCGACCGCTCCCCTCGCGCTCGATCACGCCATCCCGCCGTTGTTCGTCGAACACCTCGCCGCGCTCGGGCTTGGTTGTGTCGTCGCGCTCGTCGCCGCGTTCACACCACTGAATCGAATTCGCGCGCTCGCGCTGCCCGCGTGGGCCCTCAGCGTGCTGCTCCTCGCCGCGACCGACATCTTTGGGGTCGAGGTCAATGGCGCGCAGCGCTGGCTCCCCGTCCCGCTGTTAGGCATTCGCTTCCAGCCTGTCGAGATCGCGAAGCTGACGAGCCTGCTCGCGGTGGTCGCCGTCGTTACGAACAGCCCTGGAAGGCACGGCCTCCCCGCCTCCCGTGGCGCGGTCGCGATTGGGATCGTGTTGGTCCCCGTGACGTTCCTGGTGCGGCAACCCGATTTTGGAAACGCGGTCCTCCTCTGCGTGCTCACCGCGACCCTCCTCGTCGCAGCCGGCACGCCGCTCCGACAACTAATCGCGCCGGCACTCATCTCCGTGACGGCAGCAACCTCCTACATCGCGACACACGAATACGCGATGAGGCGTGTCGTTGGCTTCATCGACCCGTGGCAGGACCCGCAGGGCAAGGGCTTCCAACTGGTCCAGTCCTTCGTGGCCTTTGGCAAGGGAGGCGTCTTCGGGACCGGGCTGGGCGGCGGCCGGCAGAAGCTCAGCTATCTCCCAGAGGGCCACACAGACTTCATCCTCGCCTTGGTCGCGGAGGAGCTCGGCCTCTTCGGCGTACTCTGGGTCCTGGCCTTCTTCGCGGCCCTTTGGGTCGCGGGCACCCGCATCGCACGTCACTCGAAGGATCGATTCGCGCTCTTAACAGCGCTCGCGATGACCGCCGCGCTTACGCTCCCGGCCGCAGTCAACGCTGCGGTGGTGATGGGCCTCCTCCCGACCAAGGGGCTCACCCTGCCCTTCCTCTCCCACGGCGGGACGTCGCTCATCATGTCTTGTGCGACCCTGGGGGTCCTCTTGAGCGTGGGCCGCTCACTCGCCCAACCGAAGTCTCCGAGGTCCTCCCGATGACCTCATGGGTGATCGCCGGCGGGGGTACGGGGGGCCACGTGACCCTCGCGCTCGCGCTTGGCGAGGAGATCGCGCGCCGCGGCGAACCGGTCCTGTTCATCGGAACCGACCAGGGCTTCGAGGCAAAATGGGTCCCCGAGGCGGGCTTCGAGCTCCTCGCCCTCCCCGCGCGGCAGGTGATGGGACGCAGCCTATTCGGCGGTCTGAGCGGCGGGTTCAGCCTCATCCGGTCCGCCCTGCCCGCCTTCCGCGCACTGTCCCGCGTGAACGCCGACGTCGTCATCAGCGTCGGCGGCTACGCGGCGATGCCAGCCATCCTCGCGGCGAGCGCTCGACGCACCCCCATCGCCCTGCTCGAGCCCAACGCGGTCCCAGGGCGTGCCAATCGGTTCGCTGCGCGACTCGCGACCGATGTCTTCGTCGGCTTCGAGTCCACCCAAACACAGCTCGGGACCCCCGCAAGCCAGACTCGGTGCGTCGGGATCCCGCTCCGCCGCGGGCTCATCGAGCGAGTCCAGCAACTCGACGCCCGGCGAAAGCCCGCGTCGCCGTTCCGGCTGCTGGTCTTCGGAGGCAGTCAGGGCGCGCGCCAGATCAACGACACGATGATCGCGGCGACGCCTCAGCTGAGCCCCTTGCCGCTACAGATCTTCCACCAGACCGGCGAGGCCGATCGAGAGCGTGTCACCGCAGCCTATCAAGAAGCCCGCATCGACGCAGAGGTCGTCGCCTTCGAGCCCAACATGCCGGCACGCTATGCCTGGGCCGATGTCGCCCTCTGCCGCGCGGGCGCGATCACCGTCGCCGAGCTCGCCCTCGCGGGCCTGCCCTCTCTCCTCGTCCCGTACCCCTTCGCAGCAGATGACCACCAGGCCGCGAACGCTGCCGCGCTCGAACGCGCCGGAGCGGCGGTTCAGCTGAATTCACGCGCCCTCGACCCTGAAATGATCGTGGACGCCTTGTGCAAATGGTTCGAAGACCCACGGCGCCTCACGGCGATGAGCGAGGCGGCCGCGACCCTCGCCCGCCCGGATGCCGCCAGCGAGGTCATCGACGTTTGCACGCAACGATTCGAACGAACGCGGCCGGCGACCGCGACGTAGGACTGCCTGTGCCCGGAGCACGGAATGAGACGGATGGACGGATGACGAGCGAAAACGAAATGTTTCGTCGTACACGGCGAGTGCACTTCGTCGGGATCGGCGGCATCGGCATGTGCGGGCTCGCCGAGCTCCTCCACGAGTATGGCGTCGAGGTGTCGGGCTCCGACCTTCGAGACGGCGCGACCACCGAGCGACTTCGGTCACTCGGGATCGCCGTTGCCACCGGACACGATGAAGCGCACGTCGGCGACGCGGACGTGCTCGTATACTCCTCCGCCGTTGGAGCGACCAACCCCGAACTCCAGGCGGCCGCGCAGAACAAGATCCCGGTGATCCCTCGCGCGGAGATGCTCGCGGAGCTCATGCGGCTCCAGCAAGGCATCGCGATCGCAGGCAGCCACGGCAAAACGACGACCACATCGCTCGTGGCGCACGTCCTCGCCGCCGCAGGCCTCGACCCGACTGCCGTGATCGGCGGCCGCGTCCTCGGCCGGGGCGACCCGAGCACGACGCGACGCGGGCAAGGCGCGTGGCTCGTCGCCGAAGCGGACGAGAGCGACGGCTCCTTCCTGCACTTGGCACCCATCATCGCGGTGATCACAAACATCGACCCCGAACACCTCGACCACTACGGCAGCGAGACGGCTCTACACGAGGCGTTCGTCGCCTTCGCCAACCGGATCCCATTCTGGGGTACAGCGATCGTCTGTCTCGACCACCCCGGCGTGCGCGCTGTCCTCCCTTCGCTGGTGCGCCCCACCACGACCTACGGGACCAGCCCGCAGGCGGACTGGGTCGCGACCGAGATGCGCGCGCACGAGGGCGGCATGCTCGTGCGGGTCGCACACAACGGGACCGCCCTGGGCGAAGTCCACGTTCCGCTCGTCGGCGAACACAACGCGCTCAACGCGCTCGCCGCACTCGCTGTCGCCGATGAGGTCGGTATCCCCTTCGAACGCGCCGCCCAGGCCATGTCCGACTTCGGGGGGGTCGAACGTCGCTTCGAGGACAAGGGGACCGCGGGGGGGGTGCGTGTCATCGACGACTACGGACACCACCCCGTCGAGGTCCAGGCGACGCTCTCCGCCGCACGCCAACTACACGACGGACGCGTCGTCGCGATCTTCCAGCCCCACCGATACACCCGTACGCGCGATCTCTTCGACGAATTCGCCGGCGCGTTCCACGACGCCGACCTGCTCGTCCTCACCCCGATCTACGCCGCAGGCGAAGAGAAGCTGCGCGACGTCGACTCCTCCGCCCTCGCAGGGGCCGTGCGGGCAGCCGGTCACCGCGATGTCCGCTTCGCGGCGGAGCTCGCGCAGCTCCCCGAATCCCTGGCCCCCGAGCTCCGCCCGGGCGACCTCGTCATCACGCTCGGCGCAGGAGACATCTCGGGCCTCGGCCCGCGTCTCCTCGAGAGCCTACGCGCGAGGGAGACGCGATGATCGACGCCGAAGCACGCGCCGCGCTGCGAGAGGCACTCGGAGATGTCATCCGGTTCAACGTGCCGATGACACGGCACACATCGCTGCGCGTGGGCGGCCCCGCAGATGCGCTCGTCACACCGACTCACCGCGGCGAGCTGTCGCGCGCTCTTGGCGTTTGCGCGGCACACCGGGTCCCCTGCACGGTGATTGGAGGCGGCTTCAATACGATCGTGCTCGACGGCGGCGTCGATGGCGTGGTCCTTCAGCTACGACGCCTCCGCAAGCTCGAGCTGTCAGACAGAGGACGACTACACGCGGGCTGCGGCGTCTCCCACGCGAGCGTCACGAAACTGTGCATCGAACAGGGCCGAGGCGGACTCGAGTTCGCTGCGGGGATCCCGGGGACGGTCGGCGGTTGGGTCGCGATGAACGCAGGGATCGGCGTGCGCGAGGTGCGAGACGCGATCCTGGAAATCGAGGTGATGCACGCGGACGGCAGCGACGTGACATCCATTCCGCGCGCAGACCTCTCCTTCTCCTACCGCGCGCTGGAGGGCCTCGAGGCGGGGAGCGTCATCCTCGGCGCCACGTTCGAGACGTCCGACTCGAGCCGCGAGGCGGTACAGGCGGAGGTCGACCGAATGCTGGCCCAGCGACGGGGCACCCAGCCGATCGACGTCCCGTCCTGCGGTTCCGTATTCAAGAACCCGGAAGGGGACCACGCAGGACGGCTGATCGAAGCCGCGGGCTTGAAGGGCGCGCAGGCGGGCGACGCGGAGATTTCACCCGTGCACGCCAACTTCATCTCCAACCGAGGCAAGGCCGCGGCCTCTGACTTGGTGGAGCTCATCGACAGGGCGAGAGACAGCGTGCGCGCGCTCTCCGGGATCGAGCTCGAGACCGAAGTGAAGATCGTCGGCCGCACCCAACGCGCCACGAGGAGGTCACGATGAGCTCGCGTCCGCAACCGACGGGAAGGAAACGGTCACCGCAAACCGCTAGCGGCGCGCAAGTCAAGACGCCGATCGCGCGCGCGCGCCGCCGCAAGGCCCAGCGCCGTACGCTTCGGCGCGCCGGCCTCGGCCTCTTCTGCGGCGCTTTTCTCGCGGGCGCCGCCGCCACGACACTCGACCTCTCCCTCTGGGAGCTAATCCCCCGCGACGCGAGCCGCCCGCTCCGATCCATCGCCGTGCTCGGGCATCAGCACCTCAGCGCAGACGAGGTCGCGACACAAAGCGGCCTCGTCGCCGGGACGCCGCTCCCGGACCTCGACCTAGCGACGGCAACCGAACGCCTGCTCGACCACCCGTGGATCCGCGAAGTACGGTTTCAACGCCTTGCGAATGACCTGCTGGTGCTCGTCGAAGAACGAAGGCCCGCTGCGCTCCTTCGCATCACGCCGAACGGGAAATGGCGGGCGATCGAAGCGGACGGGACCCCTTTCGCCGACGTCGCCCCCTCCTCGCTTCCCGGCCTCCTCCGGCTCCATGCCAACCCCGGCATCGAAACCGGCGCTGCCCAGCCGC
>Ga0315331_10001404_pt1 | contig 17991 bp, 12 predicted proteins | sample M160m34915metaG_FD_203456 | JGI IMG/M metagenome (GOLD analysis project Ga0315331, IMG submission 203456) | Ammonia-oxidizing marine archaeal communities from Monterey Bay, California, United States - M1 60m 34915 | ecosystem: Environmental > Aquatic > Marine > Intertidal zone | place: USA...
CGTCGCACCAAAGCGATGATTGCGCGTGAAGCAGGCCTACAACCTCTGGCCGACCAAATTCTTACGGATCCCAACCAGGATCCGAAGGTGGTCGCAGCAGGGTTTATCGCTGCCGACAAGGACGTGGCTACGGCCGACGCCGCACTAGAAGGTGCGCGCTTCATCCTGATTGAGCAGTTCGCCGAAGATGCCAAGCTGATTGGTCATGTCCGCGATTGGCTTGGCTCAACCTCACGTGTTGTTACCAAAGTCTCAAAAGGCAAGGAAGCCGACCCCGAGGCCCAGCGCTTCCGCGACTACTTTGCCCACAACGAACCACTTGAGCATGTGCCGAGCCATCGCGCGCTCGCTTTCTTTCGGGCTCGCAAGGAAGGGTATTTGGATACATTCCTCGGCTTCGAAGGCGACACCGACGAAGGCAACTACGCGATCGGCGATGCTGAGCAAGGCCAGCGCCTAGTCATGGAGCGATTTGGTATTTCCGAGCAAGGGCGCCCCGGCGACGCTTGGCTGACCACGACGGCGAGACTCGCGTGGAAAGCAAAGATCTCACTGCACGTCGAAACCGATTTGATGGGCAGCCTTCGCGAACGATCAGAAGAACAAGCGATTCGTGTGTTCGCTGACAATCTACGCGATCTGTTACTCGCGGCACCGGCTGGACCAAAGGCGATTCTCGGCTTCGACCCGGGCCTGCGCACAGGCTGCAAAGTTGCGATCGTCAACCGCACCGGCAAGGTGCTCGCAACGGACACGGTCTACCCCCATGTCCCGCGCAATGACTGGGACGGCTCCATCGCCAAGCTCGGTGTGCTCTGCAAAACACACAGTGTCGAAGTGGTCTCCATCGGCAACGGCACCGGCTCACGCGAGAGCGACCGTTTGTTCACAGCATTGATCAAGGCACATCCCGAACTCAACCTACAGAAGCTAGTTGTCAGCGAGGCAGGTGCATCCGTCTACTCGGCAAGTGAACGTGCCTCACGTGAACTCCCCGACATGGATGTCTCACTGCGCGGCGCGGTATCGATCGCTCGCCGCCTTCAAGATCCTCTAGCCGAGCTTGTCAAAATCGACCCAAAGGCCATTGGTGTTGGCCAATACCAGCACGACGTCAACCAAAGCCAACTAGCACGATCGCTAGATGCCACAGTCGAAGACTGCGTGAACCACGTCGGCGTCGACCTCAACACAGCCAGCGAGGCGCTGCTAGGGCGTGTCGCGGGCCTATCCTCAACGTTGGCTAAGAACATCGTCGCGCACCGAGACACAAACGGCCCATTCAACACGCGTAAAGAACTGCTGAAGGTATCGCGCCTAGGCCCAAAGGCGTTTGAACAAGCAGCCGGATTCTTGCGCATTGCGGACGGCAAAGATCCACTCGATCGCAGCGCCGTGCACCCCGAGGCCTACCCAATTGTCGAACGAATACTGAATCAGACTGGTAAGGACGTCGGCTCGCTGCTCGGTGACAGCAACTTGCTACGAACACTAAAACCGGAAGCCTTTGTCGACGATACGTTTGGCGTGCCGACCGTCACCGACATTATCGCGGAGCTTGAGAAGCCAGGGCGCGACCCGCGACCCGAGTTCAAGGCTGCTGCGTTCATCGAAGGCGTCGAGTCGATCGGAGACCTTAAAGAAGGCATGCAGCTCGAAGGCGTGGTCTCCAACGTGACAGCATTCGGTGCCTTCGTTGACATCGGCGTACATCAAGATGGCTTGGTGCACATAAGCCAGCTGGCAGACCGCTTCGTCGAGGACCCGCGCGAAGTTGTAAAAGCCGGCCAAGTTGTAAAAGTCAAGGTCACGGCGATCGACATCCCGCGCAACCGCATCGCGCTAACCATGAAATTGCGCGAGGCAATCGAAAGTGGCGGTGATGTCCCTAGCGAACGATCGCAAGCTCACGACAACCGCCCGCAACAACGCAGCAATCAGCAGCGGCGTCCCCAGCACCGCACAGGAAACCCGAACCGCGCCAGCGGATCACGTGGCGACCAACGCACACCGCGCGACAACGGACAACGCGACTTCGGCCCAAAGGAAGCCGCTGCAAACCCGTTCGCCGCACAGCTCTCAAAACTCAACGTCCGCAAGAACTGACGCCATGACTGAGCCGCAACACGTTCTCTTCACCGTCGATGGCGCCCTAGCCACGATCACACTCGATCGGCCAGACGCACGTAACGCTTACAGTGAAGAGATGTGCGTGCAACTGGTCGCTGCACTAGACCAAGCCGAACGCCACCCAGACGTGCGCTGCGCCATCCTAACCGGCGCCGGCACCTCGTTTCATGCTGGCGGCGACATCAAGGCCATGCGGGCACGCTCCGGCATGTTTGCTGGCGACGCCACAGAGTTGCGTCAGCGCTATCTCGACGGCATCCAATCCGTTCCGCGGCGTATCGCCGAGTTCCGCAAACCACTGTTCGCCGCAATCAACGGGGCAGCGATCGGCGCTGGACTAGACCTCGCCTGCATGTGCGACATCCGCATCGCAGCACGCTCAGCCAAAATGGGCTCGACCTTTGTCGCGGTCGGCCTAGTGCCCGGCGACGGCGGCGCGTTCTTCTTACAACGCACCATCGGATTCTCGCGCGCTCTGGAGATGATGATGAACGGTCGCGTCATCAATAGTGACGAGGCACTACGCATCGGCCTAGTGCACGAAGTCGTCGCCGACGAAGACGTGCTCACCGTCGCCCGAGAACGCGCCAACAAGATGGCCGAGTTGCCGGCTGCAGCGGTGCAAATGACCAAGCGAGCGGCGTATCAAAGCATGCATAGCGACATGCATCAGGCGCTCGAATTAGCGGCAACGTATCAGGGGATCGCGCAGAACCACCCCGATCATCTGCGGGCCCTCGGCATGGGGCCATCGTCCTCGTGAAGCCAAACCGTGAAGTGCATGAGGTGGACGCCATCGGATGGCTTCAGCAGCAAGAACTAGCTGCAGGCAACGCATTCGTCACATCGCTACCAAACGTCGACGAGTTTCAACACCGCAACTTCGACCGTTGGCGCAAGTGGTTTCACGATGCGGCCGCGCTGATCATGGACAAGACACCCGAAGGCTCTGCGGCCGTCTTCTTCCAAACGGACATCAAAGTCGACGGTATCTGGATCGACAAATCGTTCTTGCTGCAGCAAGCAGCTGAACAAACCAACTGCAAACTGATCTGGCACAAAACCGTTCTTCGCGCCCCGATCAGCACAGTCACAAACGTGCGACCCGGTTACGCCCATTTGCTATGCTTCGCGCCACAGTTGCGCAGCAACGACGACAATGCGACACCGGACGTTCTGCCCCAACTTGGCAAGAAAGACTGGCCGCGAGCTATGGGCAGCGACGTCGCGACGTTCGCCGTCAACTGGCTTAGAGACCATGCGGGTGCGAAGACCATCGTCGCCCCCTTCTGCGGCACAGGAACAACTCTCGCAGTCGCCAACAAATTAGGACTTCATGCGATTGGCATCGAGCGCAGCACGTCACGCGCATCGAAAGCACGACAGCAATAGCACAATCAAGATGCTCGCCTTGCTAGTTGCGCTGACTCGCAACGGCGTCGAATCCAAGCAGAGCGACAACAAGCAAAGCTACAAACGCAAAGCGCCCGCTACTCGTAGCGAAGAGCCTCAACCGGATCGAGACTCGCAGCTTTCCAAGCCGGCCACAGTCCGAAGAAAAGGCCTACCCCGCCCGAACCAGCAAAGGCAAAGGCACGGGCCCACCAAGGAGTCGCGGACGCAAGGTCGGGAACCGCTAGAGCAATCACAGAAAGCAAACCCTCCGCAACCACCAGGCCGAGCACGCCACCGATCGTGCACAGCACCGTCGCTTCGACGAGGAATTGGCCAAGGATGTCGCGGCGGCGAGCGCCAACGGCCTTACGCAGACCGATCTCTCGAGTTCGCTCACGGACGGAAACCAGCATGATGTTCATGACGCCGACACCGCCGACCATGAAGCCGACTGTCGACAGCAAGAACATCACAGCGAGCACCGCCAGCACGATGTCATCAAACGACTGAATCAAGCTATCGGATGTCTCCATCTCGAAGTTGCTATCTTCGTCCCATCGCACGCGACGGCGACGACGCAACACCTGCTCGATCTCATCTTTGGCTTCTTCCAACAGACCAGGCTTACTACGCACAGCGATGACCACATCTTCGGCACCTGGGTAGCAACTCAGCACTGTCAGATAAGGCGCTAAGAACAGAGCATCATCTTCGTTTTCACTACCGAACGGGCCAGCCTTGCGCTTCTCGAGAGTGCCGAGAACTGTAAATTGCCGGCCATCAATGGTGACCTTCTTGCCAACTGCACCGCCGTTGGGAAAGAGCGCCTTATCAACCGAATCACCCAGAACAACGACGCGCGACCGGTGACGATTCTCTTGCGATGTGAAAAACCGCCCCTCTTTTAGCACCCGGTTAGCGACTTCAAAGTCCTCTGGATACGCACCCCGAAGATCTGGCGTGTCGATTTCCTCTTCACGATAGTTCGCCCGCGTCAAGAACGTCGGAGCATCCAGAATCGGCGTCAAGATGGCAATGGACGGACACTTATCCCTTAGCGCCCAGGCATCATCGACCTTCAATGGCTTGCGCAGTCGCATTTCGCGCGACATCCGGCCGATGTTCACAAACGGCTGATGCGACAAATAGATGTTGTTCGTTCCAAACTGCTCGACCTGATCGACTACCGACTGCCGAAATCCATTGAGCACCGACGCGACTGTCACCACCAGCAAGACACCGATAAAGATGCCGAGCACGGTCAAGAACGATCGGAATCGGTTGACCAGCAACGTCTCGAAAGCGAGTCGCGTATTCTCCCAGATCGAGTGCAGTGAACGCCGAATGGACATTGCTACTCCGTGCGCAGCGCTTCAATCGGATCGAGCTTGGCTGCGCGTTTTGCTGGATGGATACCAAAGAACACACCTATACAGGTGCAAACCAAGAATGCACCCCAGGGCGCCCACGTTGGGAACTGCGCGGGCAAGGGCGTGTATTCACTGAGCAGTGCGGCCGCTCCAAACGCGATCGCAACCCCAATCGCCCCACCGATGCACGACAGCATGATCGACTCGATCAAGAACTGCTGCACGATGTCACGTTGACGAGCACCAACCGCTTTGCGCACCCCGATCTCGCGCGTCCGCTCGATCACGGACACCAACATAATATTCATGATCACGACGCCCCCTACCACCAACGAGATTCCAACTACGAAAATCGCAATCGCAAAGATGGTCTTGGTCATCCCCCGCCAGAGATCATTAATGCCTGCTGACGTCAGAATATCGAAGTCATCTTCTTCGCCTGGGCGGAGATGATGGCGCGCGCGCAATACCGCACGAACCTCATCCATGGCGTCGTCCATCGAGCTTGAACTTTTTGCCTGCACACTAATGCGCAGCGACCTCGTCGTCCCATAGAGCTTGCGATGCAGGCTGTATGGGATCTTTACGAAGTTGTCCTGAGAGAACCCCAAGAACGAGCCCTTCTTCTCGGCAACGCCAACAATCCTGACCGGCGTACCCTTAATACGTAGTCGCTTACCAATCGGATCGACCCCAGGGAACAAGCGCTCAGCGACATCATTGCCGATGAAGGCAACAGGCACGCTACGTTGATCCTCGAACGGCATCAGGATGCGGCCGTCGGCCACATCGTATGGCTCAATCTCAAGAATGCCTGGCGTGATACCGCTCACTTCAACAGAGAGCAACTCGTTCGCACCGCGCTTCAAATCCGCTGTCGAACGGACTTGCCAAGCGACGCTAGCTGCACTGGTACAGCGCTCACGAACCGCATAAGCGTCTTCACGACGCAGAGGCCGATTGCGCCGAATCGCATCTAAGAACTGCTGCCGATTGGTGATAATCCCAAAACGCTGCACGGTGAAGACACCTGAACCCAGGTTAGACAGCTTCTCTTCGACGTACTTATTGAGACCCTCGATGACTGCGTATGTAGAGACGATCGACGCAATGCCGATAATCACACCGAGCAGGGTTAAGAACGACCGAAGCCGGTTAACCCAGATCGACTCAACCGCCAGCCTTGTCGCCTCAATGACGTTCATGCAGTGCCGGAACTCGAAGGCGCGTCGTTCAGTTGATCGCTAGCGACCAAGCCGTCGCGAATCGTCACAACGCGACGCGTATGATCCGCAATCTCACGTTCATGCGTCACGACAACCATCGTGTTGCCGGATTCATGAAGACGTTGGAACAACGCCATAATCTCATGCGATGTCTTGCTGTCTAGATTTCCGGTTGGCTCATCCGCCAACAGCAAGGCAGGCTTAGTTACCAGGGCTCGCGCAATACTGACGCGTTGACGCTGACCACCAGACAATTCGTTCGGACGATGATCCATCCGATCGTCGAGGTCGACCTCGCGCAGAGCTTCGGCTGCACGTTCACGGCGCTCCTTAGGGCCAATGCCACCATAAATAAGTGGCAGCTCTACATTGCGCAGCGCAGTCGCCCGGGCCAACAAGTTGAAAGACTGAAAGACGAAGCCGATCTCCTTGTTGCGAATACGAGCCAACTCATGTTCTGCCAACTGAGCGACAGCCGTACCATTGAGATGGTATTGCCCATCGGTCGGCGTATCGAGGCAACCAATCAGGTTCATCAACGTCGACTTACCCGAGCCGGAAGGCCCCATAATCGCGACATACTCACCGCGTTCGATCGTCAAATCGATGCCGCGTAACGCTTGCACCGTCGTCGTCCCCATTGAAAAGGACCGGGTCAGCCCCTCAGCACGGATCACAGCGTCCGACATCGTGATGCTCCCTTAAGGCCGACGGGCGGAAATGCGCGCAGCCTTCGCTTCGTGGTCGATCACAACACGATCCCACTCCGAGAGTTTGCGCAGCTCTTTGAACGGTCCGACAATGACTTCCTCGCCGTCCGACAGACCATCGAGCACCTCGATATCCATGTCGCCGGTAATTCCGGTCTGCACCGGACGGAAACGAGCCTCACCGTCAACCAGCACGAACACGCCTTCGATCTCATGCATCTTCTTGCGCGAGTAGACCTCCGAAGCGAGCGTTGATTCGCCCTCAACAGGCTTGTCCGGCACGATCATCTTGCCATCATCGTCGCGTTCACGCTCGCGCATCGTCAATGCTTGCAATGGCAAGACCAGACAATCACGTCGTGTCGCAGTTTCGATTTCGGCTGTTGCGGTGAAGCCTGGGCGGAGCTCTTCAGGCGGCATATCCAGTCGGATCACGACTTTGAACTCCTTACCCTTCTGACTGTCAGTACTGACAATCGGACTCTGGCCGATTTCCGTCACGGCACCAACCATCGTTAAGTCGCGGATGGCATCGACCTCGACTTCCGCCTTAGCGCCAAGCTGAACCGAAACGATATCCGCCTCATCGACTTGGATCTCGGCTTCGATGACCGACATGTCAGCAATCGTCATCAAGGTCGCGACCGGGCTACTTTGAATACCCGGAACGGCTCGCTCCCCTTTCTCAACGTTGCATGCGGTCACCAACCCAGATAGCGGCGCTCTCAGCACTGTCTTGCTGGCGATATCGATGGTGCGCGCTAAAGACGCTTTTTGAGCTTCGAGTCGACGACTAGCCGCATCGCGAAAAGCCTCAGCAGCAGTGACTCTGGTCACCGCCGCACGCAAGCTTGCTTCGGCCTGCTTGATACGAGCGTTAGCAAACTCAAGACGTTGTTCACCGAGACGCGCCTCAGCAGCAGCCACCTCAAATTCTTCGCGGCCGATCAGCCCGCTATTGAACATCTGTTCTTTACGCTTGAATGACGATGCGGATCGCTCCTTCGACGTTTGCGATTGCTTTGATTCGACCTTTGCATTCGCCAACGCCACTTCTTCGGCCAGATGGTTCGCTTCGGCCGTGGCCACGCCTACCTCGGCGCTTCGTGAGTCCGCTTCACTAGCGCCAACTTGCGCACGCACGGAGTCAACTTCGGCCTGCAATTGCAGATCCTCAAGCCGCAGCAACACGTCACCCTCCCGCACCTCGTCACCTTCCTTCACGAGCAGCTCAACGATGACTCCAGCGACTTCAGCTTGGATATCGACGAACTCCTTAGCCTTGATCTCGCCGGTTGCCGAGACAAGCGAACGCAACAAGGGCAGCTTCTCCACCTTGGCCACGACCACCTTAACGGGGTCCTTTGGCTTCATGTAATTCCAAACGCCACCGCCAATGCTGGCAACGACGAGAACAAGGATGACGATGGGCGTGCGTTTCATGCGGAAGCGACTCACAAGATTGCAGGTCAGAGCGATCAATCGCAAGGCTTCAATCAGTGCGTGGAGGTGGACGACCCGAGACGGATCTAGTCACAATAAATACGCATTCGTGCGAGGCATTCCTGTGGGAGTTGCCCCTCCGCCGCAGGAGAGACCAATCAGAGCACTAGCCCACACCACATCGTGCCGGCCGCCGCCACCAGGCCGCTTCACGAAACATCGACTTCAATAGCCAAACCCGTGACAAAAGATTGCAGTCCAGGCCGCTAATTCCGCGCCTCGATGCCACCCCCGGAGTCCGCAATCGACAGACCTTTTCGCGTGCGATCGGCCTCGCCCCCAGAGGCATGTGTCGCTACGGACCTATATATTCTGCAACCGGATCGCACCGGTCGGGCAGTTGCGCTCGCAAGCCATGTCACGCGTGCACTCATAGTTGTGCAGCTTTCGTACGACATCGCCAATCGGCACAGATGCGAAGCCCTGCGTTGCGCACGTCGCCGCGCAGATGCCACAGTGAATACAAGCATTGATATCCACGTCAAGCTGCACATGGTCGCGCGGACGCTGCACCATACGATCTTCCTCGGCGACCACATCTGGATCACACAAGTAGCGGGTCAACGGATGCGTGGTGAGCACTTCGATGGCTTCGCGCTCGCCGATGCGCACGACATCATTAACATCCGGCATCTCCAGTAGTGGAAGATGAGAGACCTTCGGCTTTATCAACACAGTCTTCTCATCGACGTAACGATGCAAGTTGTGCTCATTAAGCGCCATGCCCATGACTTCGTATGTCTGGTAGAGGATGTGCGGCAAGGTCGCCTTGAACGTCGTCTTCTTGCGCATGTCACGATGCGATAGATCGACGGCAATCACGAGGTCTGCTTCACGCGCCTTCGCGATGCGCAGACCCAACGTCTCCGTCATCCCACCATCGATGTACTGGTCGCCATTAATAGCTGCCGGCTCGAAGATCGTCGGCAAACAAGCACTGGCATACACCGCATCAGACACCCGCATCTTCTGCGCACCAGGCAAACCAAAGAACCGAGAGGTGCCATCCGTCAACGACAGTGCATTGCAATAAAACGGCTTCTCCAATTCCTCGAACGAATCCTGCGGGATCCAATCGTACAGCAGCTCCCGAAATGCCTTGCCCTTGTAGACCGAAGCATGGCGATAGCCGCGAGTGAAGAATTTGACGAGGTTGAGCCGGAAGTAGTCCTTCAACGAAACATCCAACGCCGACTGCTCCATCTCTTGGCTGCTCTTGCCCCCGGCATACAAGCCGCCCATCACGGCCCCCATGCTGGTCCCGACGACTTCGTCAACCTGCAGGCCAAGCCGCTCGATCGCGCGAACAATGCCAATATGACAAAATCCACGCATGCCGCCGCCGCCAAGCACAAGAACTGTGCGGCGAGGCTTTTGACGCACGGCACCAACAGCCCGAGCACCAGCTACCGATGGCGTCACGCCATCGCTTGGCCCGACACCATTTAGGGATTTTTCCTGATCTTGATTGGAATTGCTCACAACTGTGCGAAGGCCCATGGCTACGGACAAGTAGCACCACCCTCATTAACTAGATCGGTTGTCACGGCAGGTTGCCTGAAGGATGCAACCCAAAGCGGTCGAAGTACTAGAACTGACCACAGGGAGAACATTGATCCGATGACGGCTTGGCAACGACTACAACGATTGCCGCGCGCCGAACAACGCGCGGCTCAGAACGCACTCCTGCAGCGCTACGTACGCGAATATCTGTACCCATTCTCGCCTTACTATCGGGCGTTGTTCGATGAACATGGGGTGAGTCCCGACCAAATAAAGACGGTCGACGACCTACAGAGATTGCCTTTTTCGAGCAAGCAGGACCTGCTGCCGACGGACGCAGACCCGCAACGGTTCAAGCAGTTCATCCTGCAACCGGACCCGGCTTCACTGAAAAAAGCGTGGCCGCTCAAGAAGAAACTGCCGCTGTTATGGCAGAAGTGGACACAAGGCGAAGCCTCGGTTCGCCGGCGCGTGCGCGATGAATTTGCACCGAGCTTCATGACCTTTACGACAGGTCGGTCAGCCGAGCCGGTACCGTTTTTCTATTCGCCACACGACGTCCAAAACCTGCACGACACTGGCACGCGACTAGTCGACGTGATGGGCCTCGATTCCGATTTCAAGATCGCGAACGTCTTCCCATACGCACCACACCTTGCATTCTGGCAAGTGTTCTTTGCTGGCCAAGCGGCCGGCATGATGACCCTGTCAACTGGTGGCGGCAAAGTCATGGGATCGAGCGGCGACCTACGTGCCATCACGAGGCTGCGCGCTGACACGCTGATTGGTGTACCGGGTTATGTCTACCACCTGCTACGTCGCGCCGTTGCCGACGGCATCAACCTGTCGTCAATCAAGAGTGTCGTGCTCGGTGCCGAACGCGTGCCACCAGGACTAAAGGCCAAGATCGTCGACCTACTGGCCGCAACCGGCGCCCACGACGTCAGTGTCTTTGGCACCTATGGATTCACCGAGGCACGTATGGCCTTTGCCGAGTGCCCGACCCCAGACAACGCCTACACCGGCTACCACCTCTATCCAGACCTCGCGATCTTCGAAGTCATCAATCCTGAGACTGGCGAAGTTGTGCCCGATGGTGAAGACGGCGAACTGGTGTTTACGCCGCTCAAGGCACGTGCCAGCACCGTTTTCCGCTACCGCACTGGCGACCGTGTTCGCGGTGGATTGCGATACGAACCATGCCCACACTGTGGCCGTACCGTACCACGTATCAGTAGCGACTTGACTCGCGAGTCGAGCCTGAAAGACCTGCAATTACTGAAGGTCAAGGGCACCTTGGTCAACCTTGAGGACGCCGCGATGCTACTCGGCAGCATGCCGGAAGTTGAAGAGTGGCAAATCGAACTCCGCAAGAAGGACGATGACCCGCATGAGGTAGACGAAATGGTTGTTCACCTGTCGGTCAAACCAGGAAGCTCCGAACAAGCAACGACCAATAGCGTGCAAGAGCTATTCAAGAGTCGCCTCGAAATCTCACCCAACCAAGTTCAGTTCCTCGGGCTCGACTCGATGCTGCAAAAGATTGGCATGGAAACGGAGATGAAGGAGAAGCGCTTCCTCGATGCGAGGCCCAAAGTATGAGCAGCGTTCGCAACCGCTCGCGCGGTATGGCGATCGTCGCTGGGATGCGCACGCCGTTCTGCAAGGCTGGCGGTGCACTGCAAGGAGCGTCTGCAGCTGATTTAGCCACGCATGCCTTCCGCGAACTGCTGGATCGCATCAACATCAACCGCGCCGACATCGACGAAGTCATACTCGGCTGCGCAGGCCCCGATGCGCGTGAAGCCAACATCGCACGCGTCGCAGCGTTGCGAGCCGGCCTACCTGAATCGACGCCAGCCGTCACCGTCATGCGCAACTGCGCATCGGGCATGGAAGCGATCACCGCAGCCAAGCAAAAGCTTGCCGCGGGCGAAGGCGAGATGTTTTTGGTCGGCGGCACCGAGTCGATGAGCAACTTCCCGCTGATGATGGGTCCCCAATTGGTGCGGTTCTTCACGCGCCTCAACAAAGCACGCACTCTGCCGAAACGCCTGCGCACACTACTGAGCTTTCGTCCGAGCGCGATGAAACCGCGTATCGCGATCATGGAAGGCCTGACCGACCCAACCACGGGTTTGATGATGGGCAACACAGCAGAACTAGTGGCACAACGATTCGGCATCGACCGCGAAGCCATGGACGCGTATGCACTGCAAAGTCATCAACGCGCGGCAGCCGCACAACTTAGTGATCGCTTCGGGCGCGAACTCGTGCCGATGATCGCCCCTCCAACCTTCCACAACGCAGTCAAAGCCGACGACGGCATCCGAATGGGGCAGACCATCGAGGCGCTACAAAAGCTTCGCCCGGTGTTCGATCGGCACGAAGGCGACGTAACGGTTGGCAACAGTTGCCAAGTCACCGACGGCGCGACCGCGCTGCTTGTGACTTCGTTATCAAAGGCAAAGAAGCTTGGCCTTGAACCACTCGCGATCATTCGCTCGACAGCGACCGCCGCACTGTCGCCGTCGACAATGGGCCTCGGCCCAGTTCATGCCACACCCATCGCTCTCGATCGAGCTGGCCTAACGCTTGACGACATCGATGTTGCAGAACTTAACGAAGCATTCGCCGCCCAAGTTCTCGGATGTATCGAAGCTTTTGCGGATGACAACTACTGCCGCCAGGCCGTGGGACTCGAAGCGGCACTCGGCCAACTCGACCCAGCCAAGGTAAACATAAACGGTGGTGCCATTGCGATCGGACACCCAATAGCCGCAACCGGCGCTCGCCTCGTGCTAACACTCGCACATGAGCTGCGCCAGCAACACGCTCGCTACGGCTTAGCCACACTCTGCATTGGTGGCGGCCAGGGCCAAGCAATCATCTTGGAGGCTGCATGAGCACTGTCGACAAGCAAACGGCTAACGCCGCCGATCCAGCCGCCCACACATCTACACCTCGCGTAGAGTTACACGACATCCGACTAACGGTTGCGGATGGCTACGCGACTCTCCACCTCGGGCGCACCGAGGAGTCGATGGTCACGCTGACCGAATCACGCATCGAACAAATCGAAGTAGCGATTCGCAAACTTGCGACAACTACCGATCTCCGCGGTGTGACGATCACTGGCCCCGGCCCCGGCATGTTCTGCGCCGGCGCAGACGTCAATCTGATCCGCGACATCACGGTCGCGAAAGACGGAGAAACGGCTGCAATTCGCGGTCGCTCTGTATTTGCAATGCTGCAGGACCTGAAGGTTCCAGTAGTCGCAGCTATCGAAGGTCCATGCCTAGGCGGCGGATTTGAGTTAGCGCTGTTCTGCGATGTGCGCGTCGCCAGCAATGCCAAAGCCACTCAAATTGGCTTACCTGAAGTCAAGCTAGGCATCGTGCCAGGTTTCGGCGGCACCCAAAATCTGACCAGACTCGTTGGCCTGCCGAAAGCCCTCGAACTAATCCTCAACGGCAAATTGATGCGCGGCAAGCAAGCACTACGCGCCCGCATCATCGACCGACTCGTTCCTGCCAACAAGTTGCTGGCTGCAGCTCGCGAAGAGATCGACAAACTTGCTCACAAACAACAGAAGTCCAAAGCCCGAAAGTTACGCGGCATGGCGTGGTGGCTCAGTCATACACCGCTGCGCACCCTCGCCGTCAGGGCAGCCAACAAGGCGCTGAACAAAGGGCAGGCACGATTTTATCCGGCACCAAAGCGCGCCCTACAATGCTGCGTAGACGCCTTGCGATTGCAGCCAAAAGATGGTTTCGCCCGAGAAGCCAAAGCATTAGGCGACATGATCGTCACCAAGGCGAGCAAGGGCCTCGTACATCTGTTCTTCCTTACAGAACGCCAGAAACGCCTCGGCAAACACAAAGACGCCAAGGACCTAAACCGCGCAGTTGTAATCGGTGGCGGTGTCATGGGCGCCGGTATTGCCTCACAGTTCGCGACAAAGGGTATGCCTACCCGGCTCTGCGATGTTGCTCTTGAACCACTCGCGGCGGCGAAGGCACGCCTACAGAAGGGACTCGACAAACTGCTAAAACGGCGGCGTATCCAACCGCACGAAGCGACTACGACGCAAGACCGCCTCGCGGTCTCTACCTCGTCAGGACACCTGCGTGATTCCGATCTATGGATTGAAGCGGTTGTTGAGAACCTATCCGTCAAACAGAAGATCATGAGTGATGCGATTGCTCATGGCCTGCCAGACGATGCAATTCTTGCAACGAACACCAGCTCGTTGTCGGTCACCGCGATGCAAGAGCAAATCGCGCACCCAGAGCGTGTGGTCGGCATCCACTTCTTCAATCCTCCGGAGAAGATGCCGCTGGTCGAAGTAATCCGTGGCAAACACACGTCGGACAGCGTCGTGGCAACCGCTTGCCGCCTTGCCTTGCGCCTCGGCAAATATCCAATCGTCGTCAAGGACTCAGCCGGCTTCCTCGTGAACCGCTGCTTATCGCCCTACATCAATGAAGCTGCTCGCATGCTGCTCGAGGGCACCAGCCCGGAAGCGATCGACAGTGCCATGCTCGACTTCGGCATGCCCATGGGCCCCTGCCGACTACTCGACGAAGTGGGCTTTGATGTTGCCGACAAGGTCAGTGACGTAATGCAACAGGCATTCCCCGACCGAATGCAGCCCTGCGACCTATTCGCGGCCATGGTCAAAGCCAATGCACTCGGACAAAAAACCAACGGCGGAATCTATGGCAAGGGCGGTAAAGGACAGGGCCCTGGTCGCACGGTCATCGAAGATCTACGAGAACAACGAGCCACGCCTGCTCGCTCAGCATCGCGCTCTGAACTGCTCCACCGCTTGGTCTACCCACTGATCGACGAAGCCTACCGTTGCCTTGAAGAAGGTCTGATTGAGGACGAACAAGATCTCGACCTCGGCCTGGTGATGGGGATGGGCTTCCCACCGTTCACCGGAGGCATCACGCGGTTCGCTAAGAACGAAGGGCTAGGCACGATTGTCTCAAAGCTGGACGAGCTTAGCCGCAGCCTGAACGCCCGATTCGCTCCGTGTGACGGCCTACGTAGACGCTCGCTAAACGGCTGAAACCGGCTGTTTCGCGGCTGCCATGGGCACTTCACAAACATGCCCTGGCAGCCACCGCCGCATTCCCAGGGCTAAATGCGAAACCGCTCCGAGCGCCGGCGCTAGAATACTCTATGTGATGCGAATGATACGCAGGGTGCTGCGTCCACTAGCCGATCAGTAGGTTGGTATTCGCGTCTAATTTTACAACCAGAGGTAGTTCATTCCGTGAGGTCCGGTTCCGGTATCTCAGCAAGCTTGATCGCAGCTTGCTGGCTAGCCGGCTGTATAACGCAGCCGACACGCGGAATCCTCAAGTCTTCAGAACCCTCACCACTCGCACACGCAACCGGCCAGGTATTACGCATTGGCCTCGAGTTCTTGCCGCCCGACGAACGCTTCCCAAATGAAGCGGAAGTACGCGCCGAACCGCGAGTCGCCGACAACCCAACGACACTAGCCAGTGAACAAGCGGTTCGTCCGGTCGCACTTAGCTTCGAGCAACCATCGAGTGCACCGCAACTCGGCATGATCGACTTTGAGTCGATCGGCGACCCGATCGCACGCGAGACCATGCACTTCTGCAGCGACCTGATCCAAGCTGATCGCCAACGCGTGCAACGCGAAGTCGGCATCCCCTTTTTCGACTACCGCGACTGCGAGATGCAGCTCGCACCACTACTAACCAGCGAGAGGAGGCAGCGAGAAGAGCACGAACAGTGGAGTCAACAACACGGTCCACGACTGCTAAAGGGTCCTCTGCGCCAGCTAGCGAAACGCATGCCTCTCGCCCGCGACTTCGAAATCGCACTTGAGGACTTTCGTTCGGATCACTTGCCGCTAACGGAGCCATACCGACAAGCCCATGAAAACCGCCGCGAACTCGGCCGCATGTCACTGCGTCTTAAAACGAGGGACTACCGCGATCCAATGGAGCTGGTCTACATCCACCACTCCGGCATCCGCGTGGGCTCAAGCCAAGAACAGGGCAAGCTATCACTGGACTTTGACCTGAGTAAGAGCCTCAACTTCAGCCTGCGTGCACGCACCAATTACGCCACAGGTAGTTCCGGTATTCGCACCGACCTTATTTACCGATCATCGGAAAACATGAGCGTGCACTTTGCAGCGGGCGACAACATGGACTTCTTGTCAACATCATCGCTCTACTCGCTGTTCGAATCGCCAATGGATGGATCTCCAGGGCTTCTGCTTTACGCAGTTCACACATTCTAGTGATTGCGTGAGCCCCTCACCGAGATCACGGATCGAGCAGCCCAACAGGAGGACGCTGCGCGCAACTCTCACGGGCCTGCTCCTGCACATCTTCCTGACAGCCTGCACGACAAATCTTGCCCCTAGCTATCCACGGCCAGCCCTCCTGCGGGCGCCGTCACCGGTAGCCATGCCCGAGCTAATCGAACTGGTCCAGAACGACAACGGCCGAAGCAAAGGAGTATTGGTCAGCGCAGAGGAACGAGTGCGATTCGAGATTCGTCGCGCCCCCACCAATAGGAATCAGACCAGCCTGGCACGCCCAATGGTCCTTCTGGTTCCGATTCTTGCCGGCGGCCGCGAGCTGATGAGCTTGGTTGCCCAACGTCTCGCGGACCACGATTTTGACGTCGTATTCTGCGAACGCGCTGGCCGCGCATTATCGCCCCCACAACGCGGTCCCGAACTGAACGAATTGTTCCGTCGAAACGTGCTACACCAGCGCTTGCTGCTGAAGTGGCTGCGGCACTCAGAACAGCCGCCACCGTCACTGCACGTGCTGGGAATCTCAATGGGCGGCATCATTTCGACTGTTCTGGCAGCCATCGACAACGATCTACGCAGCGCTGCCATCTGCCTCGCCGGCGCCGATCTCGCTAACCTGATGCTTGTCAGCAGCGAAGGACGGGTCCAGAACTGGCTTTCTTGGCGCCAAGAAACCGATGGCATTGGCTTCGACAGCCTGCGCTGGGAACTCAATCAGTCGCTAAGCCATGAACCAGCCCTCTACGCCGCGAGCGTACCTACCGAGAAGGTCTTATTTGTCAGTGCCGCGCTCGACACGGTAGTGCCCCGTCGGAACCAAAGCCTTCTGTGGGAAGGGCTTGGCCGCCCTGAGCGACTGGATTTACCATTCGGCCACTACACCGCTGCTGTGGTCCTCGACCGGGTAATCGGGGCCGCCGCAGACCATTTCCGCGCACATTGCCCCTAAGACTGGCCCCAGAACCAACCGATATCTAAAGCTCAGAACAGAAGTTGGAGCTTCCACGGCCCTTGCGCGTTACTAGGCCCACCTCTTTGATCTGTACCCCACTTTTCTGACGCATACCGTATACCGCCAATGTTCCTTCGACTTGCCATGGTGGCGCCATTCGCGCTCACTGCCGCTCTCCCAGCCCAATCATCCACGACGAAACCGGCACCAGCCACACAGACCCAGGCGCAGTCGCCGGCCCAACAGCTAGAGATGCTGAAGAAGGCAAAGGCACGCCTACAACAAGAAATCAAATTCGCCACTGAGCGCGCGCAGCAATCCAAGAGCCTCCTTGCGAACAAGCTGCAACGCCGGGTGCCAGTGTTCAAGTCAATCGACGCCGGCAAGCCGGCCAGTGCGACCCCGATCGCGCCAACCCAGGTGCAACGGAAGTACGCACGCATCGGTACCGCTGAGGAAATGAACTTTGGTGGCAACATGATGATGGTCATGGTCAATGACCGTGCCATCTCACAGGCGAGCTACGACGGCGTGATGAATTATCTACGCGAGTCGGGCAACAAGGACGCAGATGCTTTGCGCGCCCAACGCGTCCTGTTCGACCTAATCCGCATCGAGGCTATCGCCAGCAACTTCATCGAGAATGTCGGCGAGATCCATCTCTCCGAAAACCTCGCTCCCCTAGAAACTGGCGAGAAGACGTTTGCTGACGTCGCCGCGAAGTTCGGCACAGTGGATGGAGCGAAGAAAACTGGCGAGGTCGAGATCTCGCGAAACTCGATTCTGGGCCCCTACTTCGAATACGTCGCCTTCTCGACGCCTGTCGGCAAGATGTCGCGCCCATTCCGCACGGTCAACGGCTACGCCCTCATCAAGGTCAACGCGA
>Ga0315331_10001409_pt1 | contig 17932 bp, 15 predicted proteins | sample M160m34915metaG_FD_203456 | JGI IMG/M metagenome (GOLD analysis project Ga0315331, IMG submission 203456) | Ammonia-oxidizing marine archaeal communities from Monterey Bay, California, United States - M1 60m 34915 | ecosystem: Environmental > Aquatic > Marine > Intertidal zone | place: USA...
GAACTTCCGTCGCAGAGTGGTTAGCCTTCACCGTTCTTTAGTGCCCTGTACCGTGTGCAACAGTATCAGCCACTCGCACCTAAGCCAGTTCGGCGACTCAAGTCGCTATTCAAACATAAGTTAGATCAATGAGTACACTAAAAAAGAACAAACGCCAGAAGCGAGCCAAGCTGGAAGCGCTGTATGGCGACATCAAGCCGGCACATGGAAACAGCGTCACTCAACGCGGTAAACCCAAATATCTTGGCGGTAACGGTCGTCAGACGACTGGTGTGTCTCGTCGATTATTCAAACGAAACATCAAGAAAATCCGCGTGCTTGAAAATGGTCGGGCCGTGCGTCGACGCGTTGCCGTCAGCGCAATTCGCTCCGGCCTTATTCAGAAGCCGCAGGTGGTTGATCCGTTTGCCGTTCCTGATCTGGACTAACGCTCTGCCAGGCTGAGCTTATGGTCGTGTCAGCGAAGGTATGGCTCATTCATTCCACGTGGCACCCATGACATCATCTGAAGGCGAATCACCACACCTCCGACCGGAGGTGGACTTCATGAATATTGATGAGACGGACTTCTCATCGATGTCACGTCCGGAGCAGATTCGACATTTTGAAGTCGAAGGATATGTCGTTCTGCCTTCGATTCTGACTCCCGATGTGGTCGAGTCGGTCAAGGCTGAACTGGCAGACGTTGAGATGTCTCACACGGATTACAGCACTCAGCAGACTCGAGCAGTCATACAGCCGCAGTGGAATAGTCGAACTGCGGCCGAGTTAATCGGGTACAGACCAATGCTCGATTTTCTCAAGGACTTGATGGGCCTGGACATCGTGTTCACGCGAGGCTTCTTCCAGCGGTCGCTACCGGGATGTCCGGGCATTTCGATGCACACGGACGGCCAGCCGCACGGGTCAAACCTGTTTGGCTACGAGGGCAGTTGTCCTCGTCTGGTGCGTGTTCTCTATTACCTGGACGAACTCACAACAGACAGAGCTCCGTTTCGACTAATACCACGTTCACACCTGTCATTTCACGCCGATGCCAGCCCATATGTGCGCTACAAATCGCATCCGGAAGAAATTTCCCTGATCCTTTCTGCCGGCTCGGCCGTCATAATCCCATCGTTGCTGTTTCACGGCAGTCACCCGAATCACGACACTCGCTCACGGGAACTGTTGCATTTCGGATACCGACCGGCATGGGCGGGACCCGTACAGCCGGTCGACGACTGGGATCCGGAGTTGGTTAGAACTGCTCCGAAGATTGCGAAACCATATCTGCAGAGTCTCAACACGACGGGACAGGCCTTTGAGCAGGAGCACAAGCCGGCTGGCATGCGGTCTGAGGCGCCTGGCATCAACCCCGGTCGATGGACCAGAGACTGACGACGGAATGTCCGATCGGGCAACACCGTCGGGCGCATCGTGGTATGCACATTGTCGTCGTGTTGGAATCACCACGACTATGAACAGTACCCGTTTGCGACTAGGCATTCATCCCGCGTCGGAACGTCTCAGGACCAGCACACTGCATTCAGCGTGACGGATGACTCGTTCAGCGACCGATCCCAGAAACATTCTCTTGATGCCATGATATCCGTGTGAGGGTATGACGATCAGATCAGCGTCCTGGTCTTTGGCGTAGTCAGCAATTTCCATTCCCGGAGTGCCCAGCAGAACGGACACTGCCGCTTCTGCCGCACCATGTTCAGCAGCCAGTGTGTTCAGCTTCTCGGTGACTGTCTTGCGTCGCGAATCATCGCTCACATCACCCAGCAACACGCCCGGCGAAACAGTGTCCAGAGGGAGCAGCACGTGCACAAGATGCAGCCTGGACGCGTCTCCCGCGATGTTGACGGCCCTGGCAATCGCATGCCGCGACTCGCCGGAAAAATCGATCGGCACTACGATCTTTGATATGGAATATGTCATCGTATGTTCCTGTGGTGTTTTGGAAGCCAACGTCGTTATTCGCCGAAGTCTGCGACGGACTTCTCTCCGGAAACTTCAAGATCGCCGTTCTTCAGTTTTTGCCAATATTCATCCAGGTCCTTGCGTACCTTTCCGGAAAGCAGCACAACGCCGATGATGTTTGGAATCGCCATGCCGAAGATCATCAGATCACCGAAGTTCAGAACGTTGGTTGCGGACACGATGGACCCCAGAAACGTGAAGATTAGAAAGATGATGCGATAGGACATTGAGGCGTTGTCGCCAAACAGAAAGGCCCAGCAGCGTTCACCGTAGTAAGACCAGGAAATCATCGTGGAAAATGCAAACAGTACGACAGCAACGGAAAGAACATATCGGAAGCCCGGAATCTGTGTGTCCATAGCCACCGATGTCAGAGCTGCTCCGTTCTTGGTTTCAATCAGGCTGGCAAATTCCGGATGCTCAACGGGGTCCCATGCCCCGGTAATAACAATCACCAGGGCGGTCATTGAGCAGATGACGACCGTGTCGATGAAGGGACCCAAAAGTGCAACCATGCCTTCACGAACGGGATATTCGGTTTTGGCCGCGGCATGAGCGATCGCTGCCGATCCAACACCGGCTTCATTGGAAAATGCGGCACGTTGAAACCCGACAACAAGCACACCGACAAGGCCACCGGAGACAGCGGTTCCCGTAAACGCATCGTTCAGGATCAGTTGCAGGGCCATGGGAATCTGATCGATGTTCTTCAGCAGAATGACAAGAGCCGCCAGAACGTAAATGCCACACATTGCGGGCACGATTTTTTCAGCGGCAGACGCTATGCGTCTGATTCCACCGATGATCACCATACCCGTGACGATGGACATCAGCAGTCCGTAAATCCAGCGGTAATCTGCGGCACCAACCACTTCCGGAGCCGCCAGAAACGGTAGCGTCTGTGCAACTGCACCCAATGACATTTTTACTTGAAATGAATTGCCGCCGGCGAAGGACCCACCCACACACAGGACGGCAAACATTATTCCCAGGACCTTTCCGAGGGGTCCGAGGCCCAGCTCGGGCAATCCGCGCGACAGGTAGTACATCGCTCCGCCCATGATACGGCCGTCGGGCCGTTCTTCTCGATATTTCTGCCCCAGTGTGCATTCCACGAACTTTGACGACATACCGATGAATCCGGCGAGGATCATCCACAGTGTGGCGCCGGGGCCCCCGATGCAAATGGCGATGGCGACGCCGGCGATATTGCCGAGCCCCACGGTCGCGGACAATGCCGCCGTTAACGCCTGGAAATGCGTTACCTCTCCCTGGTCGTCCGGATTATCGTACTTGCCTGCCGTCACCATGACGGCATGTTTGAAGCCGCGAATGTTGATGAAGCCCATACGGATCGTAAAAAAGGTCGCACCCAGCAGCAGGAGCAAAACGGCTGCCGGAATGGTATCTTTCCCACCAAGAGGAACAGGGTAAAAGATGATTTGTTCGATGTAGCCGTTGACTTTGCCGAAATATTTGTCGACAGGCTTCAGAGCATCGTTGAACTGCTGAACAAGGCCACGTTCCGATGAAGTTTCTGCGGATTCAACGGACTTCGGCGATACCGCTTCCGCATCCTGCGCTGAGGTGTACTCAATGTTTAATCCCGCTACGCAAAGTAGTACCACCAGTCGCAACCAGCGGGATGAAACAACTTGTGTCAATCGCATAACGTGGATTCCCCGTCAAACAAGAGTTCAGGACCGAACCGCCAGGCAGTCGAATATGCAGTTCCGATTGCAAAGGATAACCATTGGTCGCCGTTGAAGGAATCCACACTGCCAAAGCGAGCGAACCGCTGCAGGGTCACACTGCTGGACGAACTTTGTGATACCGTCTACCATCGGCCAGGTCGGACAATATATAAATTTTCAGGGCATGCCTTTTGTCGCCGAAAGAAATCGAACATGTTGCACGCTGTGATCATGGCTGGGGGAAGTGGTACGCGTTTCTGGCCTCAGAGTCGGGCAGAAATGCCGAAACAGCTGCTGAAACTGTCTGGGAATCGCACAATGATCCAGCAGACCGTTGATCGCTGCCGCGGGTTGATCCAGCCGGACCATTCGTGGATTGTCACGAACGCGGTTCAGGCTGCGGCGACGTCCGGTCAGTTGCCGGAGATTCCCTCACAGAATGTATTGGTGGAGCCAAAGGCCCGCAATACTGCGCCATGCGTGGGACTTGCCGCTATACATGCCGTCCATCACGACCCCGACGCGACCATGCTCATCATGCCGGCCGATCACGTCATTTCAACTTCCGAGGAATTTCAGAATGCCGTAATGCAGGCGGCTGCTGTGGTGGAAAAGGACCCGAATCGTCTGGTTATGTTTGGAATTGCTCCGACATTTCCTTCAACCGGATTTGGGTACATTGAGAGAGGTTCAGCATTGTCGGATGTTGAACGAGCATTTGACGTAGTCGCATTCCATGAAAAGCCACAGCTGTCGCGTGCCGAAGAATACGTCGCGTCGGGCAGCTTCTACTGGAACTGTGGCATCTTCTGCTGGAAGGCACAGACAATTCTGGATCAGTTGCAGCAGTATGAACCGGATACTTACCAGCGTCTGCTGCGAATTGCTCAGGTTATCGGACACGAAAGTTATACTCGTGTACTCGGCGACCAGTTTCCGCAGATGAACAGCATCTCCATTGACTGTGCAGTCCTGGAGCGGGCTTCAGACGCCACCGTTATTGAGGCTCCGTTCAAATGGGACGACGTTGGCAGCTGGCTGGCGGTCCCCCGACTGGCCGGGCAGGACGAATTCGGGAACACCATCGAAGGGCTATTTGTGGGAGTCGACACGAAAAACTGTATCGTGCGGACGTCGGCGAACCACCTGGTAGCCACACTTGGTGTCAGCGACCTGATCATCGTTCAAACGGAGGATGCGACGTTGGTGGGACACAAACGGGATTCTGAGCGGATCAAGGAACTGTTATTGAAAGTCAGAGAGCAAGGTGGTGCAGACTACCTTTAACAGGAATGCCGACGACGAGTCCAATCAGACTTGTCGGTCGCGGTGCTGCGGTTGCTCGTCCGCATCAGATGTGTCCTGAGATTGCCGTCGCGACCGTCGCTCGTCATATCCAGACCGCCCGCTCGAAGGGCGACGAGACATGCGCTGCCATAGTTTATTCGAAATCTGACTAAGGGGCATCCATAGGAACCTGGCGGGAGCCAGCAGTCCTCGCCCAATCATCTGAACCCACCGCGCGACTCCGACAAGGTTATGCGTCACTGGTCCGTTGATGTCGCCATCACGAACCGGCATCGAGTCGAGTTTGGCGACGCGCCATGTTCGGCCTCTGTCAAACGAGGTGAACGGCCAAAGTCGGCCAATCCACGACAATGGACGACGTTTAATGCTGAAACAGTGCGGACACTGAAACGGTCGCACCAGTAGTATTAACCACACATAATCTGTGCGATGCAACTGAGCAGTTTCCAGCCGTTCTCTGCAGAATCCGCAGTGATACGGAATTATTCTTGCGTTGTTATTGAACAACGTCGCACTCCGAGTCAAATCTAAAACAACGGTGAACGCGAGCATTGCTGGCGGTCATGTTCCCGCAGAGGTTGGGGGTGAGGCATGTGTCTTCCCGGGAGGACGGTGATGATGCCGAACTTTGGTGCAGTAGACCATTGACCTCGATGTCCGAATGTCATTTCCTGACAAGTTGGCGGGGGGGGGGGCGGTCGTATCGTGTATAAGGAATGATAAGAATGTGCATGTCACGGACCCGCATCGACAAACGACGTATTTGAAGTGCGAAAGTCCGCTCAACTACCGATGTTCGTTGCCATCGGGTGACTGGGTGTCTTTGTGGCGTCTCAAGCAGGGGACGTTCAGCTTGTGTCGATCAGCCGTCCTCTGCGGGGACCGTACCAAAAGTCGGCAGATTCATTTTCCGGAAAGATTCAACCTGAGCAGGACCCTTCTCCCGCGATTCCAGGCTGTCGTCCGGAGACGCTGCAGCCTCCTCAATGGAAGACGCATCAGTCGACTGATCCTCAGTGCGGACGCGAAGAATGCCTGGACACAGAACCTCACGCCCCTTCACCTGGACGGGCACGTAGGGCCATGATGACGACCTTGTCAATTGCTCATTTGACGAATCGAGCAACAGAATGGTATCACCGACCATTGCCGGTCCAACTGACGAATGCCAGAAGACCGCAGCAGGTGACGCTAAACGGTAATCTGCATCTGGGGTTAACTGACATTCGCTTGAGCTGTAGCCGATGACGTCGGCCTGGTCCGACAACTGCCACTCGTTGCTCATGCCGAACTTGTCGTATATGCGGTGTACGCGTTCCCAGACGTCAGAGAGAGTCTGCCCCGCACGCGAGAAAAAAATCCCGGTGGCATGCAGCAGCAGGGCTTGCTGAAATCCCTTCCACAGATCGCCCGGTACGTTCTCCAGACAGACTGTCCGAGTGACACCGACATGCAATCCCCAGCGGCGCGCGATGCAGGACAGCACTGCGAAGTTGTTAATTGGGTGTTCACCAAACGTCCAGTGCCGATACCGTTCGTTTCTACCATCAGCACATACCTGGATCCTTGTGGCAGCAGTCGTTCGTTTTAGCAGTCGGTGGCTAATCTGCCCGGCAACCTCAGCCTCTGTGACTCCGTGGCGAAGATTCTGTCCGGTAGCTTCTACTGCGTGCACCGCTATGCGACTGAGCCGTCGCAGTCGGGCCACTTCAAGGTCGGTTAACGGCAACCTGATGGCTCGCACTGCTTCGCGGTCATAGCGCGCGCCTTTGACATATTGGTCACTTAGCACGTTTCGACTACGGCACAAGTCCGCGACAAGTTCCTGGTGCGGCTGAAACCACTCTCGCTGCTTCAGCTGAAAGCCGAGGCCGTACGCTTCACGTTCGAAGATCTGAGCCGAATCGACAGAGTTGGTGGCGAACAGTCTGGCGTCCGGCGTGACGAACAAGCTGGTCGTGCAGTCTTCGGATGCACAGCGAAACGGGTCGACGCCTGCGGTAAACCACGCGATGTTCTCGGGACTCTGCAGCAGCAGCGCATTTCTGTCAGTGGCGTTCAGCAGCTGACGAACGCGTTCGTGTTTCAGTTCCACGTCGTGCAGTCGAGCGACATCCTGAGCCAGCGGACGGTTCAGACGTTGGTCATTCCGTGCATTGTTGTTCATGCAGGAGATCTCGTTTTCACGAATCGGTTTCCGGGTAAACGCCTTTCGCTGGCGCTGGACATAGCGAAGAACCCTGTGGTGATTTACTTCGTAAAGTGGCTGACCGATGCGTTCAACAGAACAAAATGCGGTATTTGAGGCAGAACGTTTCTTCTGTACTCATCGTAACGAAATAGCTGAGCCAATTCCGTGTTCAAACCGTCCGATAATCCTCAATCTGCGGCGGGGACGAAGATCAGAATCGATTTGTGGCAGCGAACGTTCCGGAATTCCGGTATGAAGGCACGTTTGGCAGACATTGTATTGCCGGACCTTCCATCTCAAAACAAGATGAGCTGAACATGAAAACGATATTTGTCGAGAATCCGTGGCTGAAGGCGACTCGAATTGGTGTGCTGCTGGTGGTGCATTCAGCCATCTTGTTTGCACCTCCGATATCCGCATCGGCTGATGTGGTCGATTCGCGTCCGAACATCATCATGGTGTTCATTGACGACATGGGGTGGGCCGATTTTTCGTGTTTTGGTAATGAGGAGGCAAAGACAGTTCAGATTGACCAGCTTGCGAACGAAGGCATCGCGTTTGAACAGTTTTATGTCAACTCTCCGATCTGCTCACCTTCGCGTGTCGCTTTATCCACTGGGCAATATCCCCAGAAATGGCGTATTAATTCCTATCTCAATAATCGTAAGAGTAACGAACAGCGCGGAATCGCAGACTGGCTGGACGTGAAAGCGCCAATGCTGGCCCGATCGCTCCAGCAGTCTGGCTATGCGACCGGTCACTTTGGCAAATGGCATATGGGAGGGCAGCGGAACATTCACGAAGCACCATTGATTACAGAATACGGCTTTGATGAGTCCATTACCAATTTCGAAGGGCTGGGCGCCAGAGTCCTGCCGCTCAAATACTCTCCCGGAGACAAGCGGCCGGTACAGCACAATCTGGGTTCCGATACGTTGGGACATGGACCGGTGATCTGGCACGACCGAGCCTACGTGACGGAGAAGTTTACAGAAGCCGCGTTGGCGTTTGCCCGGTTCGCGGAGTCTCAGGACCAGCCGTTTTATCTCAATCTGTGGCCGGATGATGTACATACACCGATGCACCCTCCATTGCAAAAGTGGGGCGATGGAGCGAATCGCACGCTCTACCTTGCCGTACTGGAGACAATGGATCGGCAACTGGGAGTGATTTTTGATTACGTGCGGAGCAACAGGAAACTTCGTGACAACACGGTGATACTTGTCTGTTCGGACAACGGACCGGAGGTTGGTTTCGGATCTGCAGCGCCGTTGCGTGGGCATAAAGCGACACTCTATGAAGGAGGGATTCGATCATCTCTGGTCGTCTGGGCTCCGGGACTGATGCCTGCAACAGCACACGGCAGTCGCAATCGCGAGTCTGTCTTCTCAGCGATTGATCTGGTTCCGTCACTGTTGTCTATCACCGGAACGGCTGTACCGACAGGAGTACAGTTTGACGGCGAAGACCTGTCAGCCACTCTGCTGGGCAAGTCGCAGAAGGCGAGAGCAGCACCATTGTTCTTTCGCAGGCCGCCGGACCGCAAGAACTTCCGCCATTACTCGTCACTACCGGATCTCGCAGTCCGGAGCGGGCCGTGGAAATTTTACTGTGGTTACGAGGGTGATCATCCCGAACTTTACAATCTTGTTGACGACGTTGTCGAGCAGAACCCGGTGACCAGTCAGAATCCGTCCGTGGTCACCGAGCTCACGAAGCAGTTGCTGACCTGGCATGCAGCGCTGCCACCGGACAACGGACCAGCTCTGGGAAAGCTGCAGCGATAACATCTGTGGGTGGTCGATAACCTGGGGCTGATCAGGAACAATGCGGAATCGCGCCGAGCCGAAGAACTCAATTCGGGTCCGATGAGTTGGCATGGGGATGTGCAGCTTCGTAGGTTTCCCGTAGGCGCCGAGTGCTGATGTGCGTATAGATCTGTGTAGTTGTCAGACTCTTGTGCCCCAGTAGTTCCTGGACGCTTCGAAGATCGGCACCGCCGTCGAGCAAATGGGTGGCAAAGCTGTGCCGCAGTGTGTGGGGAGACGTTTGCTGTGACAATCCTGCAGTAAGAATGTGCTTCTCCAGCATGCGTCCGATGCTGCGAGTCGTCAGTCGTCGACCGAATCGATTCAGAAAGACGGATGCCTGGTCCATCTGGTCTGCATTCAGATCCGGTGTTCGCACAGTCAACCAGCCTTCCAGGGCCCTGGTGGCGTAACTGCCCACTGGCGCGATTCGTTCCTTGCGTCCTTTGCCGCGGATTCGAAGAATTCCGGATGAACGGTCGTAATCCTGCAGGTCCAGGCCAACCACTTCCGCGACTCGAAGACCTGCGGAATACATTGTCTCCAGAATAGCTCGGTCACGCAGCCCGTCGTTCGTCGTTGTCAGCGGTGCCGAGAGAAGTCGCCCCACTTCATCCGTGGTGAGAAAGTGTGGCAGTTTGTTGCCCGCGCGAGGAGTACGCAGTGGTTTGGCGGGATTTGATTCGCAAAGACCCTCCCTTTGGCAATAGCGAAAAAAACTTCGCAGACAAGCCAGACGCCGAGCAACCGTTGCCTGAGCGTAACCGCACTCATGAAGGTAGGAGACATAGCTGCGCAGTTGACTGACCTCAATAACAGCAGGGCGAGGCTTCTGTCCGTACTGTTCCTGGAGAAACTCGCACAGATGGCTGAGATCGTCTGTATAGGATTTGATCGTCAACTCAGAACAGTTGCGTTCAACCTTCAGATAATTCAGAAATGCAGGTATGGCACTTTGCATCCGGTCGGGCTCGCCGAAGGAATGGGATTAGAAGGCCTGGGGAAAATCTTCCATCTGCTCTTCGAATTGCTGTTGTTCCAGCATTCGACGCACTCGCTGTGCCAGCATGCCTGCATCGTACCACGTGAATTCCAGATCCGGGTCACTGGCGTGCTGGCTGAGCGTCGTCAGCATTGCTTCCACACTATCGTCATCGTAAAGAAAGACAAAGCGATGTTCGTCGCGGACAAGAGCCAGAACGTTCATTGACTTGGACATGTCGGCCTCCGTTGACGACTCTGTGGAGTTTTAAAGGTTAAACTTTGCTCTGATGGATTATCGGACGTTGACGTGGGTTGCTGCGCAAATCGGAACGTCGCCTGCAGAACCGGCCCAGACGATACCGGTCGCCCTCACCCCTTACAGCGTGAATCGCAGATGTTGCATTTCACCAACAGAGAGCGGCGTATGCCGCCGGACGCCGCAAGGCGGCGACAGAGTCAGGCAACCGGTGGGCGGCAGTGCGTTTCGAATATCTGAACTCTTGGGCTCAGTGCCGACTTGGTCAGTGCAAAGTCAGGTGCTTGGATCGGGTTCGCTCAGTTCGGGGCAGGCATTGACGTTTCCAATGCCACGGCCGCAGGGAAGTGGAGGCGTCCTGGATGGATGGTCTAACGCCCTCGGGACTCGTCCCCTTATTGCCCCTGTGTAAATTTCGGCCACATCTTCCCCGTCCGTCTGTTAGGCTCAGATGGTCTGGCGATCTGCCCTTACTCGATTGGTCTCTTCAGTATGGAAGCGGCCGATACTTTTCCATCAACCGGTGCCCGACAGCTTCTCTTGCCCGGATAACAGGAAGTTCTTGTGTGGCACAGAAACGATGACCGCATCGAATTGCGGAAAAGACGTGGGACGACGCAAGTGAATATTTGCAGTATGGTTCGCTGCTTCAGCGGTCGTAATCGGTGAGAGTTCGGCCAGTGCCTGGCTGCAATCATTCAATGCGATCTTCACGTTTGACGATCTGCGGCTCTTGTCACGGATCTATCGCATCGGGAGCAACTGTTTCGGAGGGAGCTTCTGAGATTCTGCATCCATATCCGGGTTGGGTTCACGATCTTAACTCACGCAGCCAGTTGACCTGTATGGCCATTCTGTAACCACAAATCGGTTTGGAATTCTTTACGACAACGATGGAGTTTTCCGTCGGCAGGCAGACCGATTGGTGATCGCTGTTGCAGAATGTTCAGTTGGGTGGCAGTTTGCTGTTTTGCGGCGGGACAGAATTCGGAGCCGTCTGACGCCCCCCTGCTGAAAGGTCGTCAGGTCGAAATCGCGTGCCTGGCTGCTTTCCGGTTCAAACAGCCGCAGCAGGCGCTGGCATATCATTATTTTCGATCCGTCGGGGCGCAGTACGATGCCCGTGGTCAAGATTGACGGTTACAACGATACGGCTCCGATAATCCTAGAGAACTGCCGTCTCCTATCCTCACAGCTGGCACGCAAAGACCATTGTTATTGCGGACCCGACTCAATCTGCAACTGCGATGGGGCTGCTTACAATTCGAGCGACCCGACAGTCGACTGCCAGACACTTACTGGATTCGGCTCTCCGCAGTTCAAGTCTGTATAACCTGCTGTGGGTTGTCCGCGGCAAACGTTTACAAAGAGAACCGAGTCCGCTCGGAGTGGAAGCTCTTGACAGCCGGAAGATGCGGTTTCGACATCAAGGTCCCCGTGAAAGTTCTGCTGATGATGGGGACGCACAGCAGGCGGCGATTGACCTTTGGGAACGTTCTTCAATTCCGCTGGACGAGAGCTGTCAAGCGACAGGTTGCCTGTATGTTCATGTGCTGCAGCCAAATCAATACTTTGCGGGGTCACAGATACTTAAACCCAGGGAAGAAAAAGTGGTGCGGACTGCTACGGGCGCCGAAATGGAACAGGGCCAGTGTGTTGACATCATGTAGCCGATATTGATCGAGGCCGGTAAGCAGATGGCTGACGACGGCATTCTGTTTAGTGATGAAAGCGGTCTATACGGCGATGTTGCGGAAACGATCTATTCAGACGGATGTTGCCATTATAATCTGAGAGGATACGAGCTGTTGGCCGATTCGATCGCAGATCTCATCACCTTGAATTTGAAGCCGTTACAACTCAGGGAATAGGCACGAGATTTTCGCGAATGAAGATGTTCCACGATAAGGAACCTCCGGCATCGTGCAGAATGCCGGAGGTTCTTGTGCTTGCCGGGAGCTTCGTCTGTCCTGAGAGGGAGGACTGTTATGCCGGGTTTTCCAGAGTCGGCACGGGCAGTGCCGACAACAGCAGGCAGAACCCGATCAGGATCAGCGCCAGGAAGACCCAACGAGTAAAACGTTCCGTTGCGATGCCACGGGTCAGACGCTGCCCGATGACTGTTGCCAGGACAATGAATGGTGCGGCGATACCGAAGTGACGAAGTATGCCATAGGTAAGATGACCGTCTGCGCGGTGCCACGTCAGTGTCCAGACGCTGCCGAGCAGGCAGTAGCCCTGCAGGGAAGCGCGAAACTGTTGAGGCGTCCAGCGGCGAAGAGTTCCGTAGATAACCAGCGGTGGGCCGGCGGTGTTATATGCTCCGCCGAGCAACCCCGCCATAATTCCGAAGAGCGGAGCGGTTCGGTCTGTTTTTAACGCGAAGCGATTCGGCTGCCACAATGACCAGGCAGCAAATCCAGCCACCGCTGTCCCGAGAATGGCTTTAAGAAATCGATCATCACCGACGTGCAGGAACTTCACTCCGAACGGGATAGCAAGGAGACCGAAAATGGTGAGTACTGTGGTGGATGTAAATTCCACGTGTCTCCATTCCCGCAGCAGGATCACAGTTGAAATCAGCAACGCGGCCATGGCAACCAGGGGCGCGGCAGTCTCTAATGGTATGATCAATCCCAGCAGAGGCATGGCGATCAACGCGTCGCCAAAGCCTATAGCGCCGCGCACGAATCCGGCAAGAATAATGGTCAGGATTGCCAGCACCTCTGTCATTTCAGAGCACCGGCGGCGAGCTCAACGGGAGCGCTGAATGCATTGCCAGTAAGGTGAATTCGTGAATTCGAATCGCCTGCAGAAACAGAGTTCGCTCCGGCGGCCAGTCGTGTGACCCGACAGTTGGCAATAGTGGTGTCGCTGGTGTGACGCAGCACGATTCCTGATTCACAATCTGAAAGATTGAGCGCGTTCAGCAGAAATCCGCTGCAGTGGTCCAGAATGACCGCACCATCGGGAGTGTCAAATCGATGCAGTGTGGATGCCGACAGAATGCAGTCAGCACAATTCGTAAAGGAGATGATCCCCGGGCGGATAAACTGTCGAGGATTGAAAGTGTTTCCGTTCACGACGACCCGCTGCGAATTGGAAACGCGGAGATTGTGCGGCTTGGGGGCAAAAAAGTTGTTGGAATTGATGGCGATATCGTGTGCGTAGTCCACGTCGACGGACACGGTGGTATCGCTGAGTACGTTACCAGAAATGGTGACAGAGTTAATTGGGTAGATTTTCTTTCCAGCCAGTCGAATATTCGCACCGCCGGGCGCCGTGGTTCGGCCTTCAGGGGCGGAGTAGTTTGCGGAATGCTGAATGGTGCAGCCGGTGATGGAAATTTCCGCGATTGATTTGGAGCGATCATTCGCGGAACCGGAAACGTCAATCAGGATATTCGCGGTGTTGGTGGCGGATTCGTCGGCTGGCATATTGCCTTCGATGTCGCAACCGGTGACCTGCAGATTGCGAACGTTACCGTCGCGGACGACAATCCCTCCCTCACGGTTGTAGGAAATGTGCGAGTTGCTGACGTTGATCTGATGGAGATTCACATCATCCAGAAACACACCAATCCCTGAATTTTCGTAGAGATGACAGTCGGACACAGTCACATTTCTGTTGCGATCCACCAGGTGAATGCCGTGACGACACCAACGGACGGCAATCTGCGTGATTGTCGCTTCAACCGTTCTCTGCAATTCAATGCCATTTGCCAGCGGGTGGGCACCCAGGATCTCAATCCCTTTGATGATTGGCATGCGTTCGTTCCACGTCGCAGGTTTGAAGCTGCGCGGAGAAGCCGTGCCTTCGTGGCTGCCGACGAACCTCAACGCCGGCCCGGGGCCGTCCATCACCAGAGTTGCCCCCCTGGTCGCGCCGACAAATGCTGCTCCGACTTTGGCTAAATCGAATATCAGCGGGCTGGTGATCCGAAAATGCTCGGCGCCGACCAGCACCAGGCTGCCATCGTTGTCGTCAATCTGCTGCTGCAGTTGAGTCGTCACATCGGGCAGCGCATCCAGATCAGGAATCTGCTGGCGTGTGCGTAAGGGCTGCGCCAAACAAGCGTGCTGCAGAGAGAGTCCAACCAGTACAATGCGAAAGGCCCACATCATGAGTCAGTCTTCGTATAATGAAAGGAGTAAGGGTGAGGTGCGTTCGTAAGATCTTTGCACAGTTTTGCAGGTCGATTGCACGAGGGGTTTATGCGGGCTTCACACACCATCGCTGAATCAAACTGGCATACAGGTCAGTTCCCTGCTTAAGCTGTTGCAGGCTGATCCATTCGTCATCCGTGTGAGCCTGTCGTATGTCTCCGGGGCCAAGGACGACGATATCGTCAAGTTCCGTGAAGCAGGAACCGTCGGTGCCATAAGCCACCGTCTGCGATGTGTCAGTCCTCGTCAGTTCAAGTAATTCGGCGACGTAGGAAGACTTCGGGTTGGTGAACAGTGATTCGCCCTCGAACATCATCCCGAACTCAAGTCCATGACTTTCAGCCAGCAGCCGAATCCGGTTGACCAGCCCCGATGCATCAATAGAGGGCATCGTACGAAAGTAGACTGTGCACACGGATTGTGCCGGTGTGATATTCAGAGCGCCGGTGTGGTCGTTAATACCAACGTTCATGTTGATCGTCGGTGGCTCGAAACGATCGTCCTGCCAGGCGGGCTCGCTTTCAATCCGCAGGCTCAGGTCGCGCACGTCAGACAGAAATGGTATCATTGCCATGTTGGCATTAACGCCCTTGCCGGTGCTGGAATGTGCGGCGATGCCCTCAGACGTGACCTTCATAGCGCGTCCGCCCTTGTGGGCATGGACCACGTGCAACAGCGTAGGTTCTCCGATGATCGCCCGACACTGTCGCTGCACAATGTCTCGGTAGGTGTCAGACCTGGCGGCGATATGTCTGGCGCCAATCAGTCCAATCTCTTCGTCTGCAGTGGCAACGATGTACAGCGGCGAATCCAGCGGTTCGTTCCTGACGAACTCAGCGGCGGCCAGCATGCATGCCAGTGATCCTTTCATATCGCAGGAGCCCCGACCATAAAAGCGGTCTGACGTTTGATACGGTTGCCACGGGCTGCTCTCGGGGAAACTCCACGACTCAACAGGAACGACATCAGTGTGACAGAAATAGGCGAGGCCGCGTCCGGTGTCAGGTCCCCTGCGACCTATCACGCAGGACTTCGTTAGCCCCGCAGAGTCTTTGTATTCGAGCCATTCGGTCTGAAACCCAAGTTCCTGCAGACGCTGTTCGACCCATCTGCTCACTTGAACATTGGACGTGCTGCTGACTGAAGGGAACGGAATGAGCTCATTCAGATAATCGATACTTTTCATGAAAGTTGTTTCCAGGGGACCACTCAGAATTGTGTCAGAAACAACTTTGTGGCGGAGTTTCAGATACGAAAAACGGGGAAGTTGTTTTCATGTCGCCAGTAAATGGCAGGCGTCGTTGTATAAAGCTAAGATGAGCCGCTGTCGGTTTCATTTAGGTAAGGTACCACGTTTAATCGTGCGCTGACAATGAATCCGAATTTCTGTTGGATGTCGTGTTTTTGCCGTCAGTGTTTAGGAAATTGTTGAAGCATGTCTCAGCCGGTCGTCCACGAAATTCTCACGGAACTTGAGTCCCTGAGACTGATTGACCCTCATACTCACATCAACCCTCTGTCTGCTGCCTCCGAGACTCTCGCCGACATAATGGGCTATCACTACTACACAGAGCTGGCGCATTCTGCGGGTCTGTCGAAGGCCCAGATCGAGGAAACGGGGATCTCCCCCAAGGAAAAAGTCGGCCGACTCATACCCTGGCTGGCGACGATTGAAAACACGGTTCAGTACAGCTGGTTGCTGGAAATGTGTCAGACTTTCTTCGATTTCAGTGACGACCGAATTACAGAGAGTAATTGGGAGGCATTGTATGACGGATCTTTGGTAAGAATGCAGTCTCCGAACTGGGAACAGCAGGTGCTGGAGCAAAGCGGACTCGATCAGGTGTATCTCACCAATGATTTCGATGATCCGTTGAACGGATTTGACACAGCGTTTTATGTGCCATGTCTGCGGACCGATGACTTGGTATTCCATTTGGGAAAGGCAGAGGTCCGGGAACGCCTGCAGCAGTGTGCGGACGTCACTCCTGGTGATGCTGCATCGCTGAAAGATGCACTGGCGACGTTGTTTGCCCATTTCATCAGGAATAATGCACGGGCGTGCGCGATTTCACTGCCACCCTCCTTTGCGCCTCGGCCAGTTTCCACGGCCACGATTGACACTCTGGTCGGGAAGGTTTTTTCCGGAGCAGAGTTGACAGAATGTGAGTTAGATTCAATGAGTTGCTTCGTGTTCTGGAGCCTCGCTGAGCTGTGCGCTGAGCACAAACTTCCGTTTGACCTGATGATTGGTGTGAATCGCCGGGTGTTCGAATCTGGCGTTTTTCAGGGACAGGATTTGTATGACAAACGAGTGTCGTTGATTCAGTACAAGACTTTGTTCAACGCTTTTCCAGAGGTGACGTTTCCGGTTTCTGTACTTTCGGAAACCAGTAACCAGGAACTCGTCAGCTATTCATGGATTTTCCCCAACGTCGTAACCAACGGACATTGGTGGTATTCTAATATCCCTGTGTTCATTGAGAATGACACGCGAGCAAGGCTGCAGGCGGTCCCCAAAACCAAGCAAATCGGGTATTACAGCGACATGTATAAATTGGAATTCGCCCTTCCGAAATTCGCCATGTACCGACGAATTCTGTCCAGGTGCCTGGCCAACGACTTTGTTGTCGATCGAGGTTGGTCGGTCGAAAAAGCAGTAGAACTGGGGCAATTGGTGCTTCGCGGCAATGTGGAAGTTATTTTCGGCCCGGCTTAGTAAATTTCGTGCAAGTTAACGAATGGCCACTGGGCGATTTTACGTCTGAAAATACAAGGCTTACGATAGGGACAGTCGGCAAACCGTTTCTGAAATCGCTGTTTGCCGAGCATCGTGTTCGTGTTTTGTCTAGAATTATCGCATCGTACAATATTGCGTGGTATGTCTTTTGTTCCTGCCGGCTTCCTGAAAGTCCATCGGCCCGGAGTTAATTTCCTATGTCCCGTATCGTTCTGCTGAAAGAAGGTCAGGCGATTCCCTATGAGTTGACCGAATTTCCAGCCCGTTTGGGACGGCACCCGGACTGCACAGTTCAGCTGGACTCCAACATGGTGTCCCGTTTCCATGCGCAGATCGTCAGGCAGGGGGAACTGACACTGCTGGAGGATCTGGGCAGCGGAAACGGTTCGTTTCTCAACGGAAAGCAGCTTGAAGCGAGTACGCCGACGGCGCTTAATGATCAGGACCGAATTAAGCTCGGCCCGATCAAGTTTCGTTTTGAAGACGAAGCAACGAGCGGCGCGGATACCAGCCGGTTCATTCCTGGGGGGGGACTGGAACTCAGCGAGGACTCTAACAGCACCATCATGGGGGCCGCGGCCGCCGGTGGCTATGGCCTGCTGGACGTGCGTCCGGAGGACAAGCTGAAAGGAATTCTGAAGATCAACAAAGCCTTGGCCGGTACGGTCGAGATTAAGAACATAACGCCGCGAATCTTGGAATCCCTGTTTGAAATTTTCCCACAGGCCGATCGTGGATCCATCCTGATACGGTCCACGCCCGGTGGACCGCTGCTTCCTGTGGCCCAGAAGCATCGGGACCTGAACAACGACGAAAC
>Ga0315331_10001410_pt1 | contig 17930 bp, 15 predicted proteins | sample M160m34915metaG_FD_203456 | JGI IMG/M metagenome (GOLD analysis project Ga0315331, IMG submission 203456) | Ammonia-oxidizing marine archaeal communities from Monterey Bay, California, United States - M1 60m 34915 | ecosystem: Environmental > Aquatic > Marine > Intertidal zone | place: USA...
ACAGCCGATGGAATTCGGGATGCAGCCCACAATGGTCTCCAATCGTCCATGTATTGCGTGCCATCGCCTTGAGCACCACAGGCAAAAAGCTGGACTAGTTGCTTACAGTCGAATTCATGGACTGCTTCACCTAATTTTTTGTACCAAGGAATACAGCGCTTATCCCAAGCCATGCAGCCTGCGGCATAGTTTCGACCGGTGGGATGCACTGCTTGTTGTTCTAAGATGAGTAATCCTGCCCCACCCTTAGCGCGTTCTCGATAATAATTTATATGACGTTCACTAAGTGTCCCATCTTTTCCATATAGCTGGGTGTGCCCAGTCATCATAATTCTATTTTTTATACGAAGGTTGCCAATTTTCAGACAACGTTGGACATGACTGTAGTTTTTATTGTTTATACCGGACAAGTTGTGTCTCCCCATGGGCTACTAAGTACTCTTGAATTTGTAAGGATTTTTTTGACTTATATCTCCCCAGCAGTTTGCTGTATCTCAACATTAGTTGAACTGGTCGTTATTATCTACATATGGAGTTAAAATAATCTATTCGTCAAGTTATGTGTTAATCGGAGTATCATATATGCGCTTTAGGCGTTTTTCGGCAGTTTTGGTCTTCTCCTTGCTCAGTGGAGTCGCGCTTATTCAATACTTTTCTTATAAGGATTCGCACCCTTCAACCGAGGATGCTTACGTGCAAGCACATATTGTCAATATTGCATCCCGCGTGTCTGGCCCTGTTATTAAATTACATGTATCTGAAAATGATTACGTAAATAAGGGCGATGTGTTATTTGAAATTGATCCTTCGGTTTTTGATGCCATAGTTCAGGGAGCGTCGGCTAATTATGAGATTGCTGCTCAGTCGACTGGGGCAAGCGACGCCGAAGTGGGAGTGGCTAAGTCCACATTAGAAGAACGTAAGGTGACTCTTTCTAGAGCGAAGAGAGCATTAGAAAGAGCCACTTCGCTCGCGCAATCAAAATTAATTTCTGAAGCTGAATTCGATGACGCGACTGCGACATATGCTGAAGCAAAAGCATCCGTAGCAAGCGCAAGTGCTGATCTTCGAAGAGCAGAAAGTGAGTTGGGTGCGAAGGGTGAAGATAATGCACGTCTCCGAGAAGCTTCTGCTGAAAGAACTGCCGCGGAACTCGATCTAGCTTTCACCAAGGTTATTGCGCCTGTTTCGGGTTGGGTCACTAACCTTTCTTTACGAGAGGGGGCTATGGTGATAGCTCGTCGCTCGCAGTTTTCTATTGTTGAAGATAGCGAGTGGTGGGTTGAAGCAAATTTCAAAGAAACAGACTTAAAGTCGATGCGACCTGGACAGCAGGCTACCATCGAAGTGGATATGTACCCGGATCTAACGTTCCAAGGATATGTTGAAAGTCTAGGTGCTGGATCAGGAGCTGTATTTTCCTTACTCCCTCCTGAAAATGCCACAGGAAATTGGGTGAAGGTTACACAGAGATTTCCAGTCCGTATATCAATTAAGCCGCGACACGACGATCCATATGAGATTAGGCCACTGCGGGTTGGGGCTAGTGCGACGGTCACAGTTGACGTTAGGGAATGAGCGTTAGACTAGAAGGTGACGAGGAAAAGCCTTCGGTCGCTTTAGTCGTCGGGGTAATGCTTGTCGCCACGTTAGAAGTGCTTGATGTCACCGTAGTGAACATAGCACTTCCTCACATCATGGGCAGCTTTGGGGCGACGCCCGATCAGGTGACCTGGATGATCACCTCCTATCTTATCGCTACCGTCATAGTGATGCCGCTAACGGGATATTTTGTATCTCGCTATGGTCGTCAGAGGACGATGCTTGTTGGCGTGGTTGGTTTTACTGTTACATCCTTGGCATGCGGACTCTCGTGGAGTTTAACTTCAATGGTAGTTTTCCGTTTTTTACAAGGTGCATTTGGTGCGGTATTGGTACCAATCTCTCAGTCAATCTTACTTGATGCTTACCCGCGTGAGAGGGCGAATCAGGCTATGGCGCTTTGGGGTTTAGCCATCATGGTCGCTCCAGTGATGGGACCTGTCATAGGAGGATATATTACTGAATACTGGAGCTGGCCTTGGGTGTTTTTTATTAATATTCCTTTGGGTTGTATTGCGTTATTTTTAGTTATTGACCGAGAAAAGTCTCTTCCTAAAGGCAATAAAGTAGATGCTGATTGGTGGGGTCTTTTGTACTTAGCAATCGCCTTGGCTAGCTTTCAAACGGTACTAGACCAAGGGCATATGAGAGATTGGTTCGAGTCTAAGTTTATTTGGATGTTATCTTGGATCTCTATTTGCTTCGCTTTACTTTTCATCGCGAGAGCGCACGGTAGAAATGATAATTTTATCGACATACGATTATTTGCGGATCGAAATTTCACATTTGGTTGCCTTCTTATGGCCGGGTATGGCATGGCCATGTACTCCAACATAGTGATGTGGCCACTTCTAGCTCAATCAGTTTTTAGTTATCCTGCTGATCAAGCTGGCTGGATTTTAGCTCCCAGAGGCGTGGTAAGTGCGATAATGATGATTACTATCGGAACGTGGTTGGCCCCTCGTGTGGATATGCGTTGGATTATTGGAATTGGTTTAATCTTTTCCGCTTATGCAGCCTCGATGATGGCAGGGTTGTCTCGCGATGCCGGCACATTTTCCCTCGTTGCACCGGGATTGCTGATGGGTCTTGCGATGGCTTGTGTGTTTGCGCAACTCTCTACGGCGACATTCTCAACGATTGCCCCAGAAAAAAGCTCGGATGCTGCTGGAATTTATAACGCAGTTAGGGGAATAGGAGGATCAGTAGGTATTGCAATTACTAGTGCATTTTTAGTACGAAAAGAGCAGATCCATTGGCATAATCTCGGAACCAATATTAGCGAAGTGAATCCAAATATTTATAGTTGGATGGAAAAAGCTGACATTGCGATCGATGAGCCGACTGCCGCCGTGAAGTTAGGGAAAGAGCTTTTTCGGCATGCCGAAATGGCGGCTTTTAATGACGTGTTTTGGTTAGTGGCGTTAATGTTCATTAGTCTGTTGCCGTTAGTCTTTTTTATGAATAACACTCAGAGAAGTAAGGGTGATTTAACAGAGAAGAAGGTATCTCAAAAAGAGTCATCGTCCCACCAGGGGTAAAATTTTGGCATGTCTGCCGAGACTTTATCGATAAAGTTTGGATTTCTTTTTTCTAGGAACGACTGTACACCTTCTTTAGCATCACTAGATCTTCCTAAAGCGAAAATACTTTTTGAGTCGATGCGATGTGCGGCCATTGGGTCTTTCTCGCCCAGCATTTTCCACATCATTTGCCGAGTTAGGGCAATAGAAACAGCCGACGTATTCAGGGCGATTTCCCTTGCGATTGCCTTTGCCGTAATGAGAAGTTCTTCTTTTGGGACCACTTCCGATATCAAATCGCTTTGGAGCGCCTCTTGAGCATCGATAATGCGACCTGAGAAGCACCAATGCAATGCTTTAGAAATTCCAACTACGCGCGGTAAAAACCAACTTGAGCACGCCTCGGGGACAATACCACGACGCGCAAACACGAAACCAAAGCGAGAATCCTCTGATCCAATTCGGATATCCATGGGCAATAACATTGTGGCTCCGACTCCAACTGCGGCTCCGTTTACTGCGGCAATTAAAGGCTTTTGGCAGTTGTACATCGCTAAAGCAAGAATACCACCTCCGTCTCTGTGGTTCTCCGCTGCGCCCATTTTTTCAAAAGATTCTTGTCCTCCTGAAAGATCGGCGCCAGCACAAAACCCTTTGCCAGCTCCGGTAATAATAATAGCTCGGACTTCATCTTGATGATTCGCATTATCCAGAGCACTTAGTAATTCGTCTAGCATTTGAGGGTTAAAAGCGTTGAGTTTTTCTGGCCGATTTAAGGTTAATGTAAGAATGTTGTCCTCGATTTCCCAATTGATGCATTGGTATTTCATATTTTTCCCTTGTTTTGATTCAGATTAGGTGGTGACCCGGGCAGGATTCGAACCTGCGACCTGTCGCTTAGGAGGCGACCGTTCTATCCAGCTGAACTACCGGGCCTTAGAAACCTATACAGAAACGGTGAATTTAGAAATTGTTGCGATCATGACTGCGTGATTTTAGCCCACGTGTCACGTAGTGTAACAGTTCGATTGAAAACAACAGCATTTCCGGCATTCGTTTGTTCGTCGCGACAGAAATATCCTAGCCGCTCAAATTGGAATGTGTCGCCTTCTTTGGCTTTCCCGAGACTGGGCTCGCCGACGGCTTTGTCGCATTTAATGAGCGAGTTCGAATTGATATGTTCAAGAAAGTTGTCTGCGCTAGCTGGATCTTCAGAATTGAAGAGCCTATCAATTAAATTGACCTCCATTGGCTGCCCTAAGGTGGCCGACACCCAATGTATGATACCTCTTATTTTTCTACCGTCAGAAGTCTTTCCGCCGCCAGATTGTGAGTCGTATTTACAATGTAGCTCGATTAAGTTGCCGTTATTATCTTTAACAACATCTTCACAGGTGATCGCATACCCATAACGAAGTCGAACTTCACTTTGTTCACTGAGACGGTGAAATTTTTTCGGCGGGTTTTCCATGAAGTCATTTCTTTCTATGTATATCTCACGGGTTAAAGGAATTTTTCGCTTACCAAAAGCATCATTTTTCGGATGGTTTGGTACTTCTATCCATTCAGTTTCTTCAGCTGGGAAATTTGTTAAAATTACTTTGATTGGATCTAGAACTACCATAGCTCGGGCTGCGTTAGTATCTAGATTTTCTCTAACACAATTTTCTAGGACAGCGGTATCGATTACCGCTTGCTTTTTAGTAATGCCTATTCGGTCGCAGAAATCTTTTATTGCTTCGGCTGGGTATCCTCTTTTACGCATCCCTTTGAGGGTAGGTAACCTGGGATCGCCCCAGCCATTTACATACCCTTCAGTCACGAGTTGATGTAATTTTCTTTTACTGGTTACTGTATAGTTTAATTCTAGTCTTGCGAACTCTATTTGCTGAGGATGACAATCAATTGAGATATTATTAAGTACCCAATCATAAAGTGGCCGATGATCTTCAAATTCGAGAGTACAAAGACTATGAGTAACTCCTTCAATAGCGTCTGAAATGCAGTGTGTGAAATCGTAAAGTGGATATATGTGCCACTGATCACCAGTGCGGTGATGAGTGGTTCTCTTGATACGATATAGCGCAGGATCGCGTAAATTAATATTGGGGGAGGCCATGTCTATTTTTGCTCTCAGCACGTGAGATCCTTCTTCGAACTTACCGTCATACATTCCTTGAAATAGAGATAAGTTCTCTTTCACGCTACGATTTCTATGAGGACTCTCTGTTCCTGCTGTGGTTAAAGTCCCTCTAGTTAGGCGTATTTGTTCAATTGACTGGTCATCTACATACGCTTTATCGTGTTCGATTAGTTCGCAAGCAAATTTGTATATTTGTTCAAAGTAGTCAGAAGCATAATGTAGATGCCCTTTAAAATCGAAACCTAACCATTTGACATCTGCTTTTATGGCTTCGGCATATTCTTCTTCTTCTTTATCAGGGTTTGTGTCGTCAAAGCGTAGATTACAATAGCCTGAGAATTCGAGCGGTAGCCCAAAGTTTAAACACATAGATTTTGCATGTCCGATATGAAGGAAACCATTAGGTTCCGGCGGAAACCTAGTGATGATTCCTTGCTGGATTTTGTTCGACTCTATTTCGTTAGTCACTATGTGTCTAATGAAATTTGATGATTTACTATTCCCGTTATTTGACATTTGAGTATTCTAAATATTTGTTGTTTAACTTAGCATTATATCGCTACCTACATGAGGCGCACATCACAACGAAGTGATAAAAATTTTTAGGACCAATTCTTGGCTAAGGTGGCTATCCATGTTCCAAGCGTACCAATAATCGCTACAAATACAGCGGCTGCACCAAAGTCTTTAGAGCGGCCGATCAGTTCATCGTTTGCAATGGAAATTTTGTCGCAGATGGCTTCGATAGCGGAATTGATTAGTTCAATTATGATTAGCAAGAGCAATGAACCGATTAAGAGTACATAGTCTGTTAAATTATTACCAATTAGCCCAGCTAGAGGAATTCCAAAAAGTAATATATAAATTTCTAATCGAAAGGCTTCTTCGTGTCGCCAAGCAAGTTGGAGGCCTTTTATAGAATAACCAAATGCGTTTTTTAGTCTGGCAATTCCGTGTGGTTTGGAGCGGGACACATTAATCATAAGATTTGGGAGTGTTGTTTGTTCAAGGTTTGCCAAATAGACTACTAACTTTACTATTATAGCGCAAAGCACTGATGTAACTATAGTTTATTATATTGACTATTTACGTACGATTTTGTTTGATGTGTGATTATCTTGTATAAATAAACATACTGTATATAATAACAGTATGTTTATTTATACAAGATAATTTACCGTGGCTTTATCACTGACATCTAGACAACAAGAAATTTTTGATCTTATTAAAAGGCATATCAAGAGCACTGGTATGCCGCCTACTCGATCAGAGATCGCACTGCACTTTGGTTTTCGGTCCGCTAATTCGGCTGAGGAACACCTGCGTGCGCTGGCGCGGAAGGGTTTTATCGAGTTGATTCCAGGCACGTCAAGAGGAATTAAACTCATAGAAGATAACTCTTTCGATAGTTACAAAATACCTGTCGTTGGACAGGTCGCTGCAGGACATCCTGTATTAGCTATCGAGCATATAGAGCAATATTGTTCTGTTGATCCTTCGGTATTTCATACACGTCCGGATTATTTACTTCGCGTCAAAGGGGATAGTATGCGCGACGCGGGCATATTAGATGGGGATTTGCTTGCCGTAAAATCCACACGCGATATAACAGATGGGCAAATTATTGTTGCCCGTATTGATGATGAGGTTACTGTAAAGCGATTTAAGAGAATTGGTTCGATTATTCACTTGTCCGCCGAAAACCCTATATTCCCGACAATAAAAATTGATTTAGATAAAGTAGATTTCTTTGTTGAAGGTCTAGGCGTTGGCGTTCTTCGAGTCGAAGTATCATGAAAAAAAATGAAATTTTTCATGATGGAGTTGATTTAACTTATGGTAATACACTTACTACTAATAAAGAAACATACTCAAGTACTTTTGACGTCCTAGATCGGGTACTACCCGACGGTGGATGGCCCCGCGTTGGGATAACTGAAATTCTAATCCCCACTATAAATGCAAATGCTTTGCGTCTTTTAATTCCGGCGTTGGCAGAAATCAGTAATAAAAAATGGGTTGTTTTGGTCAGTCCTCCATACACCCCTTTTTCCTTAGCATGGGGACAAGCTGGTGCTGATGTCTCTAAAATTTTAGTTATTGATTTGCCAGAATCTGATTCTAGTAATAGAACAAATACCCTTTGGGCTTATGAACAAGCATTAAGGTTCGATGACTGTGGTGCTGCATTATTTTGGGGAGACGAAATGAGTACCGTGGAACTGCGTAAATTATACCTTGCTGCAGAGATGGGAGATACGTGGGGTATTGTTTTTAGATCCACTAAGTTTGCGAATTATTCTTCTCCTGCATCTTTACGAATACGATTAGACACATTACCACCAAGTAAATGCCATTTTACTTCGAACAATCTATCGTCAACAAAATTCAAAGGAACCATTATTAAAGGTTCTAGCTATTCGATAGGACAACAGTTTTTATTAGAAATATGAACTCTGATTCATTAGCAGCTTCTTCAACAAAAAATAATTTGTCGTTTGATACTAAAAAGAATAAAAGAATCAACTGCTCACAATTTATCGGAAGCACGGAGAATTTGTGGGTTTATTTATATTTTCCTTACTTTTCAATCGAAGTTTTGGCAGGCAATACGATTGCTAAACAGCCGTGTGCCTCAGTTACAAAAACTAAAGGGATCATCACAGTAGAGGCAGCCAGCCCTCAAGCTCAGGCATTAGGTATAAAGGCAGGGATGTCTGTGCAGTCGTTTTATATAAATGAACGGGTAAAGCTTTTAAAGCGCAATCAGGAAGTAGAGTACTTCGCTTTAGAATCTCTGTGCGACTGGGCCTTGAAATTTACTCCGAGAATGTCAAAGGTAGGCTGTCAAGGACTTTTACTTGAAGTTGAGGGAAGTCTGAAATTATTCGGTGGGATCGGGAGTCTTATGAAGCAGATGGTGACTGAGTTGAAATCCTTAGGTTATAAGCCTGAATTTGCCGTCGCTCCGACACCTTCTGCTGCTGTTGTACTTTGTAAAGATAAGCCCAATATAGTCATATCAGATAAAACGAATTTAAAAAAAGTATTGTCTACAACTTCTGTCACTGCGTTATTAATTAGTCGTCAAGAGAAAAAAAACCTTAAAGGTTTAGGTATACGAAATTTAGGTGACTGTAGGCGCCTCCCTCGGATTGGGCTGAGAGAAAGGTTGTCATCTGATTTTGTAGACATGTTAGATTGCTTGTTTGGCGATAAGCCGGAGTGCGTGGAAGAGTTTACTCCCAGGAAATTTTTTGAATCCACTTTTCATTTCCGCAGCGAAGTGACTGAAATTAAATCAGTAACACACGCGGCCCAGAAACTTTTGCGCGAATTAAGCCTTTATTTATTCCGAAGACAAAGTACGCCCTCTCGATTAATTTGGCGGCTAGAAGGTAATGATAATTATCGAGATTTTTTATCTATATGTTGTGACGATAGTTCGAGTCGAGAGTCAATTATAAAATCATTAGTTAGCTATCTATCGAAACGGAAACTAACAGGTAGGTGTTTGTCTTCTCTTGGATTGAAAGTACTTGATGTGCCAAAAGATTCGAGTACTAGAATGGATTTCTTTAGTAGTAAATTCAGGGGAGAGAAGATTGCAGGATACGAAAGTCTTGTTTCCGGACTAAAGAGAAGGTTGGGAGAGAATGCTATTTATTTTTTAAAAGAAGGTTCTTCATATGAGGCTGAAGATAACTGTTCTCGAAGAAGTATTAGTCGTCATCGGTTAAGTCCTAGTTCTCACTACCATCCTGAAAGGCCATTATGGTTAGTTAAAAAACCTATAAAACTTCCGGTTACCAATCGATGGCCGGAGTATCAAGGCGTACTAATAATTAAATCAGAGCGTGAGCGTATTTTAACTAATTGGTGGGAAAAAAATATAATTGCTAGGGATTATTTTATAGCATCCACTGCTTGCGGGCGGCGCATCTGGATATATAAAGAGTTAGGTGCCTTAGACAGTTGGTACTTACAGGGAATTTTTGACTAGTGGTTTTCCCGTTATAAAGAAATTATCCTATCTTATTCCGTGATTGGGTACACTAAGGTTATAATCAAAAGCGCTACGATACATTTATCTACACTAGCTTTTAACTTCAAAAAAAAACATAGAAACCATGACAGCATGATGACTTTAGTGTAATGTGCGGATATACTATCGAAATTAAAGTGCAAATTGCTAAAAAAAGCTATATAAATGCGAAAGTTAAACAAAAAACCTCATTTATGTTACGAGCAGGTTATAATGTTAAACACTGAATAATTAAGGGGCCGAGTCGCAGCAAAACGACTCGTGGAGTCAGCTTGAATAAAAATAATCAGATTCCCATGCAAGTTACGCCGTTGAATAGTGCATTACCATTGAGGAATGCCTCATTTAATACTTTGACCGAAGCGCTTGAATACGCTGCGAAGGGAGATACCGGTTACAATTTCTACGATGGTCGTGGGGACTTGTCGAGTGTTCTTAGTTACAAAGAATTACGTGTAGAAGCGAAATTACTCGCGGGCAAGCTCTTAGGGCTGGGTTGTCGACGCGGTACACGAGTCGCTATCGTGGCTGAAACTGATCCAATGTTTCACAGGTTCTTTTTTGCTTGTCAGTATGCAGGTTTTATTCCGGTAGCATTACCCGCGGGATTTCAAATAGGTGCTCGAAAAGCCTACGTGGAGCAACTGGAACGAATGTTAGATAGCTGTGGGGCTGATTTGGCGGTTGCCCCGGAATCTCATATCGGTTTTCTAAAGCAGGCCGTAGAGCGGTTAAATTTAGTTAAAGCTGGGACTCCAGAAGAATTCGATTCTTTGAGTAAGACCAATATCTCGATGCAGCCGTTAGATGAAAATGACATCGCATACTTGCAATACACATCAGGCAGCACGAGGTTTCCTCGCGGCGTAGAAATATCCCAAAATGCTGTGATGACAAATTTACGTGATATTGCAGTGCATGGACTGAGAATAAGTGAAAGCGACAGAATGGTTTCTTGGTTGCCTTTGTACCATGATATGGGTTTGGTGGCGTTTGTTTTATTGCCTCTTGGTAGCCAGCTTTCAGCTGATTATTTGAGTCCGCGCACATTCGGTATGCGACCACGTTTGTGGTTGAAGTTGATATCCCAAAATCGTGGGACGATTTCCTCGAGTCCGCCGTTTGGATATGCGCTGTGCGCAAAACGCCTTCGCCTCACTGATCAAGATCGATATGATTTAAGTTCCTGGAGAGTTGCATGTGTCGGAGCTGAAAGGATTCATCCTGAGCCGCTTAGACAATTTGCGCATGTTTTAAAAGCCGCGAATTTCGATGCTAAGGCTTTTGTAGCGTGCTACGGGATGGCTGAGTGCGCATTAGCCATTAGCTTTGAAGAACTCGATGTTGGTATAACTTCGATACAGGTTGATAAAGATAGTATGTCGAGAGAAGGGCTAGTCAAACCCTTAGATGATAAGGACGCGGATGGGCTTAATTCTTTAACCTTCGTTGACTGCGGGAAAATTTTGCCGAGTTTTGAAATGGCGATTCGAGATGACGCTGGGGATGATCTGCCGGATTATCGGTGCGGTCGTATATGCTTGAGAGGACCCAGTGTCATGACTGGTTATTTTCAAAATCCTACCGCCACTGATGAATCACTTTCTAAGGAGGGTTGGCTAGATACTGGTGATATAGGATATCGAGTCGGTGACAATGTCATAGTTACTGCGCGTCGTAAGGATGTGATTATTGTCAATGGACGTAATATTTGGCCGCATGATCTAGAGTATTTGGCTGAGACGCTCCCGGGAGTTCGGTTCGGTAATGTTTCTGCATTTTCCTTTGCTGATGATGCGGGGTCTGATCAAGTTGTGATGGTAGTAGAGTCGAGAGAGTCGAATCCAGCAAAAGTACGAAGCTTAATTAATGAACTGTCTGGTTTGATATCGAAAAATTTTGGGATGGCCTGCCATATAGATCTTGTACCCCCTAGGACGCTCCCCAGAACCTCTTCGGGAAAACTTTCGCGTTCAAAAGCGAAACAAGACTTTTTAGCGCGCTTAGAAGTTATTGACAACGATACTCAGGTTATAAGCGCCAACGCTTGATTTAGGCTAGAAAGTTGCACATTGTTTTAACTGGCGGAACCGGATTTATCGGGAGTCAGTTGCAACAATTTTTAGTTTCTTCTGGCCATACAGTCATTGTGTATACCAGAGAGCGCCGCGGCGGAAACGCTAATATCCTGAAAAGCTGCTCTAGTGTAGAAGGTTCGCTGACTGATTCTGAGAAAATTAACCAATTAATGTCTGAGTCTGATCTCGTGATTTATTGCGCTGGTAGCGTCCGAGGTGCGCGGCCAAAAGATTTCTTTGAGGCAAATGTGGCTGGTCTAAAGACATTTGGTGAGGCTTTGGCAAAATCTGGAGGTCGTTTATTGCTCATATCGTCATTAGCAGCGGAACGGCCATATCTCTCTGACTATGCAAATACTAAGTACCTCGGTGAAACTGTTCTTGAAAGTATAGAAGGTCTGCGTTGGTGTATCCTACGACCACCGGCGGTCTATGGCGCGTCTGACACTGAGCTTAGACCTTTATTTAAATTGATGAATAAAGGTATTGCATTAATTATTGGGCCAAAAGACCAAAGATTATCGTTACTACATGTCGACGATTTAGCAAGAGCGGTTTGTGCGGTGGTTAGGTCGTCACTGGCTTTTAAGAGTCGGAAGATGACGATTCATGATGGCAAAGAGGGTGGCTATCTGTGGAGTGAGATCGTTAAGTCTGCGAGGCCTCGTGGAGTGACTCTTACGATACGCTTACCGCAAGTTATCTTGATTATTTTCGCGAGGATAAACATGCTGCTTGCATCTCTCTTTGGATACCTGCCTATGCTTTCACCTGGTAAAGTCAGGGAACTTTCGGAAACGGCTTGGGTCTGTGATAATGTCAAGATCAGTGAGATTTGTGACTGGAAACCGCGAGTAAATCTTCAGCAGGGTATGCGAAAAATTCTGTAAAAAAAATTAACAATATTTCGGTGATAGAATTAGATGACACATGCAAAAATTGTGACGCGACTAATTGAACTTCTTGAGAGTTTAGTTGCTAGTGTCGAAAACTTTGATCAAGAAACTGCGCTAGTTGGAGATGCTGGCTTGGAGTCAATTCAGGTTATTGAATATTTGTGCGAGGTCGAAGATGATTTTGATATAGTGATCGACGAGGAAGCTCTTTCTTATGTGAATACAGTTGGGGATCTCGCAGAAACTATTTTGAAAATTAATCTTGGTAAATCTTCATGAGTTTATTTGAAAAGTTTTCTCAAGCTCGCGCATTAGAGCAAGCGCTGATGGAAATGCCAATCAATCCGACCGGTACTATTATTAGCGAAGTCGTGTCTGCCTCCGAAGCGATAATTGGCGGCCAACTGAAGATAATGGCAGGTACGAATAATTATTTAGGCCTTACGTTTGATGCTGATTGCGTGGCCGCAGGACAACAAGCTCTGCTTGAGGCCGGCACAGGTACCACTGGATCTCGTATGGCTAACGGTACGTATCAGCAGCATTTGGATTTAGAGACTGAGATTGCAGAATTCTTTGATTTCTCCCACGGGATGGTTTTTTCGACTGGCTATTCGGCCAATATCGGAATGCTAACTGCACTTCTCAATACTGAGGACTCGGTACTTATTGATTCCGAAGGACACGCTAGTCTCTTCGACGGGTGTCGAATGAGTGGTGCAAAAATATATAGATTTAAGCATAACGACCCAGAAGGTCTGCGCAAGAGGCTGAGCAGATTGGGGGAAGCAGGTAAAGACGCTCTTATTGTTGTAGAGGGACTCTATAGTGTTCGAGGTGACTGCGCGCCGTTAAAAGAATATGTAGACGTCAAAAACGAGTTTGGAAGTTATTTGATGGTAGATGAGGCTCATTCACTTGGCCTATATGGTGAAAATGGTCGCGGTTTGGCTGAAGATCAAGGTGTAAGTGACGAGGTGGATTTTGTCGTTGGAACCTTCAGTAAAAGCCTTGGTTCGATTGGGGGGTTTTGCGTAAGTAATCATCCAGAGCTAAGTCTAATTCGTTACGCAAGTAGGCCATATATTTTTACGGCATCGCCGTCTCCATCGGTTATAGCGACGACTAGACAGGCTTTAAAAAAGATTAAAAATTGCCCTGAATTGCGAGAAATAGTTTGGTCAAATGCGCAACTCTTACACTCTGGCTTGTCTCAACTTGGATTTCAAATAGGGGCAGACGTTAGTCCTGTGATTGGAATCCCTTTTGAAGATAGAGAGGTTGCTCTTACCTACTGGCAGAATTTATTTAATAAAGGAGTTTATACAAATCTAATATTACCGCCAGCAGCTCCAGATGGCGGGAGTTTGATTCGTTGCAGTGTGACCGCGGCGCATAGTAAGGAACAAATAAGAGTCATACTAGACGCCTTCGACGCGATTAAAAATGGTTGACTGCTAGACGAAGCGCTTGATTTGGTAGTGCACTACTTAAATCCACCTCTTCGAAAAATTTTCCAGATAAGGGGCCACGAGAAGATAAGCGGGTATTTGAGTTGTAATGCAGTAGCATTTTCTTTTATCCCAGTGTGTCTTTCTATTTTCCAAAGTAAATATTCAAGAGGCTGGTTAAATGTGCTTGTCGCTTTCAGTAGACGGGCTATCGATAAGAAGATTCCAAGTATCCTTCGGGCTTTCCATCGTAATTTAGTTTTTAGACGATATTTATTAGAGCATTCGAAAGTCCATTCATTATTTCCTGCTCCTGATAGTCCTAAAGTATCTGAGTGCTGAGTAACTTTTGACTCAAAGTAGTCTTGATAGTGGTTCACTATTAGAGTTATTTTATCCTGACTTTCCGCCCTTAGCTCGGCTCCATAGGTAAGAGTTAGCGCCGTTTCCCACAATTGTGTACTAGTGAATGATTTTGGAGACATACCTAATGCTTCTCTCATCATTCTTTTTTCTGACGACCCAATAAGGATATTTAAAGTATTCTGAACTTTTTCATTTTTCACATAAAGAATACTGCAGGGTTGACTGAAACGCGCCCATAGATAGGGATGAAATCCTGTTGTTGTTTTTTTTTCAAGGTGCTTTAGTGAGATAGTTGCGTATTTAGCACTGCATTGCACGTTTCGTTTTGAAAGACCTAATTGATATACATTTGGTTCGAGTAACTGATTAGCTACTTTTTGCCAGAGGGATGGGAGTTGGTCGTAATCAGTGAAAATAACGTAGAAGTCTGGGAGTGTGTCTCGTTTTCCACGAAGCCACGAACCATAAAGTATCACAGCTTCGACATTATCACCGTATTTTTCTATTATTGCCGCTAGGAACTCATTGGGCCACCAATTTTCAAGGGGTTGGTTGCTAAGAGTCATAGGCTTGTTTGGTTTGAGAAAACGTTTTGAATGCTTTAGGGGATAGCTCTGCGGCGCGGGGATCTTGCAGCCAAGATTTTAGGTGACCTTCGCTCACTCGCACAAAGACTGCGTAGTTCAGTCTGAAAAAAAGTAGGACTGTACAGATCAAAGTCCATCCGACCACACTGAGAAATCCCAAAGACGGTTGGCCCAGTATGGTAGCTAACGTGAGAATGACTAAGCATGGGTTTCGTCGCGCGACGAATAGTCTAAAATACGCGTCGGCTGGCCTCCACGCGAATAGCGAACAGTTTCCCAGTCCTTCAAATAATCCTTCCGCGATACGGCCCCCTATGTATGCGCAAATCATTATTATGCTGAGGTCAGAAAGACTGTAGCCAAAAAGAGAAGTAGTTTCTGATAAACCAATGCCCCAATAAAAGTACCATATTGGTGGGTGAATAATGTCCATGCCATGATCCAAAATGTGTCCAGCTTTGCTAGTGCACTCGGTGACACGTGCTAATTTACCATCAACAGTATCCAGTAAAGTCATGACCCAACCGCTGACAAGTCCCAGGGCAAATAACCCTTTTGCAAAACATACAAGTGCGAGCAGCATTAGCAATGCCCCAACTATAGTGACAATGTTTGGTGTGATACCTAACTGCACACATAACCTGACTATAGTTTTTGCAGGGCGGGGCCACCACCACTTAGTCACAAAATCAGTTATTCCTTTATAAGAATTTCCGTACAGTAGAGATTCCAGCTCCTCGACCGAAAAACTTGGGATATGTTTTAGTAACGGAGGCTTCGATCGTCTGAGTTGATCATTATATTGTTCAAGTTTGGCTTGCTTATTACCTATAATTTGGGGAGGCGCGATAGAACCAATGGTCTGTTTATTTTGCTCGATTTTTCCAATGTCACATTTGAGAGCCGCAATGATATGTGTATCATCGCAAATCAGGAATTCAGAACTCGATTCGACGAAATTTCTAATAGTGTGGGTATCGAACATAAAGTTTGAGTCGATTAATAATACTAAGCTTTCAGGACTTTCTGTAAGCGAGCATTCGGAGGATAATGGGATATTTATAGAGGCCAATTGTTTCTGTATTCTATCTGCAGACTTAAGTCCCCACAGGACCGTACAGTTGTCGGAGACTATTGTGGCAGATTGGGACATAATCAAATCTCATGCTTAAAAAATTAGATAGGCATGCAGTATAATAAGTTCTTGTTGCATGGGCAAAATGAGTAATTAATTAGATATGCGGATTATACATTTAACCGATCCTCACTTGACTACCTTGCCTAGTTTTGCTGCAGGTAGGTTTTTATTTAACAAACGTTTTCTTGGCGCAATGTCTTGGTCACGTAGGCAGAAGTATCACCTTAGATCGCAGTTAGACCTCTTGGTGAAAGATATTCGGTTTGAAGCTCCTGATTTGCTTATATGTACTGGAGATTTGGTACAAATAGGAACGGAGGCGGAAATTATTCAGGCGAAAGATTGGCTTGATGAACTTGCCAGTATATGCAGGGTAATTTTAGTTCCTGGTAATCACGACTGTTACCAGCGAGAGTCATATCAACTAATCGAGAGATATTGGAGTCCTTATTTTTTTCAAGAACGTCAGAAAGATCAAGGATTCCCGAGTGTTTTTCAGCATCAAGGAATCACTTTTATCGGACTCTGCTCCGCTCAGGCCGAGCCTTTTTGGTCTGCTAGAGGTATGTTGGGAGGAGAGCAACTAGAAAAATTGAAATCTATTTTAGAAACAAGTTCTGATACTTTCCAGTGTGTTTTCCTGCATCACCCGCCGGTGCCTGGTATGTGCGCGAAGCGAAAGTCGTTGAGGGACGCAATTTTACTCTCTTATTTGCTGGAAGAGCAAAATGTTCAGATGGTTTTGCATGGGCACGTGCATCAAAATCAAATTTACACTGCGAATGAGCGGACTAAAGTATTTGCCACTGCCTCTGCTTCCAATGTGGCAGGACATGCGCCTGCATCATATAGATTATTTGAAATTAAAGCTGGAGTTCGTGACTGGGAGGTTTTAGCATCGCTTAAGGTTTTCGGTTCTTCGATAACAAAGGAACTTACACGACATTCTTGGTAGTTTTTTTAGTTGGTAATGGTACGTTAGATTTTTTTCGTATACTGAATAGCAAGTAATAGAATTATGACCGGAGGTACCAACACAGACATAACCGGGCTCAGTTCGAGTAGTGCCGCCAAGTGGCCTGAAATTTGTTGAAGTAGATAAAAAATAATTCCGATGGCTCCAGCCAAAAGACTTCTGGAGCTAGTTGAACGGAATTGAACAGATGATAGGGCGATAGGAACACCTATTAAAGCCATGGCAACCAGCATTAGAGGGAAGGCCAGTCGCTGCCATAAAACTAGCTGATGTGTCCGGGTGCCGACTCCATCATTTTGATTTGTCCTGATGTACTTGATTAGATCGAACGTCGACAACGCGCGCGGAGGAGTGACTAAGGCACCTAATTGATCAGAGGTAAAGAAGCTTTTCCATATTAAAGACGGCAAGGTTCTCTTAGACGGAGCTTCGACTGAATTTAGCCTAGTTTCTGTAACATTTTTAAGCTCCCATACCCCGTCCGAACGGATCTGTGCATTTTCAGCTCTAATGGCTCTCAGGACATTACCAGATTGAGATAGCTCGTAGATTTCTAGTGCACCGACTATATTATCGGAAGCAAACGCTTCAATCCTGATCAATTGATTATTTTTCTTGCTCCAAAATCCGTCAGCAGTGTAACTCGTCTGCTCTAATGTATACGCTTTGATTCGTTGAGCTTGTTGTTCGGTGGAGGGCACTACATAGTTCTGCGCAAGAACTGCTAATAAAGAGATAGCTAAGGTTACATAAACTATTAATTTAGAGAAGGATATGACAGCTAATCCTGATGCACGCATCGCGGATGCCTCCTGATTACTAGCCAAAGTCCCAAGTCCCATAACACATCCTAATAGGACGCTTATTGGAAGCAGTTCAAGTACCCTATTTGGTACTTCCAGCAAAATGACTGATACTGCGTTGACGACAGTAAACGATCCTTTCCCGACATCTTCTAGTATGTCTACAAGACCAAGGATGCTGAATAGGACTAGTAATAGAGTTAATGCAAACAAGCCATTTTTTAGCACAAGGGTTGAGATATACCGTCCAACTATATAAGTCATAGTGACGACCGCTTTTGGTGAATGAAGTAGATCATCAGCACCATTGAAATTGCAACGA
>Ga0315331_10001411_pt1 | contig 17921 bp, 38 predicted proteins | sample M160m34915metaG_FD_203456 | JGI IMG/M metagenome (GOLD analysis project Ga0315331, IMG submission 203456) | Ammonia-oxidizing marine archaeal communities from Monterey Bay, California, United States - M1 60m 34915 | ecosystem: Environmental > Aquatic > Marine > Intertidal zone | place: USA...
TACCCCCCTTAATTTGGCAAAAGTTTTGTTGCCTTTGAATTACGTCAAGCCTGAGTTTGAAATTGATATAGACGATTTGTTTAATTCCTTAAAGTCAAATCTCAAAGATACTTTGTTTTGGAAATTTTTGGAAACTTCTTTTACGCATGAGTACAAAGCTGATGAGGAATCAATGCTTTCAGTTTTGGAAATGATGGCTTCGACAATTATTAGAAAACAAATTGACGAAAGAAGTTTTATTATGCTAGGCAACGGTGCTAACGGAAAGTCAGTATGTCTTGACTATCTTTCTGCCATACTTGGCAGGGACAATGTTTCTCATATTCCGTTACAGGTTTTGGCTGAAGATAAATTTGCCAGTGCAAGACTTGACGGAAAACACGCAAATATATTTTCTGACTTGGAAAGAAATGAGCTGTACCATACTGGTATCATCAAGGACTTGTCTTCAGGCGAACCAGTTCATGCACAACAAAAAAACAAGAACGGTTTTGACCTGTACCCTTTTGCCACTTTGGTATTTTCATGTAACAAGTTTCCCAGAGTCTTTGACCAGTCACAGGGATTTTTCAGACGTTGGATTTTGGTAAAGTGGGAAAGAAATTTTGAGAAAGACCCACAGAAAAATGACAACTTGAAAAAGGAACTGCTGGAAAAGACAGAAGAAATGGACTTGGTTTTCTCATGTCTTTGTCATGTTGCAAAGAAACTTTATGACTCAAACAGATTTACAAATCCTAAAGACTGGAAGACAGTTCAGAAATTATGGAATGAAAATTCTGACCCTTTGAACTGGTTTGTCGAGAACCATATCATTGATTCAAACGGAAGCCGTTCAAAGCGTGACACATATCAGTTTTACAAAAAAATAATGTTTGAAAAGGGCGAAGTCCCTTTGGGTATGGGTAAATTTAGCAAGGCATTTTCAGAATACTATGAGGATTCAAAGTCAGATCACGAAAGAATTTGGCTTAACATTGAGTTTAGGGAACCACAACAAACAACGTTAGAGGAAAGTGACAAAACATGAGGTGCAAGTTATGTGGCAAGGTTGTAAAGGTTGTAAACGAATATCATTGTTGGGTTGCGTCACAGCATTGTGGTGCGTGTCACTACTTTGGGGGTAAAAAAAGTGTCAGGTAGAAATTATGAAATGTATTCGTATTGCAACGGCTGTTCAGAACGAACCATGAAAAAATATCCTAAAGATATGTTGAGGTGTCCAGACTGTAATCAGAAACTAAGACATAAACCGAAATCAACTTCAGCAAAAAGACGGGCAAACATGAACTTACCTCGTATTTAAATATGGGTATAGTTAGGTATAGTTAGGGCATGGCTAGACCACGAATAGATTACAATACTCAGTCAATCTGTATGGAATGTAACCAACTTTATCCAAAGGAATTAAAATTGACAATGTGTCCTAATCCAAACTGTTTCAACTCTCATTTGAGATTCCAGTCAAGAAGTAAGACGGCTAGACATAGACGAGAGGTTGCAAGGTATGAGGTTTAATTGGAAGAAATGCAAATTATGTGGGGAAATGTTTGATGAAGATGAAAGATATAAACACCAAAGTCAGAAACACTTTTGGTATTTGGGTGATATAACAGATGATTGAAATAATAATGCTGTTAATGCTTGGCGGTGAAATGGATCTGTCAACTGAACTGGCTGTCAATGTTAAAGAACAAACTGGCAAAGTAGATGAATTACAATTAGAGTATGACTCATTACAAGATGGGTTGCTTAAAGTTAAAACTGATATGAATGGTATCTATGCTGATTATATCAAATGGGAAATCAAGTCCAATGTTAATGACGAAAGCAAAGCCATGAAGGACTATTACCACGATAAAGCACTTGAAGTAAAAAATGAATGGCGTGTGCTAAACAGTGAGATGAAAAAACTTGAAAAGGAATCTGATGAAGTCATGTTTGACTTGGAAACTGCCAAAGTGTTGCTTGAAAAAATGGAAAAGGATTTGGAAAATCTGTTAAAGGCTAACGAACCCATAGAATCAAGATACAAAAATATCAGCATATCACTTTCAAAGAACTGTCAAACCATGATCAACTACGGGTTATACACCAACTGCCCTACCTATGCCGAACTGTTTGAACTGTATGACAATACAAACCCTACCGTGTCAGGCACAATGGTTGACACAAAGTATGACATTGAACGTGTTGACACAATGAAAAAGCACTGGAAATTCTATGAACAATATGATAATTTTGAACTTGTAATGGTTCAGCCTGACTCAGACTTTCAGCACAAAAGTGTAAACGTAGAGATACAGGCTGGAAACTTTACGACACTTGCACTTGTCGGCAACGACAATTCCAGAAACTTTAAGAACGGAAGTTATACCACATGGGAAAACTTTAAGATAAATGATAGTTGTACCAAAATTATTGTCGCACCTGACATGGAACTGATTGACCAAGCCGTTGAGTTTGCAAAGAATAACTGTGACGGTGACATTGATATTTTAGAAAACACTGTAATCAAACAGGAACCTACACCTCATAACGATAGGAACTGGCGTGACTCACCAGCCTTAGTTTATCAGGACTGGTTAAGGAACGCCATTGAAAATAACAAGGGATTGATGTTAGGTCGTGGTTAAGAAAAAGTATAACGGAAGATATGATAATCTTCCCACATGGAAAAGATTTTTACATAAAAATACTGGATTCATTGTGATGAGTGCAGTTGGAATTTTAATTCTTACGGCTTGGACAATTAACGAACAAGAGTCTGAATTTTTTCATTCATGGAACTGTGGCAAATTGTTATACTATATGATGAGTGTAGAGGATTATGGCTATCCTACTCATAATGATTTGACCGAAGAACAGCATTTGAAACTTCACAAGTTATACGCTGACGATTGCAGTAATGACAAATTCCAAGCACCTGACACACTTGAGGTTGATCATGGATTTCAAGAACCTTAAATACAAGTAATGTTATTTTTTCTACATGGGAAGATGGGAAGATGATATTAAACCAGCACAGGATTTAGTTCAGATTAAACGTAACAAATTAAAAAAACTACTGGTCTTATACGGTATCGCTGGTGCTTGTACAGGTATAGCATTTGGAATGTATTTTTCAGGGGGTATATGCTAATGCCTATCGGTGGCTATGGGTACGGTGTAACAAGTGATTACACAGTAAAGTCTGGGAAACGTTGCCCTGCTTGTGGCAAAACAAAATGTAAACATGGAAAAAAAGCTAGAGTTTTCTAATGCAAGATAAAGTAAATTATATTTCCCCCGAAACTTTTGAGAGAATTGTTGAGTATGTTCCGATACTTGGTATTCGCAAGTGGAAAGATGAGGACATTAAAATGCTCTATAAGACAATGTATTACTGTGCATTACGGGCTAACGAGGCGATTCATTTAAAGAAAGAAAGTTTCAACTTGGAAGATCGTGAAATTTATCTAGGCAAAACCAAAACAAAGAAACAAGATACTGCACATATTCCTCATATTTTTGTAGATGAACTAAAGACTTGGCTTATCTTCAAGGAAAAAGGCAGACTGTTTGAAGGGCTGACATATCCAAGACTGTATGTATGGTGCAAAAGAATAGGGTCTGACTTGGATATTTCAGCATGGCAAAGTCTTGAAGCCGAAGTTGGTGAAAAGGTTGTGACTCACTTGTTTAGAAAGTCAATCGGCAAGGAAATGTTAAACGGAACTCATGGTGAAAAAGCCAGTTCGATTCCTGTAATATCAAAACACCTCAGACATTCAAAACCTTCCATGACAGTTGACCATTATCTAAAAGCCAGTCTTGAATCAGTCAAAGAGGCGTGGTAGTATTTTTATACTACAATGTTTTGTACATAATTAATGCCGTTTAAAAAAGGAAACAAACCTCACAACAAAGGGCACGTTAAAGTTGGGTCACATTTTAAAGCAAAACCAAAACGTAAGAAATGACGAGTGTAAAAGGTTCTTGCAGAACAAAATATAGTCGAAGTATTCCAAAGACTTACAAAAAAAAGTCAAAGAAAAAGAAATAGTTATTTTTTAAACTGACTCATAAAAGCGTCAATCAATATTACACAGCCGTTTACGGATTCACTTTCGTGTATTAGAAATGACTTGTTTTCTACAAACTTCAAATCAAATTCTATGTCCTTAGTAACCATAACTATGTCGTCCCTTGTTACAAGCCAGTCTTCCAAGTCATAGTCAGACACGCCCTGTGGTGTAAAGACCAGTTTGTAACCCAACTTTTGTAATTTTCGTACAAGCTTGGCATTTCTCATATTTTCATCAAGAAATATCTTTTTCATACCAGCCATATCCCCTAAGTCCGTCACGTTTTTCGTACAAACTTTCAATCCATTCCTTGTCAGTCAGGATTTCATCACCTGTCATTTCATAATGTGTCAGAATTATGGAAGAACAGTCTAGGCATTTACCTACTAGATTTCCATAACCCCCGTCAAATCCTGAAGCATTACTTTTTGAATGGAAACTTACCATTCTATGATTACAGTCTTTAGGGTCTTGCAACTCACCAAGTATCGCATTGATTATTGTCTTTGCTTCAGACTCGGAAGCCTTACGGATTTGTGGTTCACTCATTGTGTACGTCCTCAACAAAACAACCAGCACATAGATACACGTTACCATCAACAAAAGATATTTCTTTGTTTTTTGGCAACTTTGTAACTATGTATCTGTGACCTATCCCTATCGGATTTTCACAGTTGTCGCAGTATAGTGAGGACTTCATGGGGTGTCAGTCCATTCAGCGTATTTTTCTACATAGTCAGGGTCTTTTACATTCCACTTTGAAACATATTGTTCGTTGGTGGAATTATCAATGTAGTAAATCCATTCACCCATTCTAATGTATGCTACTTCGTCATTACGAATGTCAAGATTTATTGACTGTTTGTTTACCTTGACTTCCATTTTTATTGGCTTCATTGGTGTTCAATTCCTTTTGCTTCGTCTTTGTCTGAATACATTCTAGTGAATATGACTTCAAGTTTTGTAGGACTTCCGTCTTTGTCAAAGCTGACATAAACGGGATATTCCCCGTCACCCCAGTTGGTGAACGTTGCAACACCTGAAAACTTTTCACTAGGCAAGTTGTCAATGTTTGCACAAAAGTCACCCCACTTTGATTCGTCATACAGTTCAGGGTGGTGCTTGATGTAACAAGGGTCACCAACCCATACCAGTCCAGCGTCAACTGAAACTGAACCTACACAGTATCTGCCTTTTTTGACAGTCATTGTTTCAAGCCCTCAACTTTCAAACATTCTTCACAAAGTATCTCACCTTTTTTGTTTTCAAAATACACGAAAGAAAGTACATTACATACTTTACAAACATAGTTTTTTGCAAACATTTGTAGGCTATTTTCTTTTTTTATAAAGTCGTTCATAAGTCCTCAATCCTTAGACCGTCTTTCAATATCAAGTCGGGGTGAGGTCTTTCTATCCCATATTTTTCAACTTGTTCTTTCATTCGCCATAAAACCCCACTAAATATTTCATTAAACATTTGATAGCCGTTAGCTTGATTTTCAGCTACGTTGTCTAATCGGGCTTTAGCTTCTTGTAAGGTTTCCATATAGTCACGAATGTCGTATATGTCTGTCATTGTTTCAAGCCCTCATCTTTTACTGCCTTTATTGCAGTATTGAATCTTTCAGACCCCATACTTTCTTCTAACATTTTACCGATTTCATCAGCTTCATTGAATATTTCATCAAGTGAAACTGATTCACCTCTAGCCTGTCTTTCATCTATCTTTCTTTTGGACATTATTTTGTCCCCTTTTTCCATGATTTCATCATAGGTCATTGTCTAGCCTCAACTTTTTTCATATATGCAAGTATCTCTTCCAACTCATTTATTGAAAAATGTGTTGTGCTTACAATATGTTTTGGTTTTGCTTTAGACGTTAATTTTGTTGGTAGTTTTCCGTATGACTTGATTTGGAAGTTAAAGCTTGTACTTCCATTCATACCAGATTGACTACAATAGATTCTAATCATTGAACCGTCTTGATTAGCGTATTCTAGCCAATTATCTACTGCGTCTTTATCTACTTCGATTGCTTTACAAAATGGTTTGTCTATTAATAAATCACCCATTCTTGTATCGGCACTTTTTACGATATGAGTTTTCATTGTGTTCTGTCCTCACAATTCTCATGCCAAACTAACTGCATTGAAATTTTTTCCAACACTTCTTTTGGTATGTCTTTGTCTTTGATAGGTTCCTTACAATAGCAACATGAATAACCTAGTCCATATTGTTCTGACATTTTTGCTTCGTTACTTTCATCAGATTGAACGAATTGATTTTGGTTTTTGTTTTCCATGATTAGTAATTATTGTACTAGGTATTAAATGTATAGTTTTCTATGGGAAATAGCATAAATACTTTAGGGTTGATTTGGTTCTTTTGGCTTACATTTTGTACAAACATGATAGCGTTTTGTCATGTGTTAATATCGTGCAGAACGGATATAAGATTTTCCTGAAACACCAGCCATGCCGTAATGGCACAATGCACATTCATTATTTGAAGTCCAACAATGTCTAGGCTTACGACATTTCTGGGTCTTTTTACAAGTCTTACACCTCATAATTCTAAACGCCTACGCCTTGCAATAGTATTCTTTGCACGTTTAGATAATTTTACACCACAGCAAGGACACCAAATCCCTTCATACTTTATGAACAAACAACATTTTGCACATTTTTTATATGGTGTATTTGCCAAATTTCTCACGACTTTTTTATGTTCGTATTCAGGTTTTAGACAAACATTCTTGCAAACTAAAGTCATTTCCTACGCTTCCTTTTTTTCTTAGGTGCTGGTTGTGAGCTGAAAGCTTGAATTAATGCAAGTGTTCCTACTGCTATTTCGCCCATTACATGACCAGTTTTTTTAAGGATTTGAATCTTACGTTCTTTAGACTTTCTTTTTCTTTCGATTTCGATTTCTTCTTTTGTTTGAAAGTCTGTTAAAATTACGTTGTATTTTTTGCACATAACTTCTTGAATGTTTCTTATTTCCCATGTGAAATTATGATTCGTGCTGTCAAAATGGTCACAAATTTTATCTTTGTCACCTGTTTCAAAGTCACATTCTAAACAGACACCAAGAACTATATCAGTATTAAAATTAGACCATTCTTTCATAGTGTATTTGCGAATATATCTCATATTTTGCACCCATTTTTCTTACTATGGTTTACCAATTCAATGTATAATTCATCTTGAATTTTTCTAATATGTTCTGTTAGTTCAGGACTTAACATATTTTCCAATTCCATTAAATCGTTTAAATGACCCCTTGCCAATTTTATACGATTAGTTACTGCATACTTGCCAATTTTTTTCATCTTAAAGTTTCCCTAAACATTTTGAATACAGTTTCATCTAATGGCTTAGATGTTTGGGTTAGTTCATCAAATATTTGATTATGTATTTGGTCATATTTTTGATTATACCTGTAAAGTCTTGTCCTCATTATATCTTCATAAAACTCATGTACTCTATCACCCATATATTCACCATCATCATCTTTGACAATATCAAGTTCTATGTAATTTTTATGTCGTGGATCATGATAGTCAATTAAATGAACTTCTTTTGTGTCACCGAACTGGTCTCTTGCAACATCAAATATTGTACAGTTTCCAGTCCTAACCCACATATGCTGTCTTCCAGTCCCATGTCCTGTAAGATGAATACCCTTAACTAAGCTCCAGCTTTCTTGCCAGCCACCTAATTTATTGTATAGTGATTCGTTACTTATTCCACAATGCCTCACAAATTTTCTTCCGTTGGACTTGAAGATTTGTGTTTTTTTATCATAAGTTCTATTTTTTATATTTTCAGAACTTAAAAATAATGAACCATGCATTATTTCATCATAGTCTAAATAATATTCCTCATCTTGATAGACAATGCATTGAATCATCTTAAAGTCCTCACGGTTTCGTCCTTGTATTCTAAGGTCTTTTCAACCCAGCCCAATATCAAGTCCATTGAATCAAGGTGTTTCTTCATGGCTTCTTTAGCTTCAAAATCTGTTTCTATATCGTACAGTTGAGACCATGAATCAAACAAGTCAAGGTTTAATTTGTACAAATTTTCCAAGTCTTTGTCGTTCATTTTTCCAAGTCCTCATGGCTTTTTTCATGGGTGTTTTTGTTTGTGGTTCGGGTAAACTGTTTACCACAATACCAACATTTAGGACTGTCCGAATTATATAATGTCATTGGTTCAAGTCCTCACCAATCGCCTTTTTATGACATTGCCAACATTCCCAATCAGAATATAAACCTACTTTATTTCCACAATCGCACCATAAATTATATTCTGGACAATCATCATTTGTCCATTCATCAATCTCTTTTTTTGTATATGGAATTTTTGCATATTCTATCTGTTCTTTTTCAGTAATCATTTTTCCAAGTCCTCATTTTGTGCAATTTCTTTTTCAGTAAATCCAAGTTGCAAAAGAACATCTTTTAATTGCTCTTTTTCTTCTTCAAATATTTCATCAAAGTATTCATCATTACTATCGGATTCAATACCCCATAAACCACCTGAACTAATTGTTTGACTTATGCCATTTATTCGGATTTCAGCTACAGCTTGAATCCCTACAAAATGCCATTCATTGTTATAATATGCTTCAAGTCTTTTTTTATCTTGTTTGGCATTTTGACGTTCATCAGGGTTTTTTGAGTTTATATCACATTGTTGTAAATATGATATATCCCCAACATCATCATCAGTTTGTTGACAACTTATTGATTCGATTTTTTTAGTCATTGGTTCAAGTCCCCCATTAACCTAGATTTCATCTTTTTTGTGGCGATAGGTTTTGCCAATTTGTAGAAAACTAAAACATTATGACAGATATCTTTTTTCTGTTTGTCTGTCAAGTGTTCGGTTTTCTGAACTGAAGAAATCTGACTTTCACAGCCTCTCAAAAAGTTGTCGATTTCTTCAAAGTCCAAACTGTTAAAGAGTTTTTTATACTCTTTTACAGTTGGCAGTTTGTCAATATTTCCTACTTCATACTGGCTTATCTGATTTAACAGATAAATGATTAAGGGCATTAGTTCAAGCCCTCACTTTTTGCACAAAAATTGTCTTCTTGCATGGTCTTTAGACCATTGTCCTCTTTTTCCATTCTGATAAAGTTTAACTTCATCAAAAGTCCTGATAAAGTTATTTTTCTATCAGCCATGAATCGCCCTTTATCATCTATATCAGGGGTTTCTTTAATCCATGTATCAACTATTTTTATCAGTTCGTTTAACTGACTTAGTGATAGATGAGAAGCATTATTTTTAATAATGCCTCTCAAAGTCTGGACGTTTTTTGTATAACTCATTTTATACAGTCCCCCTGATGAAATGTTCTTCATCATCAAACAGTTTTTTCCCTAAACCATAGGTAAAATTATGGTAAGGATTAGCGTCCAATACACCATATTTGAAATCTAAGCATTTCAAGGCTATGTTGTAAGGCTTACCGTCAATTATTACAAAAAACGTGTAATAATTTTTGTTTTTGTTTTCGTGTGGAACTTCATAAAGTATAGTCCCTTTTGGCAGTTTCATTAAAACTGCTAAAGTTTCCAGTTCATTCCAAAATAAACCAGCTTCTTTCATTCTTTTCTCGTTTATGTCTGTGATTTCATTCCCTTGTTTTGACAATGAACCCCATTCATAATGTGAGCAGATTAAATTATGCTCATCTTCACAGGCACTTTTTAAGATACTCAAAATATGATGGTGTCTTAAATTGTCCCCATTAGCCAAGTCTGTTATCTTCTTAATTTTCAAGGCTTTTTTACAGGCTTTAATTCTGTCAGAAAATACAGTTGGTGCGATACCCTCATATTTTTTAGATAATTCAGTATGCATTTTTGTTTTTTCTTTTGAATTATGTTCTAACCACACAGAATTTGAATTTGTTTCTATATGATTCATTTTAACAAGTCCCTCACTAAACCAATTAATTTTTCTCTTTGTGCTTCGGTTATTGGTTCATCATTGTTCATTTTGTAAACTTTTGTTTTTTTGTCAAAACTAAACAATTTTTCCTTACTAGGACATTGTTTGTTTAATACTGCCTTCCATACTGGACACGAAGCCCAATTATATCCTATTTTTGTAGGGTATAATTCCATCATTCTTTTTTGTATGTTGGGTTTAGAATCTTCAAAGTTTTCAGATTCACAAATTGCTCGTAAAAAGTGAGCTTGAAATTCTTCTTTCATTGTTGGTTTAACTGCTATTATGCAGTTTTCAATTTCTTGGAGATTCAATTTTCAATTCCCCATTCTTGTAGATTCTCTATTTCATCAAGCCATTCCTGTAAAATTTGGCATGGGTTTCTTCGTGCGTACATGATGTTATCATGTCTAATATCTGAATTATCCCTAATTAACCAGTCAAGGTTTAACTCTAAAGATATACCTTGTTCGGCTTGTTCTATGTATTCTATCTGCTCTTTGAAATCATCTTTTAATTCCTTCAATGCTTGTTTTTGTTCAGGATTCAATTAGAAACCCCTCACAAAATTGGTACTAATTCTTTCTATTTCTTTTGCTATTTTTGAGGCTGTGAAAAAATCGCCTGTAACAATAGCTATTCTAGCCTTATCGGCTAACCGTGTCAATGTTTCGGTATCTTGAAACATTTGTGTTTGTTGTGTTTTCATGATTAGTATAGAAACGTATAGTTAATTAACTTTTCAGTCGTTACTTATACCCCCCCTATTTCCAGTCCAGTCATAAAATTAGACTTTGTATTTTCTAAAAATATCATGGTATTTTTTCGGAAGTACATCAATTTAATCAAATTACCATATCATTTTTTGATAAAGTCCATGTCAATATTATTTTAGTAATTGGTTTAGATTTCTTAACTTCTAAATTATGTTTTACAGATAACCAAACTTTGAACCCCAAATAGTCACAAATCAATAAAATCAATCAATTTCATTTCTATTGTCTAATATTGATAATAGCATGGGCTTCTCTATATATGGGCGTGGGTGTGCCTGATACATATTAGCCATAAGGTGCGATTTTCAAAATCCTGTATAGATTAGTTATTTTTGAAAATAAAAAAAATTTAATCAACTTTCTTTAATCATTCTGTCAAGTATTATTATTTTGACTGGAAATATAGGTGCTATATAAAAAGCCTAGTGCACAGTCTGGACTGGAAATATAGGTGGCATGATTTCAATATTTCATAACTGGAGTGGAAACAAGGGGGGTTTATATTATGACTAAGCCCACGACTGGAGTGGAAATGGGGGTTTTTTTGGACTCACCAATTCTTATCGGGTCTAAGCCATGCAACGGACTTTTATGTACAAAATCTTATAACAGTCCATTTATGTACAAAGTTAGGGTGATATGCTATGCCACAGTCCAGACTTCCAGACATTAATTCTGCGTTCATTAGGTATAGAAGCGAAGCCATTCACGCTTTACAGACTAAGAACTGGTCTGCCATGCATGGTGCATTAAACGGTATTAACTCATTGTTGCCAGTTGATTATCAGGTTATAATATCAAGCCAAGACTATGAGCAACTGGCAAAGACTGAGATAACTTATGCTTGTGGCAGTTGTAGTGAATCCATAGACAAGTCTAATGTTCAGGTTTTTGAGCTAATGCCTGACAGTATGCAATCGTTACTACATGGTCGAACGTTTAATAAAGTATGGAATTGTATAAAATGTCACAGTACGAATATGTTGAACACTACTGCCATTTCACAGACAATGCTTCAGAACCCTACATACTTGGGAATTGTACCTGACCCACCTGAAAGAAAAAATGGACTTATGGATAGAATGAAGTTTAACATAGAGATTGAAAGATGGGGTTGGCTTTTACTAAACGAAGAAGAATATAAGATGGCAAAGTTTAGAGATGATAACTGGAACAAGGGTGATGAAGAAATGGGTGATATTGACAATTCATTAGATGATAAAGAGGGCGATACATAATGCCAATAACCACAACCACAAAAAAGATAGTTGCTAAAGGTGAGAATAAAGCACCATTAACTACTCATTGGAAGGGGGTATCTATGGTTAGAAATCATTCGTTTTTGGCAACTGTCAGGGAAATTATTAACTTCAGTGCAGAAATTGACGTATGCAGAATTGGTCTTATTGGTTCAATGCACTCAGGAAAATCTACGTTAAGTCAGTCCATAGCCCATGCCATACACAAACACGCAGACTTGCAATACAAGATTAAGGTTTTGTATAAAGAAGACTTGTTAAACTTTGAAAAGACATTACTGGCATTGGAACCAGTCAACTATATTTTGATATTTGATGATGTATCGTTTATGGGTGCTAGTGCAAACAAGAAACAAATTGAGATGGTAAAGTCAGCCGTAACCACAATCAGACATCTGGACGGGGGACGGGACGTTAAGGTTATCGTAATGATGAACTATCACTATTCTATGGGACTTGACAAATATCTCAGGTCGGCTGATTTCAAGTATATCACAACGGTAGATTCTTCAGAAAATGAAAATTTGATTAATATGTTTGGTAAAAAATACCAGCAAAAGATTCTGGACTTTAAAAAGTACAGACACATGGCTATTACCAAAAAGTATTGGCTTATGAAAATATCAAAAGACGGTGGACTATTCAAATATGAATACAGAAACCCGTTCATTCCTGTGATGTTTTGGAACGAAAACTCGTTACGTTTTATTGTGTCACCTACTAGACAGTGGCAAGACCCGATTTGTTCAAAATGTTCTGAAGCTACAACTTCAGGCGAATTAGAGTCAGACGTTCCTATTGAACAGTTCTGTCAGGAAACTGAGGAAAAATGGGGTAAGGGAACATGGTTAGCCAGTATCAAACTCAATATGTATGTCGAGGGCATGACAGTGTATAATCCCAAAGTCATATCATGTCTAAAGTATCTAAACAAGTGCAGAGAAAAGAAACTGATTACACTGGAAGCCATAGCCTCACATTATGACTTGGTTCCAAAAAAGACTAGACTAAGAAAGAAACTGTCAGGGGTGGTTAATGATGAGTAGTTTGGACGAATTTATTTCAACTAGGTGTAAAAGTGTATTACATTCTTTTTGTTCAGAAAAGACCTGTATATGCTGGTGTCACCTAAAGGGGAATCACTAAGATGAAAATCTGTTATGACTGTATGGAAGTTGCAAAGTATCTAGTACATGACAAGGGCACTCATGTATGTCAGGTATGCTTTCACAAAAGATATTCCAAAAGAAAGTATGTCAATAACAACTATCAGTATAAGAAATACACAATGAAAGACGTAAAGAAACATCTAGAGAAGGACTGGGATTGACAGTCTATCGTTGTGCAAAATGTGGCTTTAACAGTGAGAATGTTGAAGTTGTTTCAGAACACATTGCAGTAGTACATAGAGATGAAGTTTAGCAGACCCGAACCAATGTATTCGTACTGTCCATGCTGTAACAAGCCGTTAAAGCCTACTCAAAAACAAGTTATCGTTCATTCATCTTGTCTGATATAATGTTCTTTCATGTGTTCAGATAAATCATAGGTTGTTTCCTTACACACCTTACACCAGTTACCTTCTGACTGTTTGCTGTAATTCATTAGTCATTATCCATATCTTCTTCTTTGTCCTTACCCATCATAGCGTCAAGGAATGAACGTCTTTTCTCGCCCTTGACTTGGTAGGAACGTTCAATCTTGTTTCTAGCAATCTTGTCAATCAAGGTACTTTGTGCAGAACCGTTTTCTCTGATGGACTCTGAGGATTTGGAATCTATTGAATACTGATAAGCGATAACTAATTCTTTGATTTGTTCTGACAATGCTACTGCCTTTTGTCTTGACATAAAGTTGTACACTTGTGTTGAAAGGTTTTGAAAGTTTTCTAATTCTAAGACAAACCTTGCAAGGTGAGGCGAGGCTACGATAAGTGTCTTGTAGTATAATGACTTTGGGTCAATAACTAAACTTTTCTCAAAGGTTCCGTCCTCTTGTGGAACTTGCTCTATGCGTTGAACGGACTGAACCAGTACGTCAACTAAGTCCTTGTGTTCAGGTTCGCTTTGTGGTATCATAGCCCTGAATTTTGTAGTTACTATAACCTTAAAAGGATAATGGTTTTTGAATTAATTGGTGGCAAAATCAAAGAAATACCATAGGGAATACTCTAAAAAGTATAGGGAAGCTGATAAGGAAATCTCTAAAAAGTATAGGGCATTGGGTGTCACTGGTAGTTTTTCAGCGTTTAGAAAGCAAGAGAAAAAGAATAAAAAGTCATTGATATAATTAAAAATGAATAGTGTCGCCCTCACTGTTCCCCCTATCCTTTACGGGATAGGGCGATAATATTATATAGATAATTTATTGATACAAGTTAAGATGGGCGTTTTACATGGTAGAGATTTACTGTCACCAAAGTGGATAACTGCAATTATTTCTGACGCTTCACACCGAGTACATTTTGTTCCAATCAAACACACTATCGGTGATTACTTTATCACAGACATTGACGGTGATGTTTATGCCTTCAAGATTGACGGCAGAAGAATATTACAATACAGAGAATCAATGGTCAAGACATTTAGAATATTACAGTATGATATTACACATCATTTGCCGTTAAGTTCCGAGTCAAAGGAACTAGAGATTATACTTGAATTGAACAAACTACCTAAAGTAGATGGAATGTTGGCAAACATCTTTAAGATATTAGGCTCTAAAGAAAGAGGTAATTTCGTATCACACAAACTATCAGAGCTCATAGATAGGATTAGTGGGTACGAAAAAACCGAAGCACGAAACGAATTAAACGAAAGATATTCTCGTGACGCAGTTAACATGATTAATTACTTAGACCATTTGGACGTCAAGGAAATTGTTACACCATTAAAGAAAGTATCAGAATTTATTCAGGAAGATTTAATCGCAACCGATCCTAAATTTATGGGTACGGTTGTGGCTTCATATCAGAGAACCGATATGGAACACAAGAAAGTAACCAACACACCTATCGCAAGCAAACAAGCATGGATTAAATTCGTGGCTATATTCTGTGCTATCGGCATGGTCGGTGCAATAGGATTTGTTATTTATGACGGTGGACACCTTGACTCTATGATGGGTATGTCAATGCCAACACTAGGACAGATTGATGATACTACTATAATGAATAGGTACCCTACGGCTGAGGACTTGCGTATAGCAGTTGACTCAGGTGAAGTTGATTATACAAAGTTATCCTCAGTGGCACAGGGTATAGTAGATGAACACAGGGAAGCAAACCCAGTTATCATAATGCCTAGTGAAGAACCACCAGTCATTGAAGAACCTGAAGTTCCTGTACAACCTGAAGTTCCTGTACAACCTGAAGAAGAGGTCGAACCAATGTTAATTGAGGTCGAACCGATAGTAATAGAACAACCTTAATACTAGAACGGCTGATGATTGACTGTGTACTGGTATATAATATTAGCAATACTGGCAGTATCTTTTGTATCTAATGAAGCCTATGCACAAAGTACAGTCACTATTATTGGTGATGAAAGTACCCAGCCATGTTTTCTTAACATGACGGCTGGTGCTTCCATGTGGTCTAACTGTGGGGCTGATGATGATTATTTGGACTTTGCATTAATGCCGTTTGAATACATCACAGGCGGTTACTTCTCTATGATACTCGTTACGATCTTCATCATTATGGCTTACATAAAATATCACAATGTGTTATACCCAATTCTTGTTGGACTGTTATTCATTCCGATAAGTTATACCTTCTTTCCAGAAGTGTTCTTGACTTATGCAGTTACACTGGTGGCAATAGCCTTCACTGGACTGTTGGCAAGAATGATTATTTGGCGTACAAGAAACTGATTTATACATGAATGTATATATTTCTACATGGGGCGTAGAATACAAGAATGTTATTACTGTAATTTAGACAAACCTACACATGGCTGGGGGTTATGTGGTAGTTGTTACAAAGGACTTAGAACAAATCCTGACTACATTCCTAAGCATAAAAGACCTGAAAAGAAATGTAAAATATGTGGTAGTAAATACTGGGCTAAAGATCTATGTGTAAAACATTATAATCAAACCCCTGAAGCCAAAGCAAGAACTAAACGTTCAAAAGATAAACCTGAGAATAAAGCAAAATCTAAAATCCGTGTTATGGAATGGCGTGAAAAGAATAGAGAACATGATTTGAAAAGAATGAATGATTATTATCATAATGTTATAAAAAATTCAGAAAAAGAAAGACTTCGTAATAAACAAAGAACTGCTAATGGTGAATTTAAAAATGAGAATAAGACACCTGAAGCAATAGAAAAAGACAAATTCTACGGTGCTATTTGGCGTAAAAATAATCCAACATATCAGTCTGACTGGGCGAAAAATAATCCAGTTAGTATATACAAAAGTGCTAAAAAATATACTGAAAAACATTCAAGTTTCTATACTAAGATGGATCTAAAGGCATGGGGTGGTGTTATCAAACATATCTGGAACAACTGTATTATCTGTGGTTCAACTGAAAAACTTGAAGCTCATCATGTAAAACCTAGAGCACAGTTTCCTGAACTCGCACTTGAGATTGATAACGGTATAACCTTATGCAAGAAATGTCATAATGAAATAACTCAGTTATTAAAGAAGTATTACGCCTAGCCGTTTACACTATCGTTATATAGTATAACTCTCGGAAAAAATTCATAATGGTAGAAAACAACATTATGGCACTTGTAGGCGCCTTCATTGGGATCGCTATCCTCTTAGGAATCGGTACCCAAATTTTAGGCAACTCAGTCCAAGATTGTACAAACCTATCAGATTACGACAGTTCCGCAACAACCCAAACTGGTTGGGCTGGACAATGTGAAGCTAATAACAGCCAAACACAAAACGCATACGCACTATTGATCATAGTATTAATAGTAATTGCAGCCGTTGTAATTTTGACAGTAGTCAAGATGTTATAAGCCTAAAAAACTTATACTCTTTTTCTTTTTTTAAAACCTTAATAACCTCTTACCGCATGGTTATATCAAATGAGTAGTCTTATTTTCTTAGGATTTTCGGTTATACTATTCATTATCTCTTACGGTATCATGTTCACTATTGCACCAATGATACTTGGTTCAGTTTATTCTGTCGTTGAAACAAATATGACAGAAGGTTCAATGACACAGGAATGGATTGATGTTTATAACAACACAAAAGAAACAACACAGTATTTGGTTCCATTAATTCCAACGATAGGAATATTCATTCTAGTTATCAAAGTCTTAATGGTAGCAAGTGCTAGAGGACGGGATTAATAATGCGTACGGAAATCGCAATTATCTCAGCACTAGCTTTAGTATTATCTGTGCCAGTAGCATTTGGTGAGATAGTTGAAACCAAAGGTCAAAACTATGACCTCGTTGAGAACTTCTTTATTGGCGAAGCCAACTGGCAAAGTCACCCCGAACGTATAATGGATAATGGCTGGAAGAATTATGCATTAAGCAATACTGGTGACAAAATAATTTTTAATACCAATGCCGTTGGTTCTTTTGTTTTCGATAAGAACAGTTGTAACATACTTGAATAATGGTCAATGGCAAAACTTACCAATCAATGATGAAGCCTGTACCGTTACAGTTGACAGATATGAAGATGGTGTCTTTCTTACTTCAACTAAAGTAATTACAGAAGATATGACTGAAGATGTTTTCATTTCATACACTGGAACTACTGAGAACTTTTACGTCAATGCAACAAACTCACAGTTCACATTAGTTACAAACTCTACTGGAAACGTTGGATATTTCAATGGGGAAACTAGAGTTTTAGAATCAGTTGAAGTA